>JADMIO011288149.1_pt1 | contig 14920 bp, 13 predicted proteins | sample 8958161 | NCBI WGS metagenome assembly JADMIO01 (sample SAMN16585339, study PRJNA669376) | soil metagenome | isolation source: Crop rotation soil | place: USA: Cullars Rotation, Alabama | collected 2011 | reverse complement strand
GCGACAACTTGTCCACGTGGAATTCTAAGCTTAGGATCCCAATGTGCTGGAAAGATCGTCAGTCCATCCGGCTTAGCGACATTGGCCAGATAATTTGCCGAAACGATCCCGCCCGCTCCCGGCATGTTCTGCGCGATGATGTTGGGATGACCGGGCAAATATTTGCCCAAATGGCGCGCCGTCAACCGTCCGGCCACGTCGGTGGCGCCGCCGGGCGAAGTCGAAATGAGCAGCTGGATCGTCTTGCCTTCGTAGAAGGACCGCGCCTCCGCGGCTTCAGCTGACTCGATCGATGCCGTTTCGCAGAGCACGGCGATGAGAAAGAAAAATCCGGTAAACAGACGAATCGAAAAGAGTCTTCGCATGGATACAGCTTTCCGGGTCATCGATTAGAAATTCTGCTTGCGCGAGATCTGCAGCAGCACCTTGTTCCATCTCTCGATGGTGTTGGCGTAGTCGTAGCTCGACAACCCCTGCTCGGGATACCAGCGTTTGAAGCCGAGATCCTTGCGCGGGCTGCCATAGCCGTATTTTTCCGAGAAGAGTTTCTGGCCTTCCGGGCCGATCATGAAGTCGATGAACAGCAGCGCGGCGTGCGGGTGCGGCGGGTGCAGGAAAGCGCCGAGGCTGCCGGCATTGGCGGGCACCAGATCTCCCGGCAACCACGCCACCGGCGCGCCGCGCGCCGCCGCCATGCGCACGTTGCTGTCGACCGCGGTAAACGAGAGCGGCACTTCGCCCGAGACGATCAGCTCGTTCATGCCGAGCGCCGGCAGTCCATATTGCCGGATGTCCTGGGCCGCAAGCTTTTTGATGAAGCCTTCGCCTTTTTCCTTGAGCATGGCACCGACGACCCGTGTAGCGATCTCCTCGTTGCTGATGCCGATTTTTCCTTTGAGCGAGGGTTTGAGCAGGTCGTCGAAATTTTTCGGCACGTCGGCCGCCGGAATCGCATTTTTGTTATAGCCGATACCGGCGTAGGACTCGCGGTCCACGCCGGTATAAAACAGCCCGCCTGGCGCCTTGTCCTTGGAGCCCTCGGGATACGCCGCCAGATGCGGCGAGTTGTACGGCAGCAGAAGCTTGTTGTCGCGCACCAGCATCAACGATCCCGGCGTGGTTTCGATCACGTCGACAATGTAGCGTTTGCTCTGCGCTTCGCTCAGAATCCGGCTCACCAGATTGACGGCGGTGGCGCGGTAGGGTTCGACGACCACGCCGGGATATTTCGTTTCGAAGGCCTTGGCCATCTCTTTGTAGATCGTCAGCGAGGTGTACCAGACGAACTTGCCTTCCTTTTTTGCGCCTTCGTAAAAAACCCGCTCGCGGTCGGCGCCCATGTACTTGGCCAGATCGGCGGGCGTCTTGGGCGGCGCCGATTGCGGCCAGGCGTTGGCGGCGGCGCTTACGATCCAAAGAATCGCCACTAGGAGCGGTTTCATCACTGCCTCCGGGATGCTGCGTTGCATTTGATTGCCGTATTCAATATCGCAGTTCTGTGTCAATTTGTAGCGGACCGCGAAATTCAATCACAAGGAGACGAGAAATGGCGATGAGTTATGAAACCTTGCTGGTGAGCCGTGAGAAGGGCATCACGACGATTGCGTTCAACCGACCGGAAAAGCGCAACGCCATGAGCCCGCAGCTGCACATGGAAATGTACGATCTGCTGACGGAGCTGCGCTATGACGAAGAAACGCGGGTCATCATCTTAACCGGAGTCGGGGAAAATTTCTGCGCCGGTCAGGACCTGAAACAGTATTCTCTGGAGCTGGAAAATCAGCCGGCGCGGGTGCGCGACGAACTGCGCGAGAAAGTCCGGCGTTGGCGCGGCGTCATGCTGCGAACCTTGCCCAAGCCGGTGATTGCGCGCATTACCGGCTGGTGTCTTGGCGGCGCGTTGACGGTGGCTGCCGGATGCGATGTTGCCATGGCTTCCGAGGATGCGCTCTTCGGCTTGCCCGAGGTCAACTTCGGCCACTTTCCGGCAGGCGAAACCACCGCCGTGTTGACCGAACACCTGCAACCCAAGCACGGGCTCTTCTATGCGCTCTCAGGCAAGATGATGACCGCGCGCGAAGCGGAGCGTCTCGGGCTCATTTCCAAAGTCGTGCCGCGCGCGGACCTCGACAAGGAAGTCACGGAGTTTGCCCAGTGTCTCGCGGAGAAAAGTCCGATGGCGCTGAAGGCCGTGAAGGAAGCGTGGTATTACAGCTTCTATTCCTCGCCGGATGTGGCCTTCGAGATCTCCAACCTGATTTCCGAGCGCACGATCCGAGCGCACGGCGGACGACCGGGTCTGGAGCAGTTCGTGCAGAAAAAACTTCGGCCGGTCTCGGGCGTGATGAATCTACAAAAAGAATAATTTCACTCTTCCTCGCTTCGTATCGGCGCCGCCGCGCAGTCGAATCGCGGCGGCGTCATCTCTTTTCCTTCCGCGTGTATCGAAAGCGCGTACAGCGCGCGGTCGCCCCCAGGACGCGAGATCGCGGAATCTTTACGGATAGTCATCGAGACGCCGTGGCATGTTCATTGCTGCCTGGAGGTTCAGGAACACAGCGCGACGCAATGCTCACGCGATTTTGTCGCGGCGCCGGTCGCGCGAGGGGAGGTAATGCCATGGATACTCAAGTTTGGATTGTGATTATTGTGCTGATGGGCGGCGTGATCATTTTTCTCGGCGCATTGCTGTATACGCAGAAGCACCGCTCGGAAGAGCTGCGCGACCGGTTCGGCCCGGAGTACGATCGCACGCTGCGCGAGCGCGGCAGTCAGAAACAGGCCGAAGACGAACTCGAGGCGCGCGAGCGGCGTGTGACGCGGCTGAAGATCGTGCCGCTTTCGCCCGCCGACGCGGCGCGATTCTCCGAAGCCTGGCGTTCCGTGCAGAACCGCTTCGTCGACAATCCGCGCGGCGCGGTCGCCGAAGCGGACCGTCAAGTGACCGAGCTGATGAATCGGCGCGGCTATCCCACCGGCGATTTCGAGCAGCGCGCCGCCGATCTGTCGGTGAGCCATGCGGCGGTAATCGAGCATTACCGAGAAGCCCATGTGATCGCGCGCCGCGCCGAAACCGACGGCGCCGACACCGAGACATTGCGTCGTGCCATCGTGCATTACCGCGCGATCTTCGATGAGCTGCTCGAAGTGCAGCAAAACGAGCCGCGAGTTCAATCCACCGAAAGAAAGGAAACTTCATCATGGAAAGCGAAAATCGGGAGAGACATCTTTCGACGGCCGATATAGCGGGTTCGGCGGAGAACCGCGAAGAAAGACGTCTCAAAGCCGAGAACGAAGCCGAGCGGAAAGGCGAGGGCGTCATCCCGCTCGGACAGCCGGGAACGGCTGATGCGGAAGCCGGCGGAAGCACGCCGTCCGGCAACGGACACAACGAGCCCATCACCCTGTTCGCGCCGGGAGCGGTGCAGGACTATCGCTCGCGCTGGACTTCGCTGCAGACGAGCTTTGTCGACGAGCCGCGGCGCGCCGTGCAGCAGGCGGACGAACTGGTCGCCGAGGTGATCAAGAATCTCGCCTCGACGTTCTCCGACGAGCGCGCCAAACTCGAGGGGCAGTGGGATCAGGGCGATAAGGTTTCGACGGAAGATTTGCGTCTGGTGCTGCGCCGCTATCGAGCATTCTTTGATCGATTTCTCTCGCTGTAGCTGCGCCAAATATCAAGTAACGCGGAAAGCCGCGGAAGGCTGAAGCGCCTTCCGCGGCTTCGATAATGTTTGCGCGATGCGAATAAATCACTGGGCATCGTGGCGCGGGTATTTCTCGGATCGCCGGCGGATTTCTGCGGCCGGGTCGCGGCTCAAGAAGCCGGCGATTTGGCTCGGAAGCGCCGTTCTGATTCTGCTCGCGCTGATCGTCGCCGCATCCTTTCTCCTCGACGAGCCGCTGCGCCGCCACATGGAGGCTGATCTGAACAGCCGGCTTAAAGGCTACAGCGTGCGCATCGCCCGGCTCGATTTCCATCCGTTCGGTTTTTCCCTCGATCTGGAAAACTCGACGATCTACCAGAACGAGCATCCCGATCCGCCGATCGCGACGATTGCCAACCTGACCGCGAGCGTGCACTGGAAAGCGCTGCTGTTCGGCAGGCTGGTGGCGGATTTCGAGATCGACGACCCGCGCGTGCATATCGATCTCAGCCAGTTCACTCAGGAAGCCAAAGACGAAATTCCGATCACGGACAAAGGCTGGCAGGACGCAGTGCAGGCGATCTACCCGCTCAAAATCAATCGCTTCACGATTCACAATGGCGATCTGACCTACGTCGACCGGGGGCCGTTCAAACCGCTGCGCCTTACGAAGGTCGAATTCGTCGCGGAAAACATCCGCAACGTCGAGTCGGCTGCCGGTTCCTATCCTTCGCCGGTCCGAGTGGAGGGCGTGGTCTTCGACACCGGCAAAATGACCCTCGACGGCCGCGCCGATTTTCTCGCCGAGCCGCACGTCACCGTGAAAGCCGATTTGAAACTCGAACGGGTGACTCTGGATTATTTCAAGCCGATTGCCGAGCGCTACCAGTTTTCCATTCAGCAGGGAACTCTGTCGAGCGACGGCACCATCGAAGTGGCGCGCGAGGGCACACAGATCGACATACGCGAAATATCGCTGGACGGGCTGGCCGGCGACTACATCCATTTGGCGCCGAGCGCGCCGACGAAAGAAATCGCCAAGGAAGTAGGCAAAACCACGCGCGAGCACAGCAACGATCCGACTCTGGAGGTCAAGATCGATCGTCTGCGCGCCCGTAACAGCCGGCTGGGTTACATCAATCGCGCGGCCAAGCCGGTCTACCGCGTGTTTTTTACCGATATGGATCTCGACATTCAGAACCTCAGCAGCCACTTCAAAGACGGCGTGGCGCGCGGCCACGCCACCGGACGCTTCATGGGCAGCGGGCCGACGCGTATCGAAGCGGCGTTTCGGCCGGAGAGCAAAGGGCCCGACTTCAATCTCTCTCTGAGCATCGAAGACACCGACATGCGGCGCATGAACGATCTGTTCCGCGCTTACGGCAATTTCGACGTGGTCAAGGGTGCCTTCTCGTTCTACTCGGATCTGACCGTGCGTGCCGGCAAGGTCGACGGTTACGTAAAGCCGCTGTTCCGTGACATGGACGTTTACGACCGTCGCCAGGACCGCGACAAAAGCGTCTTTCGCAAACTTTACGAAGGGCTGGTCGGCGGACTTTCGGCGCTGCTCACCAACCGGCCGCGGCAGGAAATAGCTACCAAGACTTCGGTATCGGGCGACATCGAATCGCCGCAGACCAACACCTGGGAAATCGTCGCACGCCTGATTGAGAACGCGTTCTTCCGCGCGATTCTTCCCGGCTTCGACAAGGAAGTCGTTCAAAACAGGCAACACCCGCGCGCCGAAGAATCTTCGTGACGGCCGAAGTTGTAGGGTAAATGCCGCCGCCCTTCCTGTGCTTGTCGGAGTTTTTCGGATCAGCGGCGAAACCGGTTGGGCGGCATGCCGCGTTGTGTGTTGAATTCATTAAAAATTTGCTGCGTGCGCCGGTGGCACTTTAGTTGCACAACTCCGCTTCACGGAGGAGCAAAGCAGCGCGCGGCGCGCTCCGATCCGAAAACGACGGCAAAACAAATTCATGGAGGGTTCGCTATGAGGATGATCGGAAAAACATTAGCGGTATTCGCTTTGGTATTTGCCATGGGCGGCTGTCAGGCGATGACTGGCAAGACCGCCGGGCGCAACGTGGACGACGCTGCGATCACCGGGTCGGTAAAGTCGAAACTGGCGGCCGATAAGGTATCGAGTCTCACGCGCGTCGATGTCGACACCAACAACGGCGTGGTTTCGCTGAACGGCGTCGTCGAGTCGCCGGACCAGAAGGCGCGCGCGCAAAGTATCGCATCGGACGTGAAAGGCGTTACCCGCGTGGTGAACAATCTGCAAGTTCAAGGCACGCGGAGCAACTAGCAGAGCCGCGGCTGAGCTGTTTGTAAATTTAACTTTTGGGAAATCCAACGGATGCGCCGCGGGTCGATTCGACCCCGGCGGCGCATCCCTAAAAAAAGGAGCCATCGATGCCAGGTAACATTTTTTACATCATCGGTGTGGTCGTGGTGGTCTTGTTCATTCTGGGTTTTCTCGGCCTGCGTTAATTCCAAGCGAGGAGAAGTTTCATGAACGAAGATATCCTTTCGGGAAACTGGAAACAGATGCGCGGCAAACTCCGCACTTGGTGGGGCAAGCTGAGCGACGACGATTTCGAATGGATCAGTGGTCAGAAAGACCGGCTGATCGGTTTGATTCAGGAAAAGTACGGCTGTACCCGCGACCAGGCGGAAGAAGATGTCGACCGGCGCTTCGGTGACTACGGCGGGGAGAGCGCGTTCGAAGATATGAAATCGAAGGCCTACGCTTTTGGCGAAACCGCCGCGGATCGCGCGCGCAGCACGTTTTCCAGCGTCGCTGATACGGTCGAATCCGCCAGCGCCTACCTGCGCGAAAACAAGTGGGAGACCATGGCCGCCGATCTGCGCGACATCCTTCGCAAGTATCCATTCCAATCCATCCTGCTCGGCGCCGGTTTGCTTTACTGGATATCGCGGCAGCGCAGATAGTGCGGCGCCGCGTTTAGCCGAACAATTTTAAGTCGTCGGAGTTTCGGCGGGGAACGGTGCTTTGGCGCCGCCCGCCGAAGGCGACGCGATGATCGCCTTCAACGGCAGGTGATCCGAGGCGATGCGCGTGAGCGGTGTCTTCACGCAGGTGAGCGCGATCAATGCCTGCGGTGGCGAAACCCAGATACGGTCGAGCGCGAAGATCGGGAACACCGAAGGGAAGGTTCGGATCAGCGCGGTTTTTCCGAGGTGCGAATGGATCCAACGGAGCGGACGGCCGGTCGGCATCCACTCGTTGAAATCGCTCATTACGATCACGGCTTGGCTCGACTGCTGCGCCAGCGCCGCGAGAATCCTTCCAACTTGGTAACGGCGCTCTGAGCCACGCAACCCAAGATGCGTGACGATGACGCGCACCCGTTCGCCGTCCAGTTCGAGATCGGCATCGATCGCCCCGCGCGGCTCGCAGCGGTGATAGGTCAGGTTGAGTTTTCTCACCGCCAAAATGGGCTGGCTGGTCAACAGGACGTTTCCGTAGTGGCCGTTCTGGCGCTCGATCGACGGCCCGGAGACCGGATGCAGGCCGGTGGCGCCCGCGAGATAATTCATTTGATGCAGTTCTTCCGCGCCGCTGGTATCCGAATAGACCTCCTGGAGGCCAACGATTTGCGCGCCGCTGTCACGAATGACTTGGGCGATTCGAGTGGGATCCCGGCGCCCGTCCCGCCCGACGCATTCATGAATGTTGTAGGAAAGTGCCGTGGTCAACTGCATGCGTGAGGTTGCGCTAAGCCGGCGCGGGTTCTCCCGCGCCGGCCGTCTTTCGTCGTAGTATGTCTTGATGTTTTAGCGCAGAAAACCGACCAGCCACAGCAGGACCAAGATGCTCAGCGGCACGCCCAGCAACCACAGAATTAAGCCCGGTACCATGGGTCACCTCCGTTTTTTTAGCTCTCACCCGCTCACAAAATTTCGCAACAGATATGCCACAGAGTCGTCGACCTTTAGTCGAATAAAGTTAGCAGCTTGGCTGCGACGAGAAATAGGCACGAGAAAAAATATAGAAGAAATCCTTCCGTTTGACAGTTTAAAGATTGCGCGGCGGCAAGGTTTTCCAAAAGGAAGCGGCTCGTTGACGGGTCAGTGGAGAAAGATTTCGCTTCGTTCGAGGTGACGCACGCGGTCGAGCGAAGCGAAGAGGCTTTCTCGATGTGAAGGCTCACGTGTGATTGAAACTGAACCACCACCCGCTCGTTGACAAATTCGCCTTCCTTCAGCTATTCCAATTAGCAGAGCCGAACGAGACCGCGCCCGAAATTCGCGCGCCAGGATGTTCATTTTTACAGGAGGGATTCACCGTGGTGATGTTAGGCACGGACATGAAAGTTGCCGAGACGCCCAAAGAGGGTCTCAAGGATTTCAACAAATCGGATCCGTACAGCGAATGGCTCGAGCGGGAAGGCGTCAAGGTCTATCGAAAGTTTTATTTTCCTAGCCTGGCCAAGATCGAGCTCGGTCCCTGGGAGCGGAAGGGCGGCAGCGGCGCCGTCGTTCACATCGACAACCGTCACATGCCCAACGATTGCCACGTGATCGAAATCAAACCCGGCGGCAAATCCGAGCCGGAGCAGCATCTCTATGAATTGACGATCTACGTCGTCTCGGGACGCGGCGCCACGACCATCTGGCAGGACGAAAAAAAGAGCAGCTTCGAATGGCAGGCGGGCAGCTTGTTTTCGATACCGCTCAACGTGCGGTACCAGAACTTCAACGGCAGCGGCCAGGAGCCGGCGCGCTATATCGCGGTGACCAACGCGCCGCCGATGATGCGGCTCTTCCGCGACAACGATTTTATTTTCAATTGCGGCCACAAATTCAGCAAGCGCTACGCCGGCGAAGAGGATTATTTCAGCGGCAAAGGAAAGCTGTATACGCGGCGCATCTGGGAGTCCAACTTCATCGCCAACGCGCCGGACATGCTGCTCTACGGCTGGAAGGAACGCGGCGCCGGCGGCATCAACGCCATGCTCGAGATGGCGGATAACAATACCAAGAGCCACATTTCGGAATTTCCCATCGGCACTTACAAAAAAGCGCACCGCCACGGCCCGGGCGCGCATCTCGTGCTGCTGAGCGGCACCGGCGGCTACTCGCTCATCTGGACCAAGGAAGACCGCTCGGACATGATCAAATGTGACTGGCAGTTGGGCTCGATGGTCACCGTCCCGAGCGATAACTGCATTCACCAGCATTTCAACTCGGGCACCACGCGGGCGCGCTATCTCGCGCTTCGACCCGGAGACATGGGTCTTTACAAGGGCCGCGGCGGTGGCGGCGAGAATGCCGACCGCAGCATGAAAGAGGGCGGCTGGCAGATCGAGTACGAGGACGAAGATCGGGAGATCCACAAGATCTTCGAGGACGAGCTCAAACGCCACGGCGCCACCTGCAAGATGAAGGCGTTCGTGCCGTGGTGCACGGGTGAAGTCGGGCCGACCAGCGAGCGTGACACCTGATCCCGGGCAAGAGTTTTTACAGCTTGCGAATCGGCAGAAGCGGCAGCGGGCGGCTGAGCAGGCGGGCGTGCTCGAAGACGATCATGCTGCCCTGATCGAGCAACTCCGCCATGTGACCGAGGTTGGCGAGCAGCAACGCCGCCTGCGCTTCGGCGCGGCGCGGCGACTCGCCGCGAAATAAGATTACCGAGGGCTTGGCGGCCTGGCGCGCGGCGAGCAGCGCGCTGAAAGCCGTATCGGCCGAGACCAGCACGCGCGCCTCCTCCGCGGCGCGATGAAAAATCGCCTCATCTTCGGCTTTGTGAATGCCGTAGCGGCGCACCTGCACCGAGTCGTGTCCCGCCCAGCGCAGCCTGTCGGCGATCAGCGGCGATAAGGAACTGTCGATCAGAAAATTCACGGAGTCTCGATCAGCGGCAGCTCTCGCTCGCGCAGAGCTTCGGCGGCAAAGCGCAACGCTTCGCGGATATCTTCCGATTCCAGATCCGGGTAGGCTTCGAGGATTTCCTTGTCGGCCATGCCGTCGGCCAACATGCCGACTATGGTGGCGACGGGAATGCGCAGGCTTCGGATGCAGGGAACGCCGTCCATCTGTTTGGGGTTGATGCTGATTCGGGCGAATTTCATTGCCGGCCTCCAGCCGAGAGAAAAAATCGGCTGGCTTCATTATCCCGAATCTTTTTCGTCACTACAATAAACCGCGCGAGCGCGCGGAGAAAAAATCGCCAATGGGAAATATGGCCCGCGAGAGATGCCGTCGCTCAGGCTTTCGCCTCGAAGAGTTTCAGCGCTTCGTCGATGTCTTCGAGGTCGATGGCTTGCGCACGGACTCCATCGACACCGGAAGCGCTCTCGCGGGCGAGCGGCAGGCGGATGGTAAACGTGGTGCCCCGGCCCGGTTCGCTTTGCACGGCGATCGTGCCGCCGTGATTTTTGATGATCCGCTCGGTGATCGAGAGACCGAGACCGATACCTTTGCCTTTTTTGGCGGAGAAAAACGGCTGGAAGATCTTCTCCAGGTCGTTGGGATCGATGCCGCCGCCGCTGTCGCTCACTTCGACGGCGACCTGTCCGCCGTGGGTCGGCGACGCCTCGATGTCGGCTTTGACCCGGAGGTGGCCGCCCTTGGGCATGGCGTCGATCGCGTTCAAAAAAAGATTGATCATCACCTGCTCGAGCTGTTGCGGGTCGGCGGAGATCAACGGCAGCTCGTCGATGACCGCCGCGCTGGCCTCGATCTTTTGCCGGTAGAGGCGGTTGGCGACCAGATTGAGACTTTTGTCGATGGCGACCTTCACATCAGTGGGGCAGAGATCGGCGTTTTTCGGGCGCGAGAACTGAAGCAATTCCTGAATGATGCGCTGGCAGCGCCGGGTTTCTTCGTCGATGATTTTCAGCGCCTGATGATTGGGCGTGTCCGGCTCGAACTCGCTCAGAAGCTGCTGCGCGAAGCCCATGACGATGCCCAGCGGGTTGTTGAATTCGTGGGCCATGGACGCGGTGACGACGCCGAGGGAAACCAATCTGCCTGAGGCGATGAGCTGCTGCTCGAGCTCCTGGGCCTGGCGGCGCAGCTTGGCTTCGCTGTCGCGCAGCACTTCTTCGACAAGTTTTTTTTCGGTGAGATCGCGCATCACCACGGAGAAGCCGACCAAGGTCTTGCGCTCGTCGAGCAGCGCCGACACCACCGTGTTGGCCCAAAAGCGGGTGCCATCCTGGCGCACGCGCCAGCCTTCCTGTTCGTGGCGTTCGTTGAGCGCGGCTTGGCGCAGCGCCTGCTCGGGAAAACCCTGGGTGCGGTCCTCCTCGGTACAAAAGCGCGCGAAGTTCTCGCCGATGATCTCTTCGTGTCGGAAGCCTTCGATGGTTTCGGCGCCGGTGTTCCAGGAAGTGACTCGTCCTTCGGGGTCGAGCATGAAAATCGCGTAGTCCTGCATGCTTTCAACGAGCAGGCGGAAGCGCTCCTCGCTCTGTTGCACCGCCTTGCGCTTCAGCCGCTCGTTGATGTGAAACAGATCGACGAACACCGAAACCTTGGCCTTGAGCACTTCGGGCACGACCGGCTTGAAAAGATAATCGACGGCGCCCTTTGCGGCGCCGCGGTAAACGTCCGCTTCGAGGGTGTCGATGGCCGAGAGAAAAATAATCGGGATGTGGCGCAGGCGGTCGCTCTGGCGGATCAGATCAGCGGCCTCGAAGCCGTCCATGCCGGGCATGCGCACGTCGAGCAGGATGACGGAAAACTCCTGACGCAAGAGCCAGCGCAGCGCCTCTTCGCCGGAGGCGGCGGTGACGATGGTTCGCCCCGGCCCGGAGAGCAGGGCCTCCATGGCCAGCAGAGTTTTCGGATCGTCGTCGACGATCAGGATATTAGCTTTCGGCTCGGTGCTCATAATTGATCCGCGCGGAGCGCTGTTTGCCGAACAGCCAGATGCGCAGGAGCGACAGCAGCTCTTCGGTGTTGACCGGTTTCGCGATGTAGTCCGACGCGCCGGCTTCGAGACATTTTTCGCGGTCGCCTTTCATCGCCTTGGCGGTGAGCGCGAGGATCGGCAGCAGCCGGTGCTTGGAGTTCAGCCGGATGCGCCGCATGGTCTCGTAGCCGTCCATCTCCGGCATCATGATGTCCATCAGCACCGCATCGATCTCCGGGTCCTGATCGAGGAGCGAGATCGCTTCCATACCATGTTCCGCGTTGACCACGCGCACGCCGTGCTGCTCGAGCAGGCTCGTCAGCGCGAAAATATTGCGCACGTCGTCGTCGACGACCAGCACCTTTTTGCCGATCAAAGCCTCGTCCGAACGGCGCAGCCGCTCGAGCATCTGCTGCTTGTTCGCCGGCAAATCCGCTGCGACCAGGTGCAGGAAGAGTGAAACCTCGTCGAGCAGGCGCTCCGGCGATTGCACGTCCTTCAACACCACGCTCTCGGCCATGCGCGCCAAACGCTGACTGTCGTTCTCCGTCAGGTCCTTGCCGGTGCAAACCACGATGGGCAATTCGCGCAAATCGGGGTTCTGCCGAATCGTTTCCATCAATTCAAAACCGGAGATGTCCGGCAGGCGCAAGTCGATGATCAGGCAGTCGAACCGGTTGTCGCTCAGTGCGGCCAGCGCTTCCTCTCCCGTGCCCGCGGTCGCAATCTCGACCCCGTCGTACTGGAGCAGTTCGACAATGCCCTGGCGCTCGATTTCGTTGTCTTCGACCACCAGTAAACGGCGCTGACGCGATTGGGCGTATTCCATCACTCGATCGAAGGCCTTTTTCAACTCCTCGGTGGTCGCGGGTTTGATCAGATAAGAGAATGCGCCGTGACCGAGGCCTTGGAGCCGCTCTTCTTCGACGCTGATGATCTGCACCGGGATGTGACGGGTGGCGGGATCCTGCTTCAAATGGTTCAGCACGGTCCAGCCGAGCATATCCGGCAAAAAGATATCGAGCATGATCGCCAGGGGATTGAACTGATGGGCGAGAGCGCGCACGTGGGCGCCCTGAGTGGACACCACGCCTTTGAGCCCCTGCTCGCGCACCAGATCGAGCAGCACCTGGGCGAAGTGCGCGTCGTCCTCGACGATCAGCACCACCGCATCGCCGGGCAGGATCGATTCCCGGTCGTCGGGAATCTGCTCGGGTTTGGAAACCTGATGCACGATGAGCGGCGCCGGTCGCAACGTCGAGCTCGCCTCGGACAAAATACTCATGTGCGGCCCGAGATAACTTTCCGGCAGGAAGAAGGTAAACACGCTGCCGTGGCCGGGCACGCTGTTCAAACGAATCTCGCCCCCCAGCAGGGTCGCCAGCTCGCGGCTGATCGCCAGCCCCAGACCGGTGCCGCCGTAGCGCCGGCTGGTGCCGGCGTCGGCCTGATGAAATGCTTCGAAAATGATCTTCTGTTTGTCCGGCGAGATACCGATACCCGTGTCCTTGACTTCGAAAGCAATGACGCGGCTCGCGTTGTTGAGCGCCGCGTGATCGGGGCTCCAGCCGCTGGTCGCCACTTCCATGCGGAAGCTGACCCGGCCGTGGGCCGTGAATTTGAAAGCGTTGGACAGAAGATTTTTCAGCACCTGTTGCAGCCGCTTCACGTCGGTGTTCATGCTGCGCGGGAGCTGGGTGTCGACTTCCATATCGAAGGCGAGATGTTTGGTTTCGGCGACGTGGCGGAAGCTTCGTTCCACGGCATCGCGCACGCTCGCAAAGGAAACCTCCTCGGGTTCCACGGTGACCGTGCCCGATTCGATCTTAGAGAGATCGAGGATGTCGCTGATCAGGTTCAGCAGATCGGCGCCGGCAGCGTAGACGTTGCGCGAGAACTCCACCTGCTTGCCGGTCAAATTGCCCTCGGCGTTGTCGGCCAATTGCTGCGCCAGAATCAGAATGCTGTTGAGCGGCGTGCGCAGCTCGTGCGACATGTTGGCGAGAAATTCGGACTTGTACTTCGATGTCAGCGCCAATTCGGCCGCCTTTTCCTCGAGCGCGTAACGCGCCTGTTCGATTTCCTGATTCTTGCGCTCGACCTCGGCGTTCTGCTCGGCGAGCTGCTGCGCCTTGTGGCCGAGCTCGTCGTTGGTCTGCTGCAATTCTTTCTGCTGCGCCTGAAGCTCGCTGGCGAGTTTTTGCGACTGCTGCAGCAAGCCTTCGGTGCGCATGGTCGCTTCGATGGTGTTGAGCACGATGCCGATGCTTTCGGTCAACTGCGAGAGGAAGGTGAGATGAGTCGAAGTGAATTCGCGCAGCGACGCCAGCTCGATGACGGCTTTGGTTTCGGCCTCGAACAGCACCGGCAGCACGATCAAATTGCGCGGCGTCGCCGCGCCCAGGCTCGAGCTGATGCGGATATAATCGCGCGGCACGTCCGAGAGCAGGATGCGGCTCTTTTCCAACGCGCACTGGCCGACCAACCCGACGCCGAGCGGAAGTTCAGCGTGACTGTCGTCCTCCGCGAGCGCATAGCTGGCGAGCATCGTGAGATGCGGCCGGCCGTTGCTGCCTTCCATCTGATAGATCGCGCCGCACTGCGCGTTCACCAGCGGCGCGAGCTCGGAGAGAAGCATCTGGCCGACGGTGGTCAAGTCGCGCTGGCCTTGCAGCATGTTGGTGAATTTCGCCAGGTTGGTCTTGAGCCAATCCTGCTCGGTGTTTTGGTCGGTGGTGGCGCGTAGGTTTTGGATCATCGCGTTGATGTTGTCTTTGAGCTCGACGACCTCGCCGCGCGCATCGACCTGAATTTCGCGGGTGAGATCGCCCTTGGTGACCGCGGTGGCGACGTCGGCGATGGCGCGCACCTGAGTCGTCAAATTGGCGGCGAGCAAGTTGACGTTGTCGGTCAGGTCTTTCCAGATGCCGGCAGCGCCCGGCACGTTGGCCTGGCCGCCGAGGCGGCCTTCGACGCCGACTTCGCGCGCGACCGTGGTGACCTGTTCGGCGAAGATCGCCAAGGTGTCGGTCATGCCGTTGATGGTCTCGGCGAGCGCCGCGACCTCACCCTTCGCTTCGACGGTGAGCTTTTCTTTGAAGCTGCCGTTGGCGACCGCGGTGACGACTTTGACGATGCCGCGGACCTGGGCGGTGAGGTTCGCCGCCATGACGTTGACGTTGTCGGTCAAGTCTTTCCAGGTGCCAGCGACGCCGGGGACGAGGGCCTGGCCGCCGAGCTTGCCTTCGGTGCCGACTTCGCGGGCGACGCGGGTCACTTCGGCGGCGAACGCATTGAGCTGATCGACCATGGTGTTCATGGCCTCTTTGAGCTTTCCAGCACAGTGGGATCCGAAGCTTGGAATTCACGTGACTTGAAGTCGCGG
>JADMIO010482477.1_pt1 | contig 14921 bp, 5 predicted proteins | sample 8958161 | NCBI WGS metagenome assembly JADMIO01 (sample SAMN16585339, study PRJNA669376) | soil metagenome | isolation source: Crop rotation soil | place: USA: Cullars Rotation, Alabama | collected 2011 | reverse complement strand
CGAGGGAATATTCAATTGTTACATTACCGCGAAATTTATCATCGTAATTTTTTGGCTGGTACCCACTGAAGTTAACTGCCACATCCGCCACGACTGTTTTGGGAGTTATTAATCCCTTGTCAATTGCCAGCGCGTACAGGAAGGGCTTCAGCGTGCTGCCCGGGGAGCGAATAGCTTTTATCCCATCTACCATTCCCTGGTTCTCATCGTCACTCATATCAGCAGAACCGAGATATGCTACAATTGATTTTGTTTGGTTATCTACTACCACCACGCAGGCATTGTGAATGCCGCGTTGTTTTATGCGTTGAATATAATTATAACATAGCTGCTCGGTTTTTTGCTGTATTGTACTCTTTATATAAGTGTGTATAATGGCTTGCGTGGGAAACGCCTGCCTTAACCGGAGCGCAAAATGAGGAATAAGTCTTGGTACTTCGTGCCGGGTCATTTCTACAGGTTCCGATTCTGCATCGGCAATAGTATGGGCGTCAAAAAGATTTCTTCGTTTAAAAACTTCGAGCCATTTATTACGTTCGGTTTTTATCTTCTCATTATTCTTGCCGGGCCCCAGTGAGGAGGGCCTGTTGGGGATGATGGCCAGGGTAACGATTTGTGCCAGGCTGAGGTGAGAGGGGGATTGCTGAAAGTAAATAACAGAAGCAGACTTTACTCCTTCGATATTGCTTCCATAAGGAACCATATTTAAGTACAGCTGTAGGATTTCATCTTTGCTGTAATACCATTCCAGCTGGAAAGCCCTGAAAATTTCTATTAATTTGGAAATAACAGTTCGCTCCTTTGGCTGCATCATGCGTGCTACCTGCATGGTAATGGTACTTGCTCCCGATGTCTTGCGACGTTCAATAATATTATTAAATAGTGCGCGCATCATGGCAAAAGGATTTATGCCCGGGTGATGATAAAAATATTTGTCCTCTTTATTTATTATGGCAGTTTTTAAGGCAGGAGTTATTTCACTCAGCTCTGTTTTCATTCTCCATTTTTCATGATTATTCAGGAAGGCATGAATCACCTTTCCGTCTGAGGAAGTAATAATAACGGAATAATCGGGCTGTACTTTTAGTGGAAATACCAGGTTTAAGATAATAAAAGCTAATACCGGCAGTATAAAACACGACAGTAGTATCAGCTGTATTTTGCCGGGCCGGAAAAAATGTTTTACCCGTGAATTTATTTTTCCTGCTGGGAGTTTCATTTGCTTAACATCTGGTGCTGTACTTAAACATATCCTTCTTTCCGGTATACTATTTCACACCTATTGTTCCCGCCCCGTTTATGGAATGATATTCCGAATTGTACATAGCATCTGCGCTTACGGGGCCCATTACAAACTTTCCTTTGCTAACGGCACGAACCACGTAATAAAAGCTCTGGGGCTTCCATGTAACAGTAGCAAAGAAATTAATCCTGTCATCGCGTATGTCAAGATAATCAGGTGTTGCATTATCTTTTATCCAGTTCAATTCCGGGGAGGAACCAACCCGTGGGTTTTCTATTTCAAAACCGGCGGGCAGCATATCGGTAATAGCTACATTTTCAATGTTGCGGCCGTAGTCGGTTGATTCCACGGTGAGCTTTACAACAATTAATTCATTCTGTGTAAATGAGCTACGGTTCAGCGGGTTGCCATACCTGTCAAGGAAGGATTTGCGAACCTTCATGAACTTATCTTCCTTTTTATAATCGCCCCGCGGGCTTATTCCTTCCATCTCCCAGAAGTAATAAAGATTTCCTGAGCCATTTGATTTTACCTGCACCTGCTGGTTAAAGATGCCGGCAGATACGGTGAGGTTCTTCCCGTCAAAATTTGCAATAGTATTTCCATTCACGGAAACAGTAGCAGTAGCATTACCTTGTTCGGCCCTGCGCGCCATTTTACCTAAGGCAAGAAAAGAAAAGGCGCACTCCTGTGTGCTTAACCATGTTTCTTTCTTTAGCATTTCAGAAAGGTGTTTTGCCATTAACCCGATTTGCGGGTTATTCGGGTCTGCTTCCAGCAGGGCATTAAGTGCCAGCGCTTCATCCCTGATACCGGAATAAAAACTTCCATAGAAGGAACGGATAGAATATTCGCCTTCGTAACCTTTTGGAAGAACAGAAGCATAATTGATGTTATTACCGGCCAACGCAAAAGTAGATGCCAGTAAGTATCTGCAGTCAAGAGCTAAAGTTTGCAAATTACCCTTGTAATAATTCATGGAAGTATAATCGAACCTGCCGGCAAGGGCGAGGACGTACATGGAATAGAGGATTTCTTTTTTTGCTATAGTTCTCGAAACAACTTTATTTCCATCATAGTACCAGTAAGTTTCTGTTTCGTACGATTTGATTTTATACTGGAGGTACCCGAATAATTTATCCAATGTTCTTTGGTTTACATCAAAGCCTGCGCGCTTGGCTTCCAGCAGGAAGTGCGCCGCGTAGGCAGACCCCCACCAACTTTCATAGTCGCCACCCTGCCAATAAGAAAGTGCGCCGTTACTCATTTGCATAGATTCCAGTTTGTTTACTGCTTCCTGTACATTGTAATTGGGGTTATATTGTATAGGGGTATTTCCTTGTCCCAGCGACTTAGCAATGTCAGCAAAATAAATTTGAGGGAATGCCGTAGATACAGTTTGTTCCACGCAACCATAAGGATATTGGATGAGATAACTGAGGTTTTTGCTGAATTGAATTAACGGAGAACGGCTGATGATAAGTTTTGCTTTCGCTGTTCCGGGTAAAAAATCAGCTTTAAGGTTGAGCGAAACAGTTGCACCACCTGCAATAACTCCTGCATCGGTTCTTTTTTGTAAAGGAGATGAAGGACGTACTGCAATCTCTGTTTTATCAGTAAAATTCTCATTAAGGCCATTTACTGTTATGGTAACAGAGCCGGCACCTACCTCACGCTTTGCAACCAGTTTAAATAACACCTGCTGTTCTGCATTCGGTTTTAACACAGCAGATATTTTGGTGTTTCCTACTGGTTGTAACGGCCCGCTTATGCTTATAACAGAAGCAATGCCGGCTTCTTTTGAAGTAGTGTTTGTTATTGTTACAGGCACAGAGATGGTATCTCCGGGAGTTATAAATCTTGGCAGGGAAGTGCTGATAACAATTGGGTCTGCTACTTTAATTGTTTTTTCGGAAGAGCCGAAAGTTTTATCCTTATATGTTACCGCCATAACGCGCAACGCCCCGGAGAAAGAAGGAATGCTGATGGTAAAGCTTGCTTCCCCATTGTTATTCGTTTTCAGAACACCACTCCAGAAGGAAACAAGGTTTACTCTTTTGGCTGTGACAGGATTTACACGTTTCGACATTTCAGCCATATCGCCACCCATACTGGACCTGTTAGGAATTTCAGGGAATACAAACGGGTACAAATCATAATCGTTTACTTCAAGAGCGCGTTTTGCATAAAAATAATTGTAAGCATCAGGTGTTTTGAAATCTTTTAGCTGGAGAATACCTTCATCCACTACACCAATGGTAACTTCTGCATTGGGTGTGGATTTAACAAGAATGGTTTGTTTTGTTTTTGATCTCGACTTTTCCGGGGCAGTAATAGTTACCGGTATTTTATTGGAAGGTTTCTCAACAAGGAGAGGAACAAATCCTCTTGCCACGGTTAGTGGCAGCGAATTATCGTTCAACTCGCGGATGGCAGTGGCGGTAACATATACGTTAGGCAGGTATTCTTCCTCTATGGTGATAGAAAGGCTAGCCGCCTTCTTTTCAGTTTTCAGGTAGTAATATTCAAAAACTTTATCGCGCTCTACAGTAACAAGAATTTTTCCCTCAAAGGGAGTACTAAAGAGCAGGTTAGCCTTATCGCCTAAGCCATATTTTCCTTTATCAAGAGTAATATCTACTTCTCCCTCGTTGCTTACTTCAAACGAAGTGTTCTGTGTGTCGTTCCATCCGTAAGCCCAAAATTCTTCAGATACGTAATTTACTGCTTCCGGGCGCATGATGCGAACTTCATAATCGCCTGAAACCATTGGGTTATAATTGAATACCGTTCCTCCTGCAGGAATAGTAATAAGTTGGTTAAGAAGTACCTGTTCTTTTTTTTGAGAGTTATAGTAATAACTTCCGCCTGATCTTTGAAGAACAGTTTCCCAATTGTAGCGTATGACCTGGATTTGTGCCGTGGTAATTATGGCTCCGCCAGATTTATCGAGGGCGATAAGTGGAACGGATACAGGGTGCCGGGTATTAACCCAGCGGTCAAGTTTTTTAATTCCAAAAAATACGTTCTGTGTTACAACTGAAAAATTAGCGAGGCGATTAACCGGTCTTCCGCTCTCATCAAAAACAGTGGTGAGTATATTTCCATCCAGTATACCAAGGTCATCCAGGTCGGGAATCGGGAATGATTCGCGCGCTTCGCCCTTCTCATTGGTTTTCCCTTCTCTTGTTACAGTATTAATAGAGATATTATCGTCAGCGTGAATATTGAAATTGTAGGTATTAAATTTCTTTGAATAGAAACTCCTGCGTTTCATGTTCATGGTTGCCTCGTAGTTGCGATTGGCTGCCGGGGGGCCGAACAGGTTGACGGCATTAATAGAAGCAGCTATAGAATCACCGGGCTTTGCTTCTGTTTTATTAAGGGTTGTGGTTACTTTAATTCTATCCGGCATAAATTCTTCAACACTTACCTTATAAAAATTTAACAACACATCGTTGCCGGTATAAACTTCCACTGTATATAAACCGGTCATAACAGAAGAGGGTAGCGTGAAGGATAGTTCAGCGGAGCCCTGGGCATCTAATGTTTCTTTGGTTGATTTATATTCCTTGCCATTGGGGGAAAGCAATTTTATCTTTATAGGAATATCCCGCAGTGTTTGCCAATCCAGCGAGCGTATGATGGTGTTGAAATGCATGGTATCGCCCGGGCGATAAATGTCACGATTGCTATATATAAAACAATCGTAGTTTGCTTCGTTTATTTTCTTTCCGCCTACATCGAAACGGGAGGTTTCCACTTCACTTCTGTCCAATATCATGAAATTGAAGTCCTGCCCGCTACGTACTGTCACCATACCGATTACAAATGGTTTACGGACTTTAAGATTTTCCAATTTTGCAAAACCATTGCTGTTCGTTCTTACACTTCCTACTGTTTGGTTGTTAGTGCTGATGAATTCAATTTTGGCATCACCTATAGCATCTGTGGTTTTAATGGAATTGGCAAAAACCAGGATATCATCCCCGCTGCGCTTTACTATTAATCCTATATCAGATAGTGATATGAATTTTGATGCCTGCAGCCACTGACGTTCTACATCCTCCAGCTTCAATAGGTAGATGCCTTTAAAACTACTATTGTAGCCCATGTCTTCCAGGTCAAGATGCAGCAGGTAAGCATTACCTGTGCGGGCCATCGATTTGGTTTCAAGAATCTTTTCGCCTACTTTATCTCCATAATTATCATAATCATAATAACGATATCTGTCTCCCTCATCTGTTTCTTCATCATAGTCGTACCCATAGCTTTGACCCGACCGAACAAAAGAAAGGATATTGTTTTCGTAAATGCGGATAACAGAAACTTTTAGTTTCTGAATGCCTGAGAGATTAAGGGCTATATTTTTTGCCCCGGCGGCTGTGAGGTAAATGCTTTTACTACTTTGAAATACTAATGCGGGGGCCATTTGCCCGAAAGAAACATATTGGGAATAATCCTGGTTAAGAGAAGAGCCGAAGATGCCTTTAAGTTTTGCACTGAGAACAACATTATAAGTAATATTTGGCTGAAATCCTCCTTTGATTATAATGCCGCCGTCAAATGTTTCCACTGTATAGTCAATAGAGTTATTTTTTATTGTTACCAATGCCTTCAGGTTTTCGTCTACTATCGGCTGGTTGAGGCGAACATTAATGACACCGGAACCATCAGCAAATGAAGTAGCCATTTCCATTACCATTAATTTTTCCTTAGGAGGAATTTCTGAGGATAACCCCATTGGCTCCCTGCTTATCCAACTGCTGCCCGGGCAATGAAACCCTTTATCAATAGTAATCCTGTATGGGGTGGCGTCTTCTTTATTTTCCTGTTCCACGAAAGGAATGGCAATGGTAATAGTAGAGGCGGTTTCGGTTGTATTAATTTCAAAAGGAGTATTCTCTCCCTTTAATGTAAGATGCAACAGGGGCGCTATGTCGGTGGGTTTTACCTTGTAATTGAAAACGAGATTAATTCTGACTTCCACTTTTCCCGGGTGGCGGCTGGAGAGCGCCCAGTATGTTTGAGTGTTTTGTAGTTTCAGGTAGGGGGTATGAAACAGGACAGTATTTTTTTTATCAATAGCCCATTTTTGCTTACTGCCGGCGGTAATATTTTTTGATAGTTGTGCCTTATAGTCGGTACTGGGAGCAAAAGGCTCAACAGGAGAAAATGTAAGCTCATCTTTACCTGTCCATTTAAATTTACCTTTAACAGCAGGGGTAAAAACAATATATTGTGTGGTATCCCATTTTACCAATGAGGAGTCCGGCGCAAGGTCTTTGTTAAAAGTGAAAATAAGATTTTGGCTTTGATCTATTTCATCGCCAAAATTGGTGTGACTTATTTTAACAGTGTTTCTGAAGCCGGAACAGTTGGCTAAAAAAAAGGCAAGCATAATGGTAGCAGCCTTAATCGGGTTTGAGGGGTTCATATTCTACAGGAAATTAGTTGTGCAGGGTGCAAGTAAAAATAAAAAAGAGTGATATAAAGAAGAAGAGTAACATGGTGTTACCGGATACGATACGCTTTGTGGTTTTCGATGGTTCCAGATTATAACGGGGTAGCTATAATCGTTATTTTGGTATGGGGGTTAATTATATTTTTTCCGGTTTCAGCAAACCCGGATTTGTCAGGTAACGGTAATTTTTTCCCATTATCCTCACGGATACTAAAAACCAACCGTATTTTAATTTCAGGATAGCCCCTAATAAGCGCATTTTACGCATAAAGCGGGGTAAACCTCTTGATTATAACAAATTTAACTGTAATTTTAGCGTGGTTTTTTAATTAAAATGACCTTCATTTAATTGCTTCCTCCTAAGTGGCAAATTGATGGCTTAACAAATTACAGGTTGCTCTTTCTTTTTAGAAAGGAGAAACGGTTTATTTGTTAATTAAAACTTAAAGGAAAACAATTGTGAATAGTTTGTTTTACATAAGAAAAAAAAATAATTTCTTCTTCATTTTAGTTCTTTTGCTCAGGAACAATTTCTATTCCTTCTTACGGGTGCAACCACCAATTACCCGGAAGTTAAAAACAGCGGATGTCAATTATTTTCAATTAATGGTTAAAAAATAAAAAACACAATTAATTACACTCAAACAATTACATTCTTATGAAATTTTTTTTAATGCGATACAGAATTGTTTTTTTTCTACTAACTGCATTTATTTATTTATCAGCTTCGGTTTCTGCGCAGAGTACTTCTAATAAGGGTACTGATTTTTGGGTGGGTTATATGGCTCACATTGATGGTACCGGTTCTCAAATGAGCCTCTACATTACGTCGGACGTAGCGGCCTCGGGAACAGTTAGTATTCCCCTGCAGTCATGGTCTACGCCGTTTTCGGTTACTCCTAACAATACAACTGTTATCAGCATACCGCCGGCTACCGCTTATGTAGGCACTTCTGATGCTGTCGAAAATAAAGGAATTCACATAACTTCTGACCTTCCGATTGTATTGTATTCGCATATTTATTCTGGTCAGCGTTCTGATGCTACGCTTGTATTGCCGGTTCCTACCTTAGGGAAGGAATATTATACTATTTCATTTACACAAACGTCTCAGCAGAATTCAGAGTTTTTAATAGTAGCGCCGGAGGATAGCACCGAGGTTGAAATTACACCCAGCCAAACGACCCTTAATGGCCATCTTGCCAATGTTCCTTTTACAGTAACCCTGAATAAGGGACAGGTTTACCAGGTTCAATCTCCTGTTGATATTACAGGTAGCCATGTTGTTTCCCGCAGTTCAGGTTCTTCAGCTTGCAAACGTATAGCGGTATTTTCAGGAAGCGCATGGGATGGAATTTGTACTGAAACCACCGGTGGATCCAGTGATAATTTATATGAGCAGGTGTACCCGGTAAACACATGGGGGAGTAATTTTGTTACAGCTCCTTTTGTAGATGGAGGAGGAGATTTTTTCAGAATTTTTGCAGGAACCGATAATACAATCGTTGTTATAAACGGTACCACTCCTTTAGTTCTTAACAAGGGTCAATTTTTTGATACTCTCCTGGTAGTATCAAGTTATATTACTGCTTCAAATCCTGTTATGCTTGCACAGTTCTCAAGAACGAATGCCTGCACAGATGGAAAGATAGGTGACCCGTCAATGGTTATTCTTAATCCTATTGAACAAACGCTGAATGATATTGCATTATACTGTTCTCCCTACCAATCCATCAGTCAGCAATATATCAATGTAGTAATGAAAACAGCTAACGTAGGTTCCTTCCGGCTTGATGGTGCCCCGGTAACATTTACTCCTACACCTGCTAATCCTGTTTACTCTTTTTCGCAGACTTCAGTCAATTCCGGCAACCACACTTTAATTGCCGATAGCGGGTTTAATGCTATTGCCTATGGGTATGGCGATTTGGAGTCCTATGCTTATTGTGCCGGGGCTAATGCGAAAAACCTGAACCTGCAGATTAATGCAAGCAGCGGTACTACAACAAATCCCCGGACTGTTTGCAGTGGCTCAACGGTAAATTTTTCAGGGAATGTATCGTATAACCCGGGATATATAAGCTGGAATTTTGGAAACGGCGATACAGCATCTTCATTACAAACTTCTCATACCTATGATACTCCCGGCAAGTATACTATCTACCTGGTTACTTCAAGGAGTGCAGGCGGTGGCTGTGATGGTACGGATAGCGCCACCTATGTTTTAACTGTTGCGGCACCTCCTACTGCTGATTTTTCATTTGTTATTGAAGATACCTGCACCGATAATAAAGTAACATTTAGTGACTTATCTTCTACTTCTGTTGGTATTATTAATTCATGGAAATGGTATTTTGGAGATGGTGATAGTTCCACTGTTCAGAACCCGCAACATCACTACGCTACCACCTCCACATTTAATGCAAGGCTTATAGTGAAATCATCCAATGGCTGCACAGCAGAGATAACCAAGCCTGTGAGTCTTTTCAGCGCCAACGGAGATGCCGGCCCCGATACAGTTGTTTGTAAGGGTAATAAAGTTCAATTGCACGCCACTGGTGGAGTGTCCTATTCATGGAAACCGGCATCAGCCTTTGATAACAGTAACATTGCAAACCCTACGGCTGTTGTTTCGGGTTCTACTACTTACACAGTTCAAATAAAAAATCAAAATGGGTGCTCTAAAGAAGTAATGGTAACGGCAGGTATATACAATCTGCCTGTTATAGTTTTAAGTAAGGATACTTCAATTTGCGGAGGGGAACCTGTTACATTATTTGCTTCGGGGGCAGGCCATTATATATGGACAAGTAACGGAGGAGTTATTTGTAATAACTGTAATAGTGTCAATACACAGGTTTCAACTTTCACAACTTATGCCGTTACAGGAACGGATGACAACGGCTGCACCGGCTCAGCGAATGTGAGAATTTTTGTGCGCTCTTGTAAAATAGTGGTGATGCCGGATGCTTTCACTCCGAACAATGATGGCAAAAATGATTTACTGCATCCGCTTGGGTCCGGAATTGTAGAGGTAGAATATTCTATCTATAACCGTTGGGGACAGTTAATGTTCACCAGCAAAGATTTGAATCACGGGTGGGACGGAAAATATAACGGAACGCCGCAGCCGGGAGGGGTTTATGCCTGGAAATTATCGGCCACGCTGGATGATGGTGGAACGGTTGATGAGCACGGGAATGTGACGCTCATAAGGTAGGATCTCCTGTTATTTATAATAGTTGCATAGTTTGCGGATGTAATCTTTCTTCTGAAGATTTTTTCAGGTGGATTTTTATGTAGGTATGTGGGCAATTTACACATGGCAGGAATAGCATATTTTCTGCAGGCTACTATATTGCCTCGATTACTTTTTAGTGAATTTAATGTACTTTTATAAATAGCGCTTAAAGTTTTACCAGTGAAGAATCTGCTCCCTTTTTTCATTTTAATGGTTTTTGCTAAGGTTTCTTTTAGTCAGAACCAGAGAAAATCTGCTGATTCCCTGGTAGCGATATTGAATACCTTACAAGAGGATACTTCCAGGGTAAATATTCTGAATGAGGTTGCAAAAATATTTGCAGAACGGGATGATTATAAAACGGCATTTAATTATGTAAATGAAGCCTTGACCCTTTCTCAAAAAATAAATTTTAAAAAAGGAATCAGTACGACGTATTATGTTCTCGGTTCAATTTATGGCCGACAAGGAGATGATGAGACGGCGCTAAAAAATTACTTCTTAGCCCGGAAAATCTGTAAAGAAATAAACTTTATCCAGGGCCTCGTAAATACAAACAACAATATAGGGGGTATATATTCCTTTCAAAAGAACTATACTCTTGCATTAAGTTACTATAATGAAAATCTTAGGATAGGGAATGAAAATCATAACAAAAAAGTCATTGCGAATACTTACCTTGTTATAGGAGGTGTTTATACGAACCAGGAGAACTATCCCGGGGCAATGAAGAACGATCTGGAGGCGTTGAAAGTATATGAGGAAATTAATGATAAGCGGGGTATCGCAGATGCATATAATTCTGTTGCTGTTGCTTGTGCCGGCCAGGGAAACTATTCTGAAGCGTTAAAAAATTATGAAATAAGCTTAAAAGCTGCACAAGAAGCTAATTACGATGATGCGGTTGGCAGGGCTCATAATAACATAGCGGTTATGTATTCCGAGGAAGGGGATTATAATAATGCTGTAAAGCACCAACTGAGTGCATTAAGAATTCATCAGCAAATTGAAAATACGAGAAGTGTGATAATTTCCTATAGTAACCTGGCGGAATATTACATGGCATTAAAAAAGAATACACAAGCCAAGAATTATATAGATAAAAGCCTTCTTCTTGCCACTAAGGTGGGGGATAAAAAAAATATGGCATCAGCTTATATTGTTTACGGGCAATTAAACATGAGGATGAATAAATTGCCTGAAGCAAAAAATTACCTTAATAAGGCCCTGCAACTTTCCAAGGAGGCAGGGTTTAACTATATAGTGAGAAATTGTTATGATAACTTATCAAGACTGGATAGTATGATGGGAGATTTTAAAGGAGCATATCAATATCTCAGGTTATATGGTAAAAAGAAAGACAGTATTTTCAACGTAGAGTCTAATAAGCTTGTCTCCCAGTTAAATATTCAATACGAAACAGAGAAAAAAGATAACGATATTCAACTACTTAATAAGGACAATGAAATTAAAACTATAAAAATCGGAAGGCAGAATGCAATTATCCGGTACCTGATTGCGGGCTTCCTTCTATTAATCTTTTTTGCTTTGATTTATTACAGACTTTATAATCAAAAGCGCAAAACAAAGTTCAGGCACCAGTTATTGGAAACAGAAATGAAAGCCCTTCGCTCGCAGATGAACCCGCATTTTACTTTCAATGTGCTCAATTCTATTCAATATTTTGTAAGTGAAAGAGATATGGAATCTGCTGAAATATATCTTGAAAAATTCTCCACCCTCATCCGGATGATTCTTGACCAGTCGAGGATGGCCTATATCAGTTTTGAACAGGAGGTAGTGATGCTGAGATTATACCTGGAACTGGAAGAGATGCGGTTTGAAAAGAAGTTTGAATATTCTCTAAACATAGATAGTGATATTAACCCGGATAAAATATTAATTCCAGGAATGCTTATTCAGCCTGTTGTCGAAAATGCTATTAAGCATGGTATCGAGCACAAAGAGGGAAACGCTTTAATCAATATTTCGTTTTCTCTCAGGGACACAGTGCTTTTGTGTACCGTTACAGATAACGGCGTAGGCAGGGCCACGGCAGAAAAATTAGGAGAATCGAAACCTCATAAATCAGTAGCAACATCTATTATAAGGGAAAGGATAGATGCCTTAAGTCTTATATATAACCTTCGGCTTTCTTATAAAACTGAAGACCTGCTTAATGATGAGGGCAAACCGGAAGGCACCCGTGTTTCAATAGAAATACCGATAGGGATTAAAAACGAAGAGTTTACGGCAGAGTTAATGAATTGAAAAAAGAATATGACTCGACATCTTGTTTTTCCCCGGCCCCTCCCTTATTATTATCAGGTTATCCTGAAATTGCGGAAGAATGGATTGCTCCTCCCGTTAAACAAAACCGTGAACATGGGTAAGAAAGAATTAGAATATTTTAACAGTACAATAGTTTTACTCAATCTCAATTAAACAAACATGATTAACTCTCTTATAGTGGATGATGAGGTAAAAGCTATTGGCTTACTTCGTAAACAATTAAAAAGACATTGCCCCGAGATTAACGTTGTTGCCGAAGCACAGAATATAGATGATGCAATTAGTATGATAGAATTATATCATCCGCAGTTAATATTTCTTGATATTGAAATGGCAAGAGGCAGCGGGTTTGATTTACTGGAGAAAGTTCATATAAGAAGCTTTCATGTTATTTTCGTTACGGCGCACAGCGAGTTTGCTATAAAAGCATTTCGCTTCTCCGTTACCGATTATTTACTCAAGCCTGTAAACAGGGAGTTACTGGTGCAGGCGGTGCAAAAGGTAAAATACCTTTTAGATGTCTCAACTTCGGCCTCTTCTATTCAAAGCCTGAGGATTCCCTCAACCAGCGGGATGACTTTTGTAAATATTACCAATATCATCAGGATGGAAGCAGAAGGGCCTTACACGCATATCTATATGGATAATGAAGAACACTGCATGTCCTCACATCACCTTAAGCAATTTGAGGTTCATCTCGATGAAAGAGTTTTTCTAAGAGTTCATCGCTCCCATTTGATAAACCGGAACAAAATAAAGACCATTTCTGATAAAGGGGGCTTAGTAATTGAAATGATAGATGGCGTTACCATAGAGGTACCCCGAAGAAGCAAGCAGGGAATTCTTAAAATGCTGCGGTTATTAAAATAAGATGAAAATCTCTGTGGCCAGATTTACGTAAATGTTTATAATATGCAATCATTCGTTTAAAAGAGAGGTTTATAATAAGTAAAATATTGACTTATTGCTTGCTTATTCTATATTCTTATTATACATTCGTGGCACATTTGGCTCACTTAAAATTAATAAGGTTAACTACAATGATTTATCACCAGACATAGAATACAATTAGTTTAATACTGTAAAAGTATTTCCTGTATCCCAGGAAAAAATGCTCCTCCTCCTCCATATGAATTCATTGTAATCCAGGCATTGAATTTTATCACCAAACTAAAACAAAGCATTTTGAAAACAATTACGAAAAAACTTTTGGCGGGAGGTCTCACCTTTGTCATTTTATTTCTTACTACGCACTTAGCCTGCGCACAGTTTCCGTTTAATATCGGGGGCGCACAATCACAAACTTTCAGCGGACGTAGTATTGCTACCGACGCAAGCAATAATATGTATGTGACGGGAAGTTTTTCCGGCACAGTAGATTTTAAGGGATCTTCCGGCACGCCGCATACTCTTACCAGCGTAAGCGATGCGGATATTTATATTGCTAAATATAACGTTTCGGGAGTGTGCCAGTGGGTATTTAATATAGGAAAAACAGGAACAAGTTTTGGTTATGGCATAGCTACTGATGCTACCGGTAATGTATATGTAACAGGCAGCTATGAGGGTACTGCTGATTTTGATCCTTCAAACGGAACTGCTAACCTAACCTGTACAGGCAATGATGCTATTTTTGTTGCGAAGTATAGTGCTGCAGGCGTTTACCAGTGGGCATTTAACATAGGAGAAAAGTATACTGATAAAGCGTACAGCATTGCTACTGACGCTTTAAACAATGTATATGTAACCGGTAATTTCCAGGACACAACAGATTTTGATCCTTCGGGCGGAACCGCTATTCTTACTAAGAACTCCTCGGTACAGGATATTTTTGTTGCCAAATACAGTTCGGCAGGAGCTTACCAATGGGCCTTTAACATAGGGGCGACTGATCAATCGCTTAACCAGGGTTCAAGCGTTATTACAGATGCATCAGGTAATATTTTAATAACGGGCGCCTTTTCCAGTACGGCAGATTTTAAAGGAACTTCCGGAGCTTCAAAAAACCTTACCGGCGTAGGGATCTATAATTGTTATATAGCCAAATACAATTCAACAGGAGTTTGCCAGTGGGCTTTTGGTATCGGAGGCTTTTTGAGCGTTGGCAGTAACCTGGCCCTGGATCCAACCGGTAACGTATTGGTAACCGGAAGTATTTACGGCTCAGCAGATTTTGATCCTTCTGCCAATACAGTCCCTCTCACCAGCGTTGGAATGGGGGACATTTTTGTTGCTAAATATAATTCTGCAGGAGCGTATCAGTGGGCATTAAATGCCGGAAGCGCCGATGGTCAAAGTATTGGTAATAGTATTGTTGCTGATGCCACAGGCAATGTATTTGTAACAGGTAGTTTTGAAGGTACAGTAGATTTTGATCCTTCGGGAAGTACTGCAGAACTTACGAGCGCTGCAGCCGATGATATTTTTGTTGCCAGGTATAATGCTGCAGGCATTTACCAATGTGCATTTAACATAGGAAGTGCGGCGGATAACTCAGGCGACGGAACCAAAGAAGGCGGCGAGGCTATTACTATCGATGCCTTTGGAAATGTAGTAGTAGCGGGAAACTTTGCCGGTACTGCTGACTTTGACCCTTCCGGTGCGGAAGCAAATCTTACACCCGTTGGTATACAGGATGCTTTTATTTCCAAATATTCAGGATGTACATTAAATGCAGGCGG
>JADMIO012731246.1_pt1 | contig 14924 bp, 10 predicted proteins | sample 8958161 | NCBI WGS metagenome assembly JADMIO01 (sample SAMN16585339, study PRJNA669376) | soil metagenome | isolation source: Crop rotation soil | place: USA: Cullars Rotation, Alabama | collected 2011 | reverse complement strand
CTTTCCCCCCCGTCGCACCACCGTCCCATCGTTCTATCGTTCCATCGCCTCCACCAACCGCAACGAACCCAACTCGCAACGCAGCCAGCGACGCCCAGCATTCGCCAAACCGCGCAAAACCTACTTCTTCTTTTCGCCCCCGCCGGCAACGGCCCGATCCCCCATCCGCTTCAAAATCAAATCCGCCACGTCCGCCTGGATCTCCGTCGGGTACTGCCCCAGCACCGCCGCCTGGATCAGTTCCGACTGTTTCGAGAACCACTCGAACAGCCGCGAGCTCACCGAGACCTGCGTCATCCCGGTCCGCTTGCTGATCTCGCCGAGTCGGGATTTCGCGTCCTTCGTCAATTCCAACCGAACTACGATTCGTGCTGCCATAGCGAAAAAATTATCGCAATCACGTCCGTAGATAAAAAGCGCTAAAACGGCAACGAACATTCGTTTTTAGGTTTTTCGGCCCCGGATGGAGAAATATAAGTATGTGATATTAAAAGGCTAACGGCGAGCCACGCACAGACTCAAAATCATCCGTTTGGAGATTTTACGCGCTGCCCCCCACTGCAAAATTCGGTTGTAGCCCAACGTGATTCAGACGGTATGATCCCCTCTTCGCAGTCTATCTGAAGGGCTTGTCTGCATGACGCGTTTATCAATTTTATTCAGCGGGTGTTTCATGGTCCTAGCCGCCGTCGCCACTACCGCCACTGTCGCCGCCGACACGCCACCAGCTACGCAGAATGCTGCTGATGCTCCGCCCGCCGGCGCGTCACCTGCTTTCACGTCCAACGACCCGACGATCACCCAGGCTCGCCAGCTTTACATCGCCGGCGAATACACCAAGGCCGAGGAACTCCTGAAACCCGCCTCAACTTCGAAAGACGCCCAAGTCGCCCAGGCCGCCCGCGACCTGCTCGAAATCATCCGCCGCACCCGCATGGACTTCACCCTCGACGAACCTGGCCTGCTCGCCAAGGTCAAACGCACCCTCCCCGACGCCACCGCCGACGACGTCCACCGCTGGTTCACCCAAGGCCAGCTCCACACCAAGACCATCGACGGCCAACCCCGCATCTTCAACCGCGAACCCCAAAACCTCTTCCTCTTTTGCGCCGAAGCCAAGGCCCGCAAGGAGGCCGTCGAAAAGAAGAAGAACGAGCAGTGGACCCTGATCGATCACCTTTCCCGCATCGTGGCCGAGGCGGAAAAGACCGGCAAAACCGACGTCGCGCCGGCCAAACACAACGTCAAATACACCCTCACCATCCCCGCCAAAACGAAGGGTATGAAGGCCGGCTCGGTCCTTCACGTCTGGCTGCCCATGCCACAGGAATATCGCCAGCAGCGCGACGTCAAACTCCTCTCCACCACGCCACCCTTCACCGTGCTCGCCCCAACGGCCGTTGACGGCTACCCCATCGTTGGCGCCCCGCAGCGGACCATCTACTTCGAATCGACGGTAAGCGACCCCTCTAAAGACCAGGTCTTCCAAGCCAACTTCCAATACACCTCTTACGCCTATTACCCGGTCCTCAGCGACGACAAAGCCCAAAACCTTCCCGCCGATTTCCCAAAGGAATACCTCGCCGAGCGCCCGCCCCACATCTCCTTCTCTCCCAAAGCCCGCGAACTGTCTGCCAAGATCGTCGGCAGCGAGACCAACCCCCTGGCCAAGGCCCGCTTGATCTTCCGCTGGTGCAGCGACAACATCCCGTGGAACGCCGAGGAAGAATACTGCACTATCCCCAGCATCAGCACCAAAGGCCTGCAAACCCTTCGCGGCGACTGCGGCGTGCAATCCATTTCCTTCCAAACCCTCTGCCGCCTGGCCGGCATCCCCACCCGCTGGCAGTCGGGCTGGGAAACCAAACCGACGGGCTCATCGATGCACGACTGGTGCGAAATCTACATCGCCCCCTGGGGCTGGCTCCCCTGCGATCCTAGCTACGGCCTGCAAAAGAAATCCGCCGACCCCAAAGTCCAGGAATTCTACCTGGGTCACCAGGACTCCTACCGCATGATCTTCAACCTGGATTATGGCCGCGACCTGATCCCGCCCAAACAGACCCTGCGTAGCGAGCCGCTGGATTTCCAAAGGGGCGAAGTCGAAATGGACGGCCGAAACCTCTACTTCGATGAATGGGATTACAACTGCTCGTGGGAAATCGACCCCGCCGGTCTGTAAGTATTACCGCCACGAGAGCGGTTGGCAGAACAGTGGATCATTGAAATCGCGCCCCGCAAGCGGGGCGGCTAAACGTGGGTTGGTATACTGAATTGGCAAACCGATCTAAATCCTTCGCCGCCGTCGCCGTCCCAACAACCGTGTTGCCGCGCCCCCGATCACTACCATGCTGCCCGCCGGTTCCGGCGTAGACGCCTTGGCCGCGCTGACCGACGACTGCATCGCCAACCCCAGGTTGTAAAGCGCCAAATCGTCAGCCGACACGCGCCGGTCCCCGTTCAAATCGCCCTGCTCCCACCAGATGTTCGTGTTCTGCCCCAGATGGCTTGAGATGATCGACAGGTCCACGTGATCCACCGTCCCGTCCAGATTGACGTCGCCCAGCGCCATCGTCATCCGCAAAATCGCGTCGTATTTCACGGTCCCGGCGTCGGTGATGTTCTCCAGCAATCCCCATGATCCCCACTGGCTCTCCGCCCCAACGTAGGAGTAATTGTTGAACAGCGTCCCGCCGTTCTGGTTCCAGATGTTGAGCAACCGCGTGAGGATGGCCCCCATGCGAGGGTCGCGTTGCGCCGCTTGTTTAAGAGCGTCGTTGACCAATCCCGCGTTACCGACGTAACTCACCAGCCCCTGCCCCCCCTCATATGCCACCAATGGAATGTGAAACGTGCCCGACTCGGCCGCGTACTTTTTAATCCACGTTGTCACGTCGTTGTCCAGGGCGCGGTTCAAGGATGTGAACAGTCCATCCATCGTCAACCCCGGCACGTCGACAGACGGGTCGATGTTCAGGTACGGGGCGATTGCCAGTCCATTGATGTATTGCGAAGGATCGCCGTAGGTGTTCTTGAGGAACTTAAGCCCGTTGTCCAGATAATACGTGCTGGCCGCCTGGCCTCCGAAGACGACCTTCAACCGGTTGGCATCGGCCGCGCCGAATTCTTGCCGAAATATATCTCCCACGCGCTTGGTCATGTACGCGGCTTCCTGACCCGCGCGGGCCGTGACATCGTTAGAGGCGGCAGTCAGGAGAGGGTTGGCGGCGGCATTGGCGACGTTCCGCGCATACTGGGGAAATCGAGGGTTCCAGACTTCATTGCTGTACTCGACGTACAGGGTGCGGCTCGGATCCAGCTGCTGATGAATCAGCCGCGCCTCCTGGCGGATGTAATCGTCCGAGGCCTGGTCCGGGATGGTGATCCACGGGTCCTTCTTCGCCTGGTTCGCCAGCGAAATCTGGTACTCCATCGCGACGCCCGCGTTTCCCGTTTGCACAAATTGCTGCGGCGTCGTGCGGTCCGTCCAGTTCGCTACCGGGCTGCCGTTGGTCGCGCCCCAATCCATGAACCGCAACGTGGTGAAGGGAGCGAGTCGCCGGACAAACTCGTCGGTGAACGCCTGTCCCGGCCGGGTTCCCGGCATCAGGATGTGGAGGTTGTCGATCGGATTGTTGACGTCGACGCCGGACACTTTGAACCAGATGCCCCCTTGCGACGTCGAAGGCCGATTGATCGTCAAATCGGCCGTAGTGGTATTTCCAACTCGCACCACGTTGCTCAAGATCGTGGTCGAACTGCCGAAGGTCAGATTTCCCGACCCGGTATAACTCACCTTGTACACGCCGTTGGGATAATTGTTCGCCGAGTTATACGCGCCTGCGTCTTGAAGCGGATAACCGTCCGCCGACATCGGGATGCTCGTCGTCGGCGTCTGCCATGGCGCATCGGCGGGCCCCCAACTCCGAAAGTCGTGCGCCAGGTCCGTCCAAACCATGTCTGTCGACCAGTCGACGTTCGGATCGACGTTCACTCCCAGCGGCGACGCCGAGGCAGAACTTGGCGTCAGCAGCATGATGACGGAATTGACCGCCGCCGCCGCCGCCAGCGTGAGGTTCACCCAACTCGCGCAACGAGAGCGCAAAGTGCATCCAGAATGCATTTCCATTCCTCTCCAGAGGCATAGCGACACTTGCGGTCGCTCGAACGCCTTTGAGTACACCGCATGCCCGAGCCGGGTATGGTGCACACGCAGGCCCCTCATCGCAAGTGGATTCCGGTGCACCACCTAATTTTTCTTGTAAATGAAGTTACGGTGCCCCACAGATGGGAGTTCGACCCAATTTACGCATTTTATCGCATTGAAAGATGCGCGCACGAGCAATCTCAAGGAAGGCTTGCCCGCTTGCGTAGCGCCCTTTTCAACGTCGCGATCGCCGGCAAGCGATTGACCCGAACAATCCGGCGAAGATCAGACCGCCGCACGCGGGTTCCGGCACCGGCGCATGCCCAGTCTGGGTCGCAGCTAAACCCAAGCTAAATAAAGCGTAATCGTCGGCCGTTCGCTTTCCGTCGTAGTTCAGGTCGCCCTGCGCCCAGGTATAGGACGGCTGGCCGTCCGGAAAGCTTTGCATCTGTGTCAAATCCAACGAGTTCACCAAGCCATCCAGATTCACATCGCCATACAGGGTGTACATTTCGCGGAAGGTGGTCGCATCTTCGACATATCCAATCGTTGCCGCCCCGGTCGGATCGAGCAAAGCCTGGGAGGCTGATATGCCAGTGGTGGCATCCCAGCGCCCGCCATGATAACCAGCGGCCAGTTGCGCCAACACGGTGGCTGAATTGAATCCAGCAACCTTGCTCATTAGCAGCGTTCCATGGGAGGCGAGGTCCACCAGCCCGCTGTTGCTCAGCAGGCCGGTCAACGCAAGCGTTCCGCCGGTGACGGTGATTCTGCCTCCCGCGGCGTTGGTGACGGGTCCGGAAATCGTACCGTACCCCGTGATCTTTCCTGCTTGATTGGTCAGCCCGGCACTTGAATATGTGCCGCCTCCCAACGTCAAGGTGCCGCCTGAGTAGATCTTGCTCGTGCTGGTGACCTGCACTGAAGCGCCGGTATTTACGGTGACGAACGCGGTACCGCCGGCTCCGGACGACTGGCCACCAATGTACATGCTCCCCGAACTGGCCCAGATCGAATTGGCGCCGCTAAGCGTGGCGCGGCCGGTGGTATTTGCCACCGCGGCCAGGATCGCGTCGGTGTTCTCAACCCGCCCGCCATTGGTAATGTTTAACGTGCCGCTGCCCCGACTGGCCGGTGCGGTGATGGTCTTGTGGTTCGGATCCACCGTCCCCAGACCAATCGTGAGCGTCAGATCGTTGTGCCAGATCGAGTTGGCGCCATCGATGGTTGCCGTCCCCACCCCTGACGTGATGATGGCGGTCCCGGGATCAGAGCCGAAACCGGTGCCGATTGCGCCATGCTTGCTCTGGACGCGCGCTCCGTTGGTGACGTTTAAGGTGCCGGTCCCCCAGTATCCCACGTTTAGCGCAGGCCCGAGCACGTCATTAAATGCCCCAACGCTGTTGAATAGGGTCCCCGCGCCGTCCACGTTGATCGTTCCGATGCCCGCGCCGTAGCGCCCGATCGTTGAAAAACCGCTGTCCGTACGCGCTCCATTGGTGATGCTGGCCAGCCCGGTTCCGTCCTGACCCACGTGTAGCTGCACGGTATTGTTCCATCGCGTGCCAGTCCCGTCCACGTTTACCGTGCCGAAGCCCCCCAGGAGGTTGCCGATCACCCCTTCGCTGTTGGCAAGGTACGCTCCCTGGTTGACGTTGATCGTTCCGTGCGCAGCCGTGCCGCTGCCCATGCTCAACTGGTCGCCGATGTTCCAGGAAGCTCCGGTCCCGATGATGTTCACGGTGCCGGTGCTGGATGGGAATTCCCCGACGCGCGCCCGGAACGTGTTGACCGTGCCGCTGTTTTGGATGTACATGTAACCCACGCCGTGGGCGCCGACGTAGAAGTGATAGTCGTTCTGCCAAACGGTGCTCGGGCCATCCACCGTGATCGTGCCGGTTGCGGTCGAGAAATATCCCGCCCAGGCGCGCCAAGTGTGGATGGAAGCACCGTTCTTCAGCATCAGCGTCGCGGTCCCGCGCTCGCCGACGTCCATGTTCCCCGTCACGTCTCCGCCGGTATCGTGAGTGCTCATCAGCGATCCCGGTCCGTCGACCGTGATGTTTAGCGTTTTTCCTGTCCCCAGCGCCAGGTACATGTCCAGCGCGTCGACCAATCCGCCCTGCTGTACGTTGAGGGTCAGATTCGTATTACTGTTAGCCATCGAGAGGTCCTGTTGACCGACCTGCATCGAAGTATCGCCGGCGACGATCGTCTTGCTGGTATCGAAGATCACGTTCGTGACGCCCAATGCCATTGCCGTTGGAAAAAGCGCAACCGCAGCAGCGGCCGCAACCATCGGCGGCAGACGACGTTTCCCTGCATGAACGACATTTTTTAAACGCACGGGTTCTCACTCCTCATTCAATTCAACGACGATCGCGAAAGATCACGCGCCCGGCGACCCGCCCGGGGCATGCGCCGGCAGCGCTATTGAGCATTCCACAACATACAATCCGGCACTGCGGTCGCCAAACGAAATCTCGCCTGCGGCATTATTGATGTAAATGCCTGCTGCCCCTCAATTTATTCCACAATTGAGAGGGTTGCCGGCACCCCGCCTTCGGGTTATTGCCTAGAGTTTTATGGCAAGAAGCATAAATAATGGTTTGCGCGCAAATAACGCCAGATTTACCGCCCGAACCTGCACCCCATTTAACGCGGATAGCGGAAATCGGCGGAAGACGTGGCGCACCTGCGTCTTAAAACCGCATTGGTTCAGTAAATCTTTCAGTTCAAACGGGTCCAACTGGCGCTCGCAATACTCGCCGGTACCGGGGTGGCGGCACCAGGTCCATTTCGGAGGCGTGGGTAGCTTTGCGCCGGGGCGGTAGTCGCGGGCGACGTTCTCGATATCGCGCTCCATCATGCCAGCGGTCGCCGCGGTAAGCTGAGTTACGGCGGGCTCCTCCAGGCTGCTGTTGGCGCGAAGGATGATGCGCCGCCGGATGACGCCGAACGGCTCGATATCGGCGTTCTCGATGGGACGCTTGGCCTTCAGCTCGGCGATGAACTCCTGCGAGCTGTCGCGCTTCTTCCACATCTCTTCGATTTCCGCCAGGCTTTCGGGGTTCAGGGCATTGTTGTCATCCAGGAAGACGGCCTTTCCGCCGGGCTTGAGGACGCGATTGCATTCCTCAAACGTGCGCCGGAGATCATGCACGTGTTCGATGGTCTGGTTGCACAAGATGGCGTCGAACGAGCTGGCTGGCAGGTTTGCCGCGCAGATGTCCGCGCACAGCGCGGTCACATCGACGTTGACGCCAGCTTTGCGAATCGCCTCGACGCGCTGGGTGAGGACGTTGGTCATGGTCGGGCGGATGTCGTTGGCGACCACGCGGGCGTGTCCGATCAATGCCACGGCGACCGCTTGCCAGCCAAACCCGCATCCGACGTCCAGCACGCGAGCGCCGTTCATCCGACCAACCCGGACGACGTGGCGCATCAACCATTCGAAACGCATGAACTCGTCGTCGTCGTTGACCAGCTTGCCGCCATAGGCGATCACGTCCGGATTTCCGGACTCCATGATGTACTGACGAAGGATTTGCCTCAGGTCCATAGGAATCTCTTCAACACCCGCGCACTTTAGTCCTTTGAATTGGCGACAGACGACACGCGCTTCTGTCGCAATACGATGCCAAAGAAGCGAGGGTCCTCAATTAAGTAACGGCGATACATCCGTCGGGGCTCGCGCATCAACCGCCAGGACCACTCCAGGCCGAGTTTCTGCATAAGGACGGGGGCCCGGCGAACGTGACCGGCGACGAAGTCGAAGGATGCCCCGACTCCGATTGACACCGGCGCGGCGTAGTCGGCGTGATGGCGTCGCATCCAGTTTTCCTGCTTGGGAGCGCCAAGACCGACGAAGACGACATCGGGGGCGAAGTCGCGGATCTTCTGGATGATCTTTCGGTTCTCAGCGTCGTCGTTCTCGAAGCCCATCGGGGGGCAATAGCTTTCAACCTGTAGCGAAGGGTGCTGCTGGCGCAGGATGGCGGCAGCGCCGTCGGCAGCGCCGGGGCGGCCGCCGAGGAAGAAGAGTTTGTAGCCTTTTTCGGAAGCGCGCTGGCAGAAGAGTGGAAAGAGGTCGGAGCCGGAGACTTTTTCTTTCAACGGGGTTTTGAGATAGCGGGCGGCCCAGAGCAGTGGCATGCCATCGGGGAGGACCAGGCTGGCGTCTTTGTAAGCTTCGCCAAAGGCTTCTTCAGACTGAAGTTTGACGATGTGGTCGACGTTGGGGGTGACGACGTAACCCGGCTTCTTTGCACGGATCATCGACTCGATGCGTTCGATGGCTTCGTCCATGTTGAGGTTGTCGATCGCGACGCCGCCGATGATGACCCGGTTTTCGACTGGAGGCGCAACGTGCGGCTTTTCCACGTCGATGCCGACCGGCGCGGATCGCAAGAGGGCGTCGGCCAGGCGAGCGGCGGTGGCATTCTTGTTGAGCGCCGCGCGGGCCGGGGCGAGCTTGTCCCACGTCGCCTGCTGCTGCTGGTTGAGCTTTTTGGTGGCGGCGGATTTGCCGAAAATCAGGCAATTCCATTGATATTTGCGGAGGAACTTGCGGAATTGCTTATCTTCGTAGCGCGGCTTGCGCTGGAGCATCGATTTGACGAAGCCCCACCACATGGCGGTGCCGCCGAGGAGCAGCGGCGGGCGGGTCATGCGGAAGATAGCGCTGGCGGTCATGTAGGCCAGGCCGGTGCCCATGAAATGCTGGCCGAAGCCGTGGCGCATGCGTCCGGTGAAGATGCCGACCTGGCTGGAACCCATCGGGCGGAGATGTTCGAAGCGAAGCTCGGGCTCGTCCCAACTGGCGGCAATCCAACCGAGCATGCGGCAGCGGTGGCAATCGATGCCGTCCCACATCACCTGGCGGACGAAGCCGCCGACCTGCTTGAAGCATTCGGTGCGATAGAACTTGATCATGCCGACAGACATCTCGTCGCCGCAGGCTTCGCTGATGAGTTTTCCGTTTTCGCGGAAGTAGGGTTTGCCGGAGCAGGTGCCGATGCGTGGGTCGGCCTCCATGCGCAGCATCATGTCTTCGAAATAGGTATGCGGGATATCGAGGTCCAGATCGAGCTTGCAGACGTAGTCGAAGTCGTTGGGGTTGATGGAGTTGTAGCCGTGATAGAAGGCATCGACGACGCCGGGCCCGACGCTGCGCTTGCCGCGATCTTCACGGCGGACAATCTTGATGAACGGATATTTGGCCGCATATTCGGCCAGGATTTGCGGGGTAGCGTCGGTCGACCCGTCGTCGACCAGAAGCCAAAGGGTGGGTGGAACGGTTTGATTACAGATCGAATCGAGGGTTTTCCGGCAATAGTCGGCTTCGTCGCGGCACGGGGTGATAAGGGCGTAACGGCGCTGGGATGCCAGCGCTTCGGCGGAGGCAAATTGCGAAACGGGGGCGGGGGAGACCTTGTAATTGTCGAAGAGCATCCGCATTTCCTGGCCGATGGAATCGACGGAGAATTCGTCGAGGACTTTCTGACGGGCGGCCTGCCCAAGCTGCCGGACCAGGTCGCGGTCGCGCGCCAAGCGTGAGAGGGCGTCGGTGAGGCCGTCGACCGAGGCAGGCGGGACCATGAGGCCGGTGACGCCGTGGTCGATGAGTTCGGGGATGCCGCCGACCATCGTGGTGACGACGGCGATTTCCTTGGCCATCGCTTCCATGAGCACGACGGGGATGCCTTCCATGAAGCTGCTGATGACCATGACGTCGGCGTGGTCGAGGTAATGGGGCATTTCTTCCTGGCTGACCGGGCCGGCGAACTTCACGCGATTGGAAACGCCGAGCGCCTGGGCGTTTTGTTCGAGTTGGCGGCGCATCTCGCCGTCGCCGATCATGGTGAGTTCCCAGTCCAGCCCTTGGGCGCTGAGGCGGGAACAGGCTTCGAGGAGCACAGGGTAGCCTTTGATCGGAATGAGCCGGCCGACGGTGACGATGCGGAGTGGGCCGCCAGTACGGTGCGGGCGAGGGGAAAACAATTCGGTATTGATGCCACAATGCACGATGTGATAACGCTGCCAGGCGTTTTGATCGGTCCAGCACATCACCTGGGCTTTGCAGAAATCGGAAATGCAGCGGACGAAGAGGGCTTTTTCGGCCTTGGGCTTGAGGGTCCAGTTCTGGACGTTGAAGAATTCGGCCGAGCCATGAATGCTGAGGCTGTAGGTGAGACTCTTGTCCATGGCGCAGGCGAGCATGGCGACGGCGGCGCCGTTGTTGGCCATGTGAACGTGGATGTGCTTCAGGCCGCGCTTGTTCATTTCTTCGACGAGGCGGGCGGCTTCGAATGCGTAGGCCACGTGGCTCAGGCGCGCCTTGATCCCCGGGGGTGAAAGCTTCTGGCCGGCTACGATGGCGCGGAGCCAGCCGAAGGGGCGCTTGATAGCCTGGCGGAGCTGGCCTTTGAGAAGTTGGCTAACGGTGTCGTAGAGGCAGACGGTTTCCTGGGCGGCCTGCTCGTGGGCGGCGCCGATGCGGTCCTTGGCGCCGGGCGGGCGAATGGTGAACGTGGCGATGGGAACGCCGGCCTCGCGGACAGCGCGGACTTCGCGCTCGATGAAGGTGTGCGACAACGCCGGGTAGCGCGTGTTGAGGTACGCGATCGGCGTCCCCTTCAACATCCTTCGCGGACGTTGGGCCTTGGCGACCGGCGCGGGCGCTGGCGCTGGCGCGAACGCCGGCGTTGTCTCCACCGCCTCCGGGGTTGGCATCGTATCGAGGATCTCAGGCATTTGGGTTTCCATTGTCGTCGTGGTCATGTTAGGTCCACCTCCCAAAGAGCTGGCAGCACTGTGCCCGGAACGCAAGCTGGCCGCTGCTCACGCGGTTGGGATTCATGTCCAATCGCGGGATGAGCATGCGGTCGGTTCCGGTTGCGACGAATTGTCCTGGCCGGGTGACGACGGCGTAGCGATAGCCGGCGTCGATCGCGGCGCGGACAACGCGCGGGTCGGCGTCGCCGTTCGGATAGGCGATGCCTTCAACAGAGTTATCGCCCAGATACTGGCTTAGCATCTGGCGCGACCGTGCGAGTTCATCATGCAGTTGGGCGTCCGATAATTGCGGCAGGAGCGGGTGCGAGAGGGTATGGGAACCGATCTCGTGGCCGCGGGCGTGAAGGTCGCACATCTGGTCCAACGACATCAGGCGGTAGGCGGGGTCGTAACAGGCTTCGCCTTCGCCGGCGCCTGCGCTTTGAAGGATCTTCGCGCGCTCTTCGGGAGCGGCGGCTTTGAGGAACTGCATCCAATCGCTGATGTTTTCCCCAGTAAAACCAGGAGAAAAAAACGGTCCCTGGGACCGTTTTTTCCAGGCTTGGGCGGCGCGGTCGAACCAGAGCATTTGATCGGTGCCGACGAGGCCGGCGGTGATGTAGAAGGTTGCTTTGACGCCGGCGGCGTCGAGGATGGGGGCGGCGATTTCGGCGTTGTCGGTGTAGCCGTCATCAAAGGTGATGGACACCAGGCCGCGCGATGAGGGGTTGGCCGTGGCTTCGACGATGGCTTCTTTCAGCGGCAGGACCTTTCGGTGTTCGGCAAGCCAGGCCACCTGCTGCTTGAAAGCGGAGACGGGCATCGCGAGGGACCGGAGCGGGTAGGCGCTGGCGACGTCGTCCGGCAGGACGCGGTGGTACATCAGGACGGTGACGCCGGTGGAGGCATGGCGGCGTTCGACGAGGTCGATGAGACGGGAATGCCCGGCTGCCTGAACCAGCAGCGATCGGGCGGCCTTTTTCAGTTTCACGACGCCACCTCCGTCTTCACCGGCGCGATGGAGGTCTGGGCGGGATTCTTATTAGATGCGCCGGCGAATCCCTTGCGGTAATAGGTCAGCGCGCCGATCACCTGGGCAAATTTGGTGACGATGCAGAAGGTCGCGTAAAGCGAAGCGTCGGACGCGTGATCCACGTCGCGCAGTTTCCTGGAGCGAACCCGCATCCATAGCGCCGCATAGGCCAGCAGCGCCAAGGCGATGCTGATCCCGCGCGTGGGCCAAGCCAGCACGAGCGCCGCCACTGGCAATGCCAAACCCCAGGCGAAAATCGATCGGACGGCCTTGGCGTGGCGCTTCTCCGGCCCGCCGCCGTGCAGGCGTGCGCCTTCGGCGAAGGAATGTCCGGAGCGCACGGCGCGTTTCCACCAAGGGGAAAACGTGTTGATCCCAGAATCGTGAGTCGCCATTTCCGCTTCCAGGCGGACGATGCGGTAGCCTTGTTCGCGCAGACGAATGCAAAGTTCAGCTTCCTCGCCGGCATAGACGGCTTCGTTGAAACCGCCGATCTGGGTGAAGGGCGCTGCGCGCATCATTGAGATCCCGCCGCAGGAGGAGATTTCGCCGGTGGCGCCTTTCCATTCCATGTCGAGGAGCCGACGATAAAAATTTCCGCCGTCGCGCGAGGCTTCGCGCAACCGCCCACAAATCCCGCCGAGCTTTTCGTCGGCGAGCATGTGACGCTGCGCGACGGCGAGCCAGTCGGGGTGGAGGGCGCAATCGCCGTCGATGAACTGGAAGAAGTCGAACGGGCCGTAAAGCTCTGTCAATCGGCGCACGCCGGCGTTGCGACCGCGGGCGGCGGTGAAGGACTTGGATCGATCCAGTTCCACGACTTCCGCGCCCAGATCGCGGGCGCGCTGGGGGCTGCCGTCGGTCGAAGCTGAATCGACGTATACCACGGGGGCGCCGGCGTCGCGAACGGCGTCCAAAGCGCGGACGAGGCGTTGGCCTTCGTTGCGACCGATGATGACGATGCCGACGCGCGGCTTCGAATCAGCCATGGCGCACCTCCGTCCGGATGATTGAGGAGGTTGCGATCGACTCCCGCCGGGCGGGAACAGCCGCCGCGTGGCGATGCGGCAACGTCTTGAATAATTCCGCCAGCTTGGCCGCCTCGCGCTGGACATCGTGCTGCTCTGCAACGCTTTGTGCACCGTTGCGCCCCATACGCGAGAGTTCATCGACCGGCGACGACAGCGCCTCCCGCATCGCCGATTTCAATGCCTCCACAGACCCGGCGGGGACGAGCCAGCCGGTCTTTTGCGGCTCGACCAATTCCGGAATCCCGGCGACGTAGGTGCTAATCACGGGCCGGCCGAGCGCCAATGCTTCCATGATCACCACTGGCAACCCCTCGGCGAAACTGGGCAAGACCATGGCGCGGCAGCCCAGCATGTGCTGGCGGACCTGCTGGCCGCTTTGCCAGCCGGTGATGCGGATGGCTTTGCCGACGCCGGCGTCATCGATCAGGGATTCGATCTCCTGGCGCATCGGGCCGTCGCCCACCAGCACCAGTTCAAGGTCGACGCCTTCAGCCAGCAACTCAGCCGCCGCACGGACGAGAAGGAGCTGGCCTTTTTGTTCCGACAACCGACCAACGCAAACAAACCGCCGGACGTCTGGGACGGGAGTCAGCTTCGCCGGGTCGCCCAGGAACGACGCGTCCACCCCGCAATGAATAACGTTGATCTTTTTCCAGTCCTGGTAACGGCACCAGCGGTACATCTGGCTGCGCGTGTATTGGCTGATCCCCACCACCATCGACGCGCGGGCGATCTTCTCGTCCAGCCGAAGAGCGGTTGGCCGGTCGAATTCTTCCGGGCCGTGGACGGTGAAGCTGTAATCAATTCCCGACACCGCGTTGCACAACGTCACCACGGCGGCGGGATTGGTCCCGAAATGAGCGTGGACATGGCGAATGCCAAGCCGTCGCAGCCTGCGGGCAACGTGGCACGCCTCCGCCAAATAGACCAGGTGGCGGAGGAACCCGCGATCGCCGCTTCGGCCGATCTTCCAGGTAAGTTTCAAACCGGCCCAGAAACGGGCGGGAGACGTCAGCGCCCGCACCAACACGTCGCCCGATAATCCCAGTGCTCCGCCAGCGAGTATGACATGTGTGCGCCCCGCTTCCTGCCGGTCGGACGGATCGACCAGTTCCGCGTCGCTGCGTCGCACCGAGATGCGTTCGACCTGCATGCCATGGGTTTCCAGCGCGGCGATTTCCCGCCTGATGAAGCTGTGGCTCGTGTGCGGATATTGGTTTGTGAGGTAAGCTACGCGCATGCTGGCCAGAGGTAGTCTGTGTATACGTTCGTATTTGTCGGACGGTTTACCAAATAGCCGCTAGTTCTGTGGCCTTGAGTACTAAGCAGACCCAACAAGGCGCCCTGATGCCTTGTATTCGATCAAAATCGACTGGCGGCCAAGCCAGTGGTTCCGATAGAAATGAAGCATGCCCAATAACCCTGGAAGTTTCGCGAGAACGTTGGCCAAGGCGTAAATTCGAGCATCCCGTGCGGACCAGCCACGGTGCCGCCCGTAACGATATATTTTGACCCACAACAGGGGGTATCCGAGCAGTATTAAAAGCCCCCAAGCTCCCAAGACCGCCGTCGTTACCACGGCTAAAAGGGGCACCCCAAGCGACCACAGCCAGATTCGGCGGCAGTCTTTGACGAAATGGCGATCGGGGGACGAGCCGTGCATGGCGGCGCCCTGAGCGAAAGCGTGTCCAGCTCGTTTGGCGCGTTTCCACCACTGGCCGAACCGGTACATGGCCGCGTCGTGGAGGACCATGTTCTGGTCAACATGGATGATCTTCAGTCCGGATTGGCGGACGCGGAGGCATAGCTCGTCATCCTCGGCGGCGATGACGTCTTCGCGGAAGCCTTTGACGTTGCGGAACGCGGCGGCGCGGATCATGACTTTCCAGCACATTGGGATCCTAAGCTTAGAATTCCACGTGGACAAGTTGTCGCG
>JADMIO010023051.1_pt1 | contig 14924 bp, 8 predicted proteins | sample 8958161 | NCBI WGS metagenome assembly JADMIO01 (sample SAMN16585339, study PRJNA669376) | soil metagenome | isolation source: Crop rotation soil | place: USA: Cullars Rotation, Alabama | collected 2011 | reverse complement strand
TCATACTCTGCCTGTAGCTCCCGATGCTCCGAAGACAACAGCTTTTAGTTTTTTTACTGTGAAAAAAGGTGAGACTTCCAATGAACCCTTAAGTTTTTAAACCTGCAGGTTTCATCATTATCAGAATGAATCACTTAGATTTAAAAATTTCCCGAATATATTTCTTTTATAGATATTCAAGGACTCATAAAATGGCTAATTAGAAAATACATTAGTTTTTTTGTCTTGTTTAAAGTATTCATTTATTCTGAGATTCTTGCTCTGATACTCTGGTTATGTATAATCTCTTTAGATTTATTCTCTTTAAAAACATAGGATTGGGCTGAATACTTACTGAGCAACTCTAATGATTTTTTTTAATGGTTTTTCTCACTTCTGCAAAAGAGAAGGTAGTCTAACTTCTCTATTACATCTATTCTCATTTGAAAGGGTTATTTGAATTCGTTGTTTGCGGGTACACAGAAGGTCAGTTTCTGGTCAAAAATTTAACATGAAACTCTATGTTGAAAGTCAAAGCAAGGTCCTGAAAGTTTTCCTGGGAATTTAACATATCAGTCGCGTTCAAGTTGTTCCAAGTGTAAAATGGTTTTTATAAAAGCTGCTGTTGTTTCGTGTTAAATAAGAGTAATTCATAAATGTATATAAAACTGAAAATACATAAGGTAGTCAATAAGTTCTCGCTTATTGGCTGCTACGTAACTACTCAATTAGTTATGCAAAGTATTCTTGCATAAGTTGCCCAATACTATATGGTCTACAATATTATATATATTCTCTCAATATTTGTCTTTAGGTTTGGAAGAAATAAACAAAAAATCAACAGCAATATTTTAGAACTTTCGAAAAAATGGAAAAAGAAAACCTGAGATTCTATCTAAGGACACATATTATCCCAGGAATAAACCCCACCGAATTGTACCTATGAGGACATTGAAGTTGAGACATCGATCTCTCATGGCACAATATTTACCATCATTCAAGATTATTTCAAACTAAGAAAAATTACTTCGCGATGGGAGGTGGTACCTCACGAATTAACGAGTGAGCAAAAGCAAAACCGAGTCAAGATTTATAATGGAAATTTAGAAAAGTTTCGAAGTAATTTCTGGCGATTAAGCCATACAATTGTTTGGAATGAGACATGGATTTACTACAGGCAGATTAGATGGAAGACATCTAATGCCTGCTGAATTGGTGAAGGTCAAAGTCCCTCAACTACCATAAAAAGAGATCATTACGAACTGGCCCTCTTCTTATTCATGGTATAGACAGTGGCAGGCTATTAATCACAATTATTGCCTTAAAATACCTCAAGCTTGTTGTTGCAGAAGTAAAGAAGCAAAGACCTACACGTAAATTCTGGGACAAAAGGTGTCAATTGCTTCATGACAATGCTCGTCCATGTAGTGAAAATAATGTTTGAGAATATGTAACATATGAATAAAGATATCAATATAATGTCTCACCCACTCACCTTATTCTCCAGATCTTGCTCCTTGCGATTTTTGACTATTCGATTACATCAAGCACAGTTTAGCTGATCAACACTGGTGGAAGATTATTATTAATCAAGACAGTTCTCAAGGTAGTACAAGAGATTTCTGAAAAAGAGTTCAAAAAGACTTTTTGATGAGCAGCTTGAAAGGATGCAACTTTGTATAGATAATAATAGCGATTACTTTGAACATTTAATAGAATAACATTATCAAGACTATCTTCTATGCTTTGTTTTATTGTAAAAAACGAGAATTTTTTGACTGCTCTATGTAAATAAATTATACCTTAGGTAAGCTAGCACCTTATTCAAGATAAATAAAGGACAAAGTCAAATATCATCTTCCAGTTACAACTAGTGGATTAATACTAATTGCATATATGATTAATTCTATTCTACTGTGATCGAAAATACACTTCCTTTCCATTTAATGGTTTAACACCTTGGAGCAAATTTCCGGCTACTTTGTCAGGCTTAGTCAAAGTCAACTTCAAGAGCAATATCCAAATTTCCATTTTAGATTGTCATGAAAGATTTCATCATCTGATCTTAAGAAAATTTCTCTCATCATATCATTTAATCCTAACCCCATTGAGAACTCCTCTATTTTGCGAGTTTCTTTCAAGTTTGTTATATATTGGAGATTCAGCACAGTCTTTTACTGCATTAAACCAAAATGGATTTATTCCTTCAAAGACTCATCCAGCTTAACCAATTAATTAATAAAAACCTTTATAGACTGGTTTAATTCAATTTTGAACACTAAAAGCTTCTATTGACAACATCCCATGACAAATTCATTGAAAGTTTGGAGATCATCTCTTTTAGAGGAAGAGCAACAAAAAAGGAGATCATCGGAACCAGGTGTGCATGATTCATTTCTCCCTGGAAAGGGAAGTCCGACTAAAGTATTTACGTATGAGACAAACGAATTTTACATCCCATTCAAAGCAAACATATGGTTCTTACCCTATTTCTGCTCAAATTTCATAGAGGATAACCTCGAAGGTTTTTCTGGTGAGACATTATCTAAATATTACACCAAGGAAGAGTATGAAAATCTTCTGAGACGACTCCGTGACAAGATCAAAGTCCCTCGTATGTTGCAGGATTTGGTCACGATAATTATGATTGGATTGCTTCTGTTTCTAGGAGCCACGCTGCTTCAGTTTCTACTCAACCTAAATGGTAGTAGCTTAACAGAAGAAGAAAAAAAGCACACACTTTATTGGATATGGTTCTATGGTCTTTCAGCAGAGGTCGGACTGTTTGTCCTCTTGGCTGTGCTAAGAGAGATCGTCAAATGCAATATTGATTCAGAATTAGCCGAAGAAAACAAATATTCCGGAATAACCTTGTCTCTAACATGGCAGCGCGAAGGAAAATTCCTAAAGTTGAAAATAGTTCGGAATAACGTTGAAGAGGGTGGATCGTCTCAGATTGGTTCTAAACTATCTAATGTAACAGAACCAGGAGACAGAAGATCACAAGAGGTTTTTTATAAACTCGCTTGAATCTGTGACAAAACATTAAAAAAAGCAGGCAACTGATGATGCATCCTACTTAAATTTTATTATGGCGGGGGAAATGAAGGAATGATTCTTGACAGGTCCTTTGTATAAAAACATTTTTTAAGTGTTTGTTGATTATTGGTCTATGTTAAGGAGTTGAAATTTATAAACTGGTTTTGAATATTGCATCAGCTGTTGAATTACATAGCAATCTCATTTCTTCAGTTTGGCTTTGAATTGTGGAGGAGCATCCCTCCATCAAAATAATCTTATGAAGTTTGTATATGATAGTGCCTGGAGCAATAACTGCATTTTCATCAGAGAGAAGATGTCTGCTATACTCATCATCCGTTCAATTACATAAATTATTGCTATGTTTATACTGTATAGAAGGCTATTTACACCAGTCTAGTTAAAAAGTAAACAATCTGAAAATCAATTTTGGTTCTATCCTTTCTCTTTTCACTAGGAGCTAAGAATTGTTGACTGAATTCACCAGATAATTCAAATTTACTGGGTTTTGTTTCATGATTCAACTCCTTGCGAGTTAATCAAATCATCCATCTCTCACCTCATCGGCATGAAATGAAGTGATATTTTATCATCGCTCCTCAATTTCCCAAAAATTGCAACAAAATCATATGATTTTTCAAGTCAGAGGATCTACGGGATTTAATAAGGGCCTCCTCTAACGAATGGCTCATCAAGAAAAAGTTAAAAATAACTCAGGGTTAAAAAAAGCAATAAAAGGTATCTAAAGTGTTATCTGATCACAGTCAATTGTTTAATTGCCAAAGAAACTACACACAGTCTGATGGAAGAATCAAAAATCTCGACTTCAAAGCAATCCAAAGGCAAAGACTTTAATTGCAGTTACCTGAACCTCAAAACTAAATCCTGGGTCGATGCTAAAACCTTTGTTTTAAAAACCGAGCATGAAGAAATTTTCCAGATCACGAATAAGAAATCTGAAACTCAAGAAAGAGTCGAACTCCCAATCACCTACAATTTTAATGCGACTTATTCTCGTGTTCTGCCTTTTGAATTAACCGGAAAAATTAAAGTAAAAGACGGAATGTGCGGGGGGACAGTCACAATACCACTCGAATTACCGAAATTAAGATCACCAAGGCAAAGCACGTGTTTTATAGTCTTCAAAACGCTAGAAAAACTGGTCATTAGGACCCACAAGGATGGCTCAAAGGTGTGGGAAGAGCCTTCCAAACAAGACAGTTACCACATCTTTTCTTTCAAATTCAAAGAAGAGGATATAGAAATTTTCTCTTCGATTAGACAGAAAATTTCTCGTGCGAATTTTCGTCTACGATACCATCAATATGGCCTGAGATTCCAGATAGAGCAGAGAATACATTATCTTACGTACAAGAGTATGAAGCAAGTCCTGCGACTAATTGCTAATCTCATGGGTATCCCTATGAATTTGAAAGGCAATGAGACGATAAAAAACTTATTTGAGTTAATTGAAGATGGAAGCCAAAACAGGATTTTCAAAAAGATAGTTGGAAGTTCAGAATTTATGAAGGAGATAAAAAGTGTAGTGTATAAAACAGTCTGCAGCCTGGGGCTTTTTCCATCCTTCGTCGAAATAAATACCATGGAAGAAGGTTCATTTATCCTCTGGATTAAGAAGGCACTCAGTAATGCTGTCAGTGCGCCGTGGGGCTCGAGCCACCATGCTTCTTTCTCAGTAGGAAACCATCGGTATTCATTTATTCACATTCCAAATAATCCAAGCCAACAAAATAAAGTGAGCGTGAGCCTGGACATCCGGAGAGATTTCCGGAGCTCTCAATCAAAATTTGATTATTTCCGGCTTCAATTCTTCGATTTCTTCCCAATGAACAGCTGGATCAATGACATGGCAGGCTTTATTCGCAGTATTTTATCCTGCGTTCAGGTTTTGCAGCTTGACGATGGAATTGGATTCCCAAATGCGTTGAAAGTCATGAATTATAAACTCTCATCTCTTATGACTGAAGATCAATTTCCAGTAAGAATCGCTCGCGAATTCGAGACAAGATACTCTGGCTTACTCTGGAAAGAAAAGCCAATGAATCAATCAACTTCTCACATGAGTAAAGATACACTCAGGTCTTTTGCAATGAATAAATCACAAACTCCTAGTGTTGATTGGGTTTTTTTAAAACTCACAAATTTGATTGCTGATGCTGAGATGCGTGGATACTCTCAATTCAGCAACAATTGCCAGACTGTTGTGTCAGAGATTGTGAATCTATTCTGCTCAAATTTTCATCAATTGCTCGAGCCACTCATCTTTCAGAGTTTGCAAATGCAAGTGAGTGGTAATTCAAGCGTAATCGAAGCCATGCAACAAAATTTCGAGGCTTTCAGCTCCCACTTCAACAATAATTTACCCATGAAAATACTTCCTTTCAGTTTGATTCATCAGCTTTCATACTTTGGGAATTACAGTGACGAAGATACCTGCAAGCTCTTAGACTCAAAAAAATTCGAGAAGATTCGAAGCCATTTTGATGCTTACTATAAGAAACCGGAAGTATCGAAATTCTTATCAGCAGTGGATTACTCTTACAGCAATGGGCTGAATTCATTGAGAGAGGATATTTTGAAAATTTTCGACGAAGAGTTGGGAGCGAAATGGTCAAATTCGATTTTAGAGATCCAAAAGAACACCAAATTATACGATTTGAACAAGGAGGGTGCTACAAGCAAAAGTTTTTTGGAACTTCCAAAAGCAGAAAACCCCCTAAAGTTGTTGTCGATCTTGAATGTTAGCGAGGGCACAGGATACAAGCCAAAGGAAGGGCTCAATTTCGGGCAATTCTCCTTTATTTCTCATCTGGTATGTATCCTGTACAACGAATTATTTACGATACGAAAGAAGATCAAAATTAACGACGATCAAATTTGGGATATGAATGAGGCGCTTGAGGCACTAAAAAAATCCAATTTGAAGCACAAGATAAAAAATACTCAAAAATTGCTCGAAAGTAGAGAAAAAATAAGCAAGGAAAACGAAGAGCTTTACCAAAAGAAGTATTTGTTGTCACAATATTATCGAGAAGCTTGCTATTATTATTATAACTCAGTGCGGTTGGGAGTAATAGAAAAATTCAATGATAATGCTTCTTGTCTTGGGTATTTATTGATTAAAAATCCAGGCTGGGAAGCAGAAACAAACGAAGAAGAAGAAGAGAAAAATTTTGTCAACACAGACAAAATTTTAGAAATAGATACTAAGAAACCTTTTAGTTGATCGCATTAGAATCGCATTATAGAAGCTTTCCAAAACTTGGAAATTTTAGAAAGTGTGTCTTGTATATATATGTACGTCCTCCTATCAATCTTCGTAGCATAGACTTGCTTTCCCTCCCTTATCGTTGATTTTTTCCTTACGAACCAAGTACAGGCCTTGATGGATCTTTTAAATATTTTCTTATTGCAATAACACCTCTTTTAACTCCAGAGAGTAAGAACTTCTAACTTCATGTTTTGATTGAAATCGCCTAAGTAACATTCTCTTCAGGTTGGATCTCCTCTCATAGCACAGGGGCAAGTCATAGCTAAAAAATATTGCCAAGTGTTATATTCCAAGCTTAAAATGATTTCTGACTTCAAGATGTATTATTATTTATAAAAAACCAGTAATTTAAAACTATCAAACAATAAGGGTATTATATAAATATCCACTATTTTACTCGTTGCACAGATTGAATGTACTACATATGTTTTGAACTTCCGACTTAACAGAGTGAGCACACACGAGTTCTTAAGGATTTGAATTATAAACATAATTAGCCTTAAAATTTTCCCAATATCATAGTCAATTTTTCGAAATTGATAGGCTTTGTTATTACCTCTGATATCATTAATTCCTTTTGAGTTGCTGTGTCCGGAAGTCCCATCACATCCGCTGTGATCAGGTAAAGTGGAGGATAATTGAGTCCAGATGCTTCCGAATGCTGTTTGATTCTCCGAGCGAGTTCTAAACCGCTCATTTTGGGCATCGAGTTGTCTGTGAGAACTAGCCCAATCTCTTTCTGATGCTTTAAAAATATCGCCAAAGCTTGCTCTCCGTCAGTAGCAATCAAGCATTCGCGGCCTGATTTATTCACAAAACTAGACATGAATTGAATATTGAATAAATCGTCATCAACTACAAGCACTTTTTTCTTCTTCGAGATTGGCGAGTCTTCGTTTGGTTGGCCATGAATAGATGTTGCAGCTCTCTGACCTGCTCTGAGAACCATTTTTCTTGGATTTATATGCCCACCACTCATCTGATCTCCTGGGACCATCAATGGAATTTGAACTTCGAACAGAGATCCCACATCAGGCAGCGTTTTGACCTTTATTGTTCCTTTCATTTTCGCGAGAAGCTGCTTTGTGACCCAGAGACCAAGATTCATTTCGATTTTCTTACTCTTTTCTTTTTCGGAAGTGATACCAGGGTAGCCTTCCAGTAATTTCTCAATGTCTTCAGCATCCATCCCACTTCCTGTATCAAACACGAAGAACTTCAAAATGCCACTACAATTTCTGCTGGGATTCTTTTCAAAAGTCTCATTTGATTCCCAGTTAATTTTAGAGAAGTCCAGAAAATAATAATCGTGAACTGAGGTTGGAATTTTTTCGGTTCTCACATGGATTACTGTACAATTTGATGTCTCCTGGATACGCTCAGCTACAAAATTCGAGCTTGGAGGAGCTGCAAGCAGCGCTGTAGTTCCATCTTGAACCAAAACGCGGTTACGGGACGTTACTGGTTCTTCAGCCCCATATCTCGCTGACTGCGCTCGTTTACCTGAATGATGCTCATTCCATTCCACAACAAAGTAGATTTGTCCTTTTCTCGTATATTTTGTAGCATTCAGTGTGAGGTTAATGAATATTTGAATTAGCCGTTGAGTGTCAAACTGCAGCATTTGAGGAATTCTTTTTGAAATCTTGATGAAGCCATTGAGGTTCTTGTTGCTTATGACTTCTCTGATGATGTTCCAAGTTTGTCGGAAGAAAATGGGCACCGAGTTCACTTCTAAACATAACTTAAATTCCTCTAAATCAATCTTCGGAGTATCGATGACATTCGAGGCAAAAGTACGAATCACCTCAGCACAAGCTTCTGCGCAAGAGAGATTGCGAGAGACTTGGGAGTTCTTATTTTCATCTTTTGCAAGGCGAATGGCTCCCAGAATACCATTCATTGCATTGTTCATTTCATGAGAAAAATTTTGGATGAAGATCTCCTTAATTTCATTTGCTGTTTCTAGCTTCTCCTGAAGCTCTTGTAAAGCTTTTATCTTCAGATTCAGTTGAGCCTCCAAGGATTTGAGTGATGAATATTTTTGGATAAATTTGAGCAGGCAATATCGGCAGCAGAAAACAAGCCCCATGAAGAGGATAGACAGGATGAAACTCAAGCTGAGAGTTGTCTCGTAGAGTTCTACTAGACCTTCAATCTTTATGCTCGATAATTCTACAATTGTATCTGCTCGGATAGGTTTATTACGGAATAATTCTGAAATAAAGATCTCTATTAGTGCCACCCAGAAATTAGGAGCGATGAATTGATAGATTGTTGACAAGATCAATTTGAAAAACGGTGCCAGAGACCAATAAGTATCGGAAAAGGATAATAGCAGTGGAAATACGGTCACGATCATAAATAAGAGTGTATGGAGCAGACTGTAGTATCTGTGGATTAAACAAGCCACTAAACCACCGACAGTCAGTAGCACGAGTCCAAGTAAGATTGAGCTGAACTTCATCGAGCTGAGTACGTACACAAATATAGCGGAGCTGCCAATCATAGTGAGGCAAGCCATAAGGATGATATGCGAAGTTTTTTGTGTTAGGTAGTCACGATACTCCATGTTTTTCTTATCAATTGCGTAGAGCAGACCTTTAAATTTTTGCATCGGGTTTTTTTGCAGAAAATTAGATTATTTAAGTACCCGCAATAAGGTAGCGATCATAATTTAATCTCATAATAAAAACTCTGACATAATTCTAAATTTCTGATTCCTCTTTGGTAAAGGGTTTTTGCCGTAATATATAGAGCAACGGTTGTTGAAGATCAGTTTTACAGATCTTTTTCTCCCTAAAAAATTACCTTTTACTTGGTAGAGAAGCACCTAAGTTTCTCCTTATTGAAAATCATTGAAAACACTAATAGTAGTATATAATGTATCTGATAAGAGATTATTGAACACTTTGGTAGTTGTGCTTCAAAAATCAAAGTATTTAAATTTTAGGGTCAAGCCAAGGAAAACCTCGCAATTTAATATACATCCCTAATTTCCAAGATCAACAGCGAGTTAAATAAGTATGTAGTAGGAGTCTTTCAGCTAAATAAACCTTAGAAAACATGCAAATCAGGTTACCTGATGATATGAACGGCTGTACAGACAAAACCTTTTATTATTTATTAAAAAGCTCTGAAAATAAGGTTCTTAATTGACCATCCAGTATCTAACTGATGAAGTAATAGTAAATCAAGTAAAATAATCTTAGAGAGATGTTGAGAGCAAAATGCAAAAAATCCAAATAGAAAAGCCATAAGCTCTAGCCAGTCTTGAGATTTTACGTTTTAGGCACAGATTTTCACAAACAAACTTCTAAATCCTATCTCTTCTGTGAATCTGAGTAGTAGAAAACAGTCTTACAACAAATTGTAGCTTCTGATTACCAAAGTTCTTAAGTCCTGAAGATTATTTTATTACTTAAGATATCAGAATATAACAGCAGGAAGGGAAGATTCACGGAGTTAAACTTCTCTCTAAGGTAAGAGCTTCTTTGATATCTATATCATCCAAATTAGGTCAAGCACCAAGAAAAATGGTAAAGCTTTGGTTCAGGTGTATTTTAGAGAAGAAATAAGAATTCTTGAATTAGTCATTATATATTAAATCGGTTTAAGATGAAAACTTCTTTATTGACTTCAAAAACGGCAAAGTGGGTTAGTGAAACTGTGAGCGACAGAAACTTCCTTAAAACTAGGTTTAAACAATAAATGGCCCCCTCTCCCAAAGTCAAGGCAAGGCTAAAATTTTATTGGCATTTTTTCAGATATATTTTTTAGCATCTAATATAGCATTCATTTGCACGACAATCTCTCCTATCTGTCATCAAAATCAACACTAGTCACTTTCACTACCTCTCTTGACTCTATAACTTAGAGTCTAAACTAAAGCAAAAGACCACTATTAAGCTCAAGAATTAATCAGCATGGAGAATTTTCTCTTTAAGCTTAAAATATATTTGCAAGCAGATTGTTTTTACAAAGGATATAGACATTCAAACGACATAATTAATAGTAAGAAGTCAAGAGTATCGAACATTGAATAATCAGACTAAACACGTGGATCTCTTCGAAAACTTCCGATGGTTTAAATTTAGGGAGAAAATCAAAAACAATTTCGGCTCAGTAACTATTGTACTCTCTTAATAAAACAAGACTCAGTTAAATGCGGTTAAAGAACCGGAAATATTGATAAATATACCAACCTACTTGAATAATTGAAAGCATTAAACATACACATCACCTTTGTATAATTCAATATAGTGGAATAACGAACCTCTGACTTATTACTAACTAAAAAGAGATTTTTATACATTTTCATATAGTGGGGGAAAAAACATTTATGTGTAAAAGAGATTCTCATTTTTTCTATAATAGTATGAGTGAATACTTAGTTCCTATTGGTGATGGTTCATCAAGTGCTGGAGAAGATACCTACAACTTGAATTAAGGCTAATGTGCTCTTTTCTTACTTGAGCAACAAAAATAAGCAGCTTCCAATGAGAAGAGCGCTTCCAATCAAGGTCCAAACATCAGGAATTTGTTTAAAAAGGAAGATATCCCAAAGTAAGGAGTAGATGACTTGAGTATAGCTGAAGGCACTTATGAAATTGAAGGAGCTGGATGTTAAGGCTTTATTAGCAAAGGCGATTCCAATTACGTTTCCTGCTGCGATGCCAGCAATTTTAAGCATGTCAATGAAATCAATTGACGCGAAAACAGAGAGATGTAGAATAAATCCTCCAACGATGAGAAATATCAAGGCATTGACATAAATTATTACAATATTTGCTTCTTCCTCCTCTTGACTGACTTTCTTTGTGATCAGCTGACTCCCTGAAGCAAAAAGTGTTGAGACTAGACAAAGGATGACTGCTAAAAAATGTGGTATCGTAGGACCTTGTGTTTCACTAGAATACTGCTTGTTATTATCGCTGGGAAAGAATCCCGGCTGTGCGACCAAGACTATCCCAAACAGGGAGCAAAAAATCACCCTTGTCATATTATTAGGGCCAGGCTCCTTGAAGAAAATAGAACGAAATATTGAGTTCAGCACTAAACAAAACGAATAAATCGAAATAGCTTCAGTTAACATCAGGAAGTCCAGTGTATAATAGAAAAGGCATATCCCTAAAGCACCGAGAGTTCCAATCGATACCATTTGAGGAGAAAATGAATTGGTAAGCAATCTAAATCTACCTGTAAACAGAAGGTGGCCTGTGTAACCTAGCAGCAACACAATTGACCGAATAAACAATACTTCTGTCACTTTGGAAGATAATGTTTTAACGAGCACTGCCTGCAAGTTAGCAAAGAAAGCGCTGATCAGCATATCACGAATGCCAGAGAATTTAGTCTTTTTAGGAGTGTTCAGGGTCATACTCATCAATTTATGACGGTGTGTACACGAGACAGGTGTATCCGGAGTTGAGTTCAAGAGGAGATAGGTCGTTTTACTTCTCTCGAAACTATGAAAGTCCTCTAAATCTAACTTTAACTGAGTATTTTTAAGCAAATAGAGATATGATGCATGATTTTACTTTTGTTGGTTCGGTATTCGATTGTATCATGGGCAGAATTGTACGTTTAACTATCTTGTTTAACTATCTTGCAATTATGAGATTTTTCTTATTTTGCGAAAGTGAGTAAATAAATCAGGATCCAGTCTTCGAAAATTACTGAACCGAACAGCCAACTTTCAGCGTTGCTTATTTACCGTTTGTGAAGAACTCAAAAATTTTTAGAAACTCATCGTTTCGCCTTCCAAATACTAGTTGCTTGAGCGTGCAAGCGTTAATAATGAGAAATCTACTCCTTAGGTCAAAGAATGCATCCAAATTTGTCTCCTTTTTTCCCCCGTAATCGATAAATTTCCAGTTGAAATCCTCATCGAATGCTGACTTAGCAAATGTTTACAAATGCTCATCAAAAAGTTCAAACTTTTACTTCTTACTTCATGTTATAAAACTGCGTGAATTGCAAATAAACAAATTTTCCTTGGCTTTTGTTTGATAATCTCAGTAATTTAATGATTTAATAAAACTTCAAGTTGTTACTCACATCGAAGGGTGTCTTCAGTTTTCTTAGATTTCTTGGTTATTCAGTAAGATTACTTGAAATCAGAAAAAGGTGGGCTTCCAAAAATCAATTATTTACTAATATCACAGTTTTAAAATAGGTTTCGAAGCTTAAAACTTAAGGCGCTCCCTTTATAAATTTCTAACGCTGAACGTAGAGGATTGATTTTTGAATGTTTCTTTATCGTATATTTCAGTGATGAGATATCAGGTGAGACTGCCAATGAATGATTAAAATGAAGATGAGAGAAAAATATTGAATGAAGTAGCAACTTTGAAACAGTATGTAGAGATCAAATCGAAAAGAGAGGTTCAAACTGAAGAGAAAGAACACCATCGGTCCAATCTAATAATGCCGTCTCAGAACAATATTAATTCTGATGACCTAAGAGAGAGATAATACAAATTTTTTGAAAAGGTCGGAGATGGAAACAGTAATCAATGATCTAAATCAAAGAAGATCAGAGACCTCAAGCAGGTGGAAAATTAATGATAAATATATGCAAAATAAAATTTTCCAATACTTTTTCTGTGTTCCTTCCTCAGTAGTTATAATCGGATTACAAAAATCGAGAATAGGCACTTCAAATTATTCCCATTGGGAGATTTATGCTCATTAGAAGACGATTTATATAGATATTACAAAGTAACTGAGGATTGGCTCTGCTAAGCAAAATTTTCAAAACTTAAGACAATAATCTTTAATTCTTAAGCCACGCTCTGTCTTACTGGATGAAGGTCAAGTTTTATATTACAAATCGCGTTGATGCTATTCTATAAATTAAGCAAGCAATGCTGAATTTTTAAAAGCAGCATGCTGTCTATTGATACTGGAATGGATTGCTTCTTTTCTGAATTGGTTTGAAATCCATTCTTATACACGAATACTGAATAGTTTTTGTGCATATGACAATAAATATATCCATTTCTCAAGGAATATATAGAAACGGTCTCTAAATCTTCCATTTGAAGGCTTCTTCCTACCATTTTTGATATCAAAAAAATTTCCAATATCACTTTGATTCTGGTAATCGTTCTTTCCAATCATCAGAAATAAATTCCTGTACATAATTCTCCAATTTCCTTTCTCCGAATGAAGAATATGTCAGACAAGTACTTATTATATGCTTTTAATTCGATCAGAAAAAATTTTCTGTTTTAATTTTGATTGGGTGAAATGGATTCTTAAGAAAATTTTTTCGGACATAAAAGAATAATTTTAACTCAATACCACACACTTACAATACATTTAAACAAGAAACTCACAACAATCACATCAATGGAAGAAGTAAGCTACTGCAATCATTACACATCTCATCTGTTCTGAACTTAGATACAAATTATTGATTTTTCTAAACTCAAGAAGAAAAATAAGCTTTCTGATATGCAAGCTATGGACTTCTCAATTAAGAAACCTATTGACCAAGGTAATTTTCCTGCTGTTAAAGGCCTTCACCTAGATAATTACATGTGTATTAGACAAAATTAGCGAGCAGAAACTCCCTAAGCAGCAAAATTTGGAAGAAGCCAAAACTGAACAGCAAATTTCGCCAAATTCAGATCCACACTCGTATGATGCACTCCTATCCAGAATCTATGGAATGCTCAAAGCTAATAATCCAGAGCTAGGTATGATTTCGTAGAATGTGAGAGAATTTTAATTTACTGGTTTCAGGAGAAAAGAAGAAATTGATTATGAAGCCTCCTCAGCTTGTCAGAATGGCAGGCAGAAGAATAGCATGGACAAATTTTATTGAAACTTGCGAAAAGTTAAACAGACTCCCAGATCATCTGTGTGCCTTCATTCTCACAGAATTGGGGGCAGAAGGCTCCATCGATGAAGGAAAACTAAGTATTTTACTCATATTTGAATGACTTTCAATTTCTTCAAATTCAATAGTTGTGAAAAAGAGGCAGGTTACTAATAAGGACATGCAAAGTCTTCTGTTGAAATATATTGGTAATATTCTCATTATGATGCAGCCAGAGTAACATTATCATAGCTGAATATGTGACATGCAGTGTTTGCAAGGGTACTGAAACTGAGCTTGTGAGAGATAACAGCACCAGGCTCAATTTTATGAAATGCAATAGTTGCAAAGTCGATTCGTAAATTATCCTTTAAGTTTGAAAATCATTAACCTGTTTTGATGTAATAGAAGGTCTGTGGCTCAAATAAGGGGTTATCACACTCAAAGTGGTAGAAGATAGCCGGGAAGCCGGGACTTGCTTTCATTCAATTTGGTTAGTTTAACTAAATAAGTTCATACTATGATGCTTTTGTATTCAATGTCTGATTTGGTACCTTTTTTCTAGCAAGTTTTGTTCACATTATTTCATATTTGTGGCTTTATGAAATGTTTATTGATTTTCAAATGCCAAATTAATGGCATGATATGAAATAAATATTATCTTAATATGGATTTTCAGTGTTAATAAAGAGAGATATTAGTTATCAGAAGGGTTTGTATAGAAGAGATTATGAGTGAACAAAGCCCCTTACAATATATACATTAATTGTTAATAGGTATGAGTTT
>JADMIO011411949.1_pt1 | contig 14928 bp, 12 predicted proteins | sample 8958161 | NCBI WGS metagenome assembly JADMIO01 (sample SAMN16585339, study PRJNA669376) | soil metagenome | isolation source: Crop rotation soil | place: USA: Cullars Rotation, Alabama | collected 2011 | reverse complement strand
GCTCTAACAGGCCACCGCTTTCAACAAAACCGCCAACGATGCCTGTAGTAGGACTACACTCGGATGCCTGAGAACTTATATCCGGAGCAGTGACACTCACTCCGTAACAAGCTTTTCGATTTGTGGGAATCGCAGACATAGAGCCGACACTCGATGCCTTCTGTACACTAGGAGCCTGGATAACAATCGAAGAGGCGCCGCCTGGTACTTTTTCACGCTGACATCCTGAAACAACAAATAGCATGGCAAAGGTAACCAAACTCACAACAAGTGAGGTTGATTTACGTAAATGATTGAAAGCGCTCTCCAAGAAACGCCGAACCACGTGCTGATTGTCAATAACGTACCGATTGCCCATGTATCTAAGGTATCGGCTACAAATTTATCTAAATTGAGTAATTCTGGTTTTGAAACAAATGGGTCTTAAAGATCCGTAAAATGTCGCGATATGAAGCATTCAAACACTGGACTCAATCCCGCTGTCCGTAACTTCATCTGTTTCATTAAGAGCCAGCAAAACTCTTTCGGCTAAAACTCGATTCATCCCCGCTACTTTCGCAATATCTTCTACCTCGGCGATACGGATTTTTTCGACAGAATCAAAGGCCTTCAAAAGTGCTTTTTTACGTTTTTCACCTAACCCCACGATTGCATCCAATTCACTTTCCAGCGTCCGATCCTCACGAAGTTTACGGTGGTACGTGATGGCAAATCGATGGGCTTCATCACGTATACCCGCCAAGATATGTAACGCTTCTGAATTTGGAGGAAAGGTAATCGGATTCTGACGCCCCGGCAGAAAAAAACGTTCTTCACTGGAATGCACATCACTCGAGTGAAACTCACCTTGAGTTCGAGCCTTGGCCAGCCCTACGACGGGCAACTGTTCAAGTCCCATTTCTGTTAGAATCTCTACGGCCATTCGCAACTGTCCTTTGCCTCCGTCGATGACGATCAGATCGGGGTCCTCATATTCCGTATGGCGAAAACGTCGACCTAGGACCTCTTTCATCGAAGCAAAATCATTGGAGCCTTCGACAGTCTTGATCTTGTAAAGGCGGTAATGTTCTTTTGCTGGAGTCGCATTCTCGAACACCACCTGACTTGCCACCGATTCGGCCCCCTGAAAGTTGGAGATATCAAAACATTCAATACGTCGAGGAATACGAGGCAACTGAAAGCGTTTCTGAATTTCATCCAGCCCTCGCAGTCGCTTTTCGTTCTTCGACATTTGTTCTTTGAAACTTTCACGGGCATTTCGCTCGGCAAGCTCCAGTAATTTGCTGCTGTTTTGATCGGTCGGATAGCGCACCCGCACGGGACTTCCTCGACGCTCTTCCAAAACCGCACGCAGCAACTTTGAAAGATCGTTCCCCAGATCCATAGGAAGCAAAACTTCATCTGGAACAATATTGTCGGCATAGTATTGATTCAAAAAACTCAGAAGCCACTCACGATCATCATGACTGCCTTCCCCAATATCCAACTTGGGAAACTCCTGAGGCTGGGAGCTCATAAACCGACCACCACGAATATGTACGACCTCGATAATCATGCCGCGCTCGTCCCCAAAAAATCCCACCACGTCCTGATCCATTTCGATATTTTCTTCAATCACCGACTGTTGACTGAGAATAGCGTCTAGGGCTCGCAAACTGTCTCGCAGCTGAGCGGCTCGCTCGAATCTTTCTTCACCCGAAGCTGTTTTCATCTTTTTGGTCAGATCCTTAATCAGTTTTTTTCCACCACCCCGTAGGAAAAGTACCGCGGCATCGATGTCCTTTCGGTAATCCTCTTTATTGACTAGCGCCACACAAGGCGCGGTACAACGCCCTATCTGATGGGTCAAACAGGGTCGCTTCCGAGATTTCATAAACGAATCGGTACAGTCGCGAATTTGAAAGGTGCGATTGAGAAACCGAATGGTTTCAAAAACATCTCCACCTCTCATAAAAGGTCCAAAATAAAGTGATCCATCACGCGTCACGCGCCGGCTTAAATAAAAACGCGGAAAATCCTGCTGCACTGTTACTTTTAAATAGGGATAAGCCTTATCGTCTCGCAGGCGAATATTATAACGAGGCCGATTTTTTTTGATGAGCGTGGCCTCTAAGAGAAATGCTTCGACTTCAGTATTGGTTAACATAAAGTCGATCACTTCAATGCTTGCGACCAGATGTCGTGTCTTCGGCGTGTGGTCTTTGCTATCGGTCAGATAGCTGCGCACCCGTGACCGCAAAGACTTGGCCTTCCCCACATAGACAATTTTACCTTGAGCGTTTTTCATCAGATAAACGCCCGGGGATTGAGGAAACTCGCGCACCAATTCCCTTAAACGATCCATCCGGTTGAGTGGTGTTGGAGTGTCAGCCATGGCTTAGATTATGCCAGTCCCAATTTCAGTCACGCAACGTCAAGTCAGCGACGTCCGATATTGCGGGTAGTAAAGCGACAGTTATACACATTTTGTCCACAATGGGACTCCATGGAGCCGATGTCGCAGTTGGATCCGAATCGGAACTGCACATCGAGTTCCGAAGGAACTGCACACATCAAGTTCCGAAGCGGAACAGAAAGTCGTTCCCCGCGCCTGAACAATCGCGCCTATCTCGTTCGGTCAGAACAGAAACCAGGCGGTCCTTCGACCGCCGGGAGACAGATATTAATACTTACTAGAAATTCTCATCCCGTAGAACGAGCGATACACAAAGAAGCAACCGATCACAAACAACACGCCACCAATAGTCTGAGTCGACTCTTTAGGTGCTACGGCCGCGATTTCAGCAGCAAGCAATCCAAACAGTGTAGTGAACTTAATGATCGGGTTAAGTGCAACCGACGACGTATCCTTGAATGGATCGCCCACGGTGTCGCCGACCACAGTCGCGGCGTGCAGAGGAGTTCCTTTTTCTTTCAGATCTACTTCCACCAATTTCTTGGCATTGTCCCAAGCTCCGCCGGCATTAGCCATAAAGATCGCCTGGTATAAGCCGAAGACCGCGATGGAAATCAGGTAGCTAGCAAAGAACGCAGGATCAAAACACGCAAAAGCGAGCGTTAAACAGAAAATAACTCCGAAGATATTCAGCATTCCCTTTTGAGCGTAGATCGTACAAATTTTTACGACCTCTTTAGAGGATTCTACTGAGGCTTTTTCTCCATCCAATTTGATGTTCTTTTTAATGTACTCAACGGCGCGGAAAGCTCCCGTTGTTACGGCCTGCATAGATGCCCCGGTGAACCAGTAAATGACGGCTCCACCAGAGATAAGGCCGAGTAGAACTTTCGGATCTAAAAGGTCGAGTTTAAGATTCAACAACAGAATGAGAGAGAAGATCATCGTGGTCGCGCCAATAACGGCGGTACCAATCAACACTGGTTTGGCTGTCGCTTTAAACGTGTTACCAGCTGAGTCATTCTCTTCCAGATTATGTTTTCCACGTTCGAAGTTAGGTTCGAAACCATATGTTTTTTTGATCTCTTCTTTGATTCCTTTGATCGACTCAATAGTTGAAAGCTCAAATACAGACTGAGCGTTATCAGTAACGGGTCCGTAAGAATCCACAGCAATAGTGACAGGTCCCATTCCCAACATACCGAAGGCAACCAAACCGAAAGCAAACACAGCCGGATAGGCCATAAATTCGCCTAATCCAGTCGTGCTAGTCGTGAATGCAATAAACATCAAACCGACAATAACCATTCCCTTCCAAAACGCAGAGAAATTTCCGGCGACGAGACCGGAAAGGATTGTCAACGAAGCTCCACCTTCACGGGACGCGCTGACGATCTCTTTGACATGCGTGGATTTCGAAGACGTAAAAAGCTTCGTCAACTCGGGGATGACTGCCGCAGCAATCGTACCGCAGCTGATGATTGTGGAAAGCTTCCACCAGAGTCCCGACATCTGCATATTCGCGACAGTCAGGTCTGAAATCAGCTCGTAACTTACGAGGTAAGTCACACCGATGGACACAAGAGAAGTAATCCAAACTAGTGACGTCAAAGGAACTTCAAAATCAAATTTCGCTTTTTGAGAGTACATCGAACGCATGATCAGATTGTTGATCCAGTAGGAAACGACCGAAGTCACAACCATCAAAATCCGCATCGCAAAAATCCAAATGATCAACTTACCTTGGATTTCAGCGGCGTTGGGAAGTTGAGCCAATTTACCATCAACACCAACCATCATCCCCGCAGCCAAAGTGATGAATGTGATCAGGGCTACACCGGTAACACCGTAAGTTTCGAAACCGTCAGCTGTTGGACCGACGGAATCTCCAGCGTTGTCGCCTGCACAGTCGGCGATCACACCAGGATTTCGTGCATCGTCCTCTTTAATGTTGAAGGTAATCTTCATCAAATCAGATCCGATATCGGCAATCTTAGTGAAAATACCGCCGCAGATACGAAGCGCTGAAGCGCCGAGAGACTCACCGATCGCAAAGCCGATAAAGCAGGCACCGGCATTGGCGGGATCCACATATAAGAGGATGATCAACATCAAGATAATCTCAACACAGATCAACACAACACCGATCGACATCCCTGCACGCAGAGGAATATCCATTACGGGATAAGGTTTTTCACCCAAGGAAGCGAAGGCGGTACGGCTATTCGCGTAGTTGTTGATGCGAATACCAAACCAGGCAACCGCGCACGAACCCAAAATTCCAAGAATCGACCAAAACAAGATGGTCAAAACTTGCATAAGCTCCATGTGCTCAAGAAAATAAAAGTAATAGAAAATACAGACGCCGATTAAGGCCTCAAGACCGATCAAGAATTTACCTTGCTGCATAAGATAGGTTTTGCAGGTTTCGTAAATCAGTTCGGAGATATCTTTTAGAGATTGATGAGCGGGAAGAGCCTTAATTTTGGCAAACTCGATAAGACCAAAAATTAGTCCCAATGCGCCAACTAAAATACCGAAGGACAAAAGTGCACTGCCCTTGATGGTCATCCCAAACAAATGAACATCGATATCTAAGCTTGGAAGTTTAATATTGGCTTCACTGGCAAACGCGTCTGTCCCAGCAAGCAATGCAAACCCTGTTACAGCGATGCCAATCAAGGCAAACAGCCATTTATTCCAATGTGTGTTCTTCATCCCCATTGTTTCTATCCCTCTCGGTTGAAATTGATTGTCGTGGGACCATAGCTTAGGCCATCCACCTTTGTAAACATCCGAGATACTTCCCATTTCAGATTTTTAGTTTGACCTCCCGAAGGGCGCGCACTTCCTCTGCAGATGAAGCGACGAGCTTCCCCAAAAAGGGAAGAGACATCCGGCATTGGTTACTTTTGACTTTGACAGCATTTTTTTGAACGCATATGTAAGGAGAGCCTATCTTTTCCAATGACCAAGGAGCCTCAACATATATGGACACAACTTATCAATCTCAGCCTATGAAAAACCAACTCTGGTCCCTGTTCTCGGTTTCGACCCTATCGACTCTGCTTGTCCTTTCTTCATGTACAAAATCTGATACTGAAAAGTCCGCAGGAGCGCCCGGAGAGACCAAAGCCGAAGTGGCTGGCGACACGATCAAAATCGGAGAGGTAGGCTCTTTCACGGGCTCTGAGGCGACCTTTGGTATCTCGACTCACGAAGGGATCGAACTTGCCGTCAAAGAATTGAACGCCGCCGGCGGTATCAAGGGGAAAAAAGTCACGGTCATTCAATATGACGACCAAGGAAAACCCGAAGAAGCGGCAACGGTCACCAATCGGCTCATCACTCAAGACAAAGTCATTGCCATTATCGGAGAAGTTGCAAGTTCGAGAAGTTTGGCGATGGCGCCGATTGCTCAGCGCAGCAAAATACCTATGGTTTCACCTTCCTCCACAAATCCGAAAGTCACCGAAACAGGTGATTATATTTTTCGCGTCTGCTTTATCGATCCTTTTCAGGGCACAGTTATGGCGCGTTTTGCTTTGGATAACTTAAAAGTCAAAAAAGTGGCCATTTTGAAAGACGTGAAGAACGACTACAGTATGGGACTAGCTGCATTTTTCGCAGAAACGCTGAAGAAAAACGGCGGCGAAATCGTAGCCGAAGAAAGTTATTCTTCTAACGACCTTGATTTTAAAGCTCAGTTGACAGCTATCCGAGGAAAAAATCCTGGAGCTATCTTTGTCCCTGGCTACTACACCGACGTTGCCCTGATTGCACGACAGGCTCGCGAACTTAAGATGTCGGCTCCGCTATTAGGCGGCGATGGTTGGGATAGCCCAAAGCTCTTCGAAATTGGTGGAAAAAATATCGAAGGCTCGTACATGTCGAACCACTACTCGGCCGAAGACAAAGCTCCACAAGTGCAGTCCTTTATCAGCAAATATAAAGAAGCTTTTGGGAAAGTACCCGATGGTCTTGCTGCAATGGGTTACGATGCCGCTATCGTTCTTTTTGATGCCATGAAACGCGCGGAAACGATCGAACCCGCAGCTATCCGAAATGCACTGGCAACAACGAAAGATTTTCCCGGCGTGACTGGAAAAATCACGATGGATGAAAAACGAAACCCTGTGAAACCCGCAGTCATTTTAAAAATCGAAGGTGGCGCGTTTAAATACGTCACAACTGTTAATCCTTAGTCCTCAATGACGGATATACTTCAGCACACCATCAATGGCCTATCCCTGGGCAGTATTTATGCCCTAATTGCCTTGGGCTATACGATGGTGTTTGGTATTTTAAAGCTGATCAACTTCGCCCACAGCGAAGTCTATATGCTGGGTGCTTTCTTCGGGTATTTTACCGCACGATATTTTGGTCTGGCTGACGCACCTTCGGCGGTAAATTTAGTTCTCGTCATTCTCGTTGCGATGTCGGGATGTGCACTGGTGGGATTTACCATCGAACGTTTCGCGTATCGGCCCCTGCGCGGCTCTTCGCGTATCAATGCGCTGATCACAGCTGTCGGAGTTTCTTTGCTCTTGCAGTTCTCAGGTCAGCTTTTTTTTGGAGCCGATCCAAAATTCTTTCCTCAAGTCTATGAACCACAAATTGACCTCAGTATCGGCGACGTTAAACTCAACGCCCTTCAAATGATTGTTCTCGCGATCTCGATTATTTTGATGGTCGTGCTTCAGTATATTATTTTTCGTACACGTTTAGGTCGTGCGATGCGGGCCGTGAGTTTTAATCACGATACCGCGAGGCTTATGGGCATACCCACGGACAAAGTCATTTCTTACACTTTTATGATGGGTTCTGCACTAGCAGGGGCCGCCGGCGTATTGGTGGGGCTTATCTATCCACGAATTGAACCTCTGATGGGTGTAATGCCAGGACTGAAGGCGTTTGTTGCTGCTGTTTTGGGTGGCATTGGTAACGTCGTCGGAGCAGTCGTCGGCGCCCTTACATTGGGACTGGCCGAAGAATTTCTTGTTGCCTTTGGCCGCTCGACCTATCGAGATGCTTTAGCGTTTATCATTTTGATCTTAATTCTTCTTTTCCGTCCCAATGGCATTTTCGGATCGACCGTGAAGGAAAAAGTATAGATGACCGCACCTCTTGCCATTAAAAACTTTGGCTTTCGAAGTTTACTTCCGTGGCTTGCTGTCTTAGCGGTTGCATGGCTGACAGAATTTACCATCGTCCCCTTTCTTGGAGCCGATAAGCTCGATATCCTGACACTCGCAGGTATCAGCATTATCTTAGCTGCGAGCCTGAACTTGGTGAATGGATTTACCGGTCAGTTTTCCATGGGCCATGCCGGCTTTATGGCCGTCGGTGCTTACACGTCCGCATTTTTCAGCGACCGCCTTTTACAACAGATGCCCGAAGTACTTTCGACTCCTGTCGCAGGTCCTCTATTTTTTATTGCGATCATGTTTCTGAGCGGTCTGATTGCGATGGCAATGGGCTATATGGTAGGCCTTCCCTCTCTGCGGTTGAGAGGCGATTACCTGGCCATCGTGACTTTAGGTTTTGGTGAAATCATTCGCGTAATTTTTCTGAACATGGATGTTGTCGGTGGCGCGCGCGGATATCCAGGTCTCGCTAAAATAACCAATTTCGGATGGGTCTACTCGATGGCCGTCCTAACCGTATTTGTTGTCTGGCGCGTGGTGAATTCCTCTCACGGGCGCGCGTGCTTAGCCGTACGTGAAGACGAAATTGCCGCAGAAAGTATGGGAGTCGACACCACACAAGCTAAAGTTCGTGCTTTTGCCTTAGGTGCTTTTTTTGCGGGAATTGCGGGCTCTTTGTTTGCCCATCATCTAACGTTTATTACGCCCTCAATCTTCGACTTCAATCGCAGTTTTGAAATTATTATTATGGTGGTTCTAGGCGGAATGGGCTCTCTTTCAGGCTCAGTATTCGCCGCATTTATGCTGACTTTCCTGCGCGAATACTTACGAGACCTTCAAGAGTATACGAAAGTGGATCTGCGAATGATTATCTATTCGCTGATTCTGATTATCCTTATGCTGACTCGACCCAACGGACTTTTTGGCACACGGGAAATTCACCAAATTCTTGCGCGATTTCTCAATCGTGAAAAATCTCAAACCGTGAAAGGAGCCACCACATGAATACGTGCGCTCTGAAAACGGAAAGTTTAACCATTCAATTCGGTGGTCTCAAGGCCGTCTCGGATTTGAATCTCGTTGTCCCTCAAAAAATGATTTTCGGTCTGATTGGTCCCAATGGAGCCGGAAAAACCACTGTCTTTAATCTTTTGACCGGGGTTTACAAACCGACTGGTGGCCGTGTTCATTATTGGGAGAACATGGGAATAGAAGATCTTCGCCCGTGCGAAATCACGCGTTGTCGCGTGGCCCGGACCTTTCAGAATATCCGCCTCTTTCGCGATCTTTCCGTTTTAGAAAATCTGATGATCGCGACCGATGCCCACCCCGAGTTCAAGGCCCACGGTTTTTTTGCATCTATTTTTCGTACCCGCGCGACTATGGAAACAGAAGGTAAGAAAACTCAGTACGCTTTAAGTTTATTAAAAATATTTGATTTAGAAGCCAGACGCGACGTTCTTGCCCGCAATCTTCCCTACGGTGATCAACGCCGCCTTGAAATTGCCCGCGCTATGGCCACTGGAGCTCGCATCCTCATGCTGGACGAACCCGCAGCGGGAATGAACCCTCAGGAAACCAAATCTCTGATGGATACGATCCGTCTTATTCGTGACCAGTTTCAACTGACGATTCTCTTAATCGAGCATGATATGAAGTTAGTCATGGGTGTCTGTGAGCGTATTGCGGTTCTCGATTACGGAATTAAGATTGCCGAAGGTACTCCTGCAGAAATTCAAAACAACCCCAAGGTGATTGAGGCCTATTTAGGTAAAGGGGCGGCTAGTGGGCACTGAACCGTCGACAACGAGTTTGCTGCAGGTCCAAGACCTTCATGTCTATTACGGAGCTGTACACGCCATTAAAGGTGTCAGCTTTCAAGTTTCAAAAGGACAAATCGTCACTCTAATTGGAAGTAACGGCGCTGGCAAAACCACAATCTTAAAAACCATCTCGGGCCTCTTGCGAGCGACGCAAGGATCGATTTCCTACAAAGGCGAAAATATTTCGACTCTTCCGGCCCACGAAATTGTTCAACGTCGCCTGTGTCAAGCTCCTGAGGGACGAGGTATTTTTCTAAACCTTACGGTTGAAGAGAACTTAGATCTCGGAGCTTGGACTCGCCCTCAAGATAAGATGTATCATGACGACATCGAACGCTCATTTCAGATGTTTCCCCGTCTCAAAGAACGCCGCAAACAAAGTGCAGGCACTCTTTCTGGTGGCGAGCAGCAGATGTTAGCCATTGCACGAGCTTTGATGGGGCGTCCGGAATGCCTTCTGCTAGACGAACCTAGTTTAGGTTTAGCTCCGCAAGTGATCGAGCGCATTTTCGAAATTATTCAGAAGATCAATGCCGATGGAGTTACGGTCTTACTGGTCGAGCAAAACGCTCTTCAGGCACTGCAAATCGCGCATCATGGATTGGTTGTTGAGACCGGAAAAATTTCGGTTCAAGGACCTGCGCAAGTGCTTTTGAAATCCGACGAAGTTCGTAAAGCTTATTTAGGGGATCATTGAGTTAGGGCTGAAGCCGCTCGGCCTTCCATGCATCGCCTTCACGACGATACACCACGCGATCATGCAATCGATGCGCCTGCCCCTGCCAAAATTCGATCGTATGGGGAACTAAACGAAACCCTCCCCAGTGGGAGGGACGCGGAACAGCCTGCTGTGCGTATTTCTGATTGAGCTGTTTAACACGTGCCTCTAATTCCTCACGTGTTGTCAGAGTTGAGCTCTGCTGAGAAGCCATCGCACTTATTTGACTGCTATGGGGGCGACTGTTCCAGTAGGCATCAGACTCAGCAGTTGTTGTTTTCTGCACGACGCCTTCAATGCGCACCTGGCGTTCGAGAACATCCCAATGGAAACAAAAACTGGCCTGGGGATTCTCCTCCAGCTCTTGAGCTTTGCGACTGTGGTAATTTGTGTAGAAACAAAAACCTTTAGAGTCATAACCACGCATCAATACAAAACGCACCGAAGGTTTTCCCCCTTTTGTTGCTGTCGCGAGTGCCACGGCTTCTGGAAGTTTAATGGTTGAAGCTTTGGCCTCATCAAACCAAAGGGAAAACTGCTGATAAGGATCCATTAGTATATTCAAGGACGTCATAAGAATGTCTAAATCGAAAAAACCTAAGAGGCAAGTCGATGTGTTGTGCGAGGTAACTGACTTAAAGGTTGTGGAGCCGTCGACTGAGAGTGGAGCTTTAGAATGAGATCGTCCCGTTCGACTTCTTCCTGACCCTCTAGCGGGCGAAGGCCTCCAGTGGGAGTAATGACCACCGCATGGGGTTTTATCTTCGGATCTAGTTTACCAGTATAGCGAAGGACAATCTTAACGTAAGGCCATCGGCCGATTCGGACATAACGAGAAAGGTCATCACAGGCACGCTTAAAATTTCCAAAATCATCGTCAGAATACTCCCAATAATGAAGTGGCCGCTGCCTCGAGCCATCCGGATCTAAAAGCGACATCGTCTCTGTGGGAAACGCAACGGCATTCACCTCGTCTAAAAGTTGTCCCATGACTTTGGTTTTGATTTCCGCTGTGTCACTAGCTACGGATTTCCATTGTGGATGACCTACAGCAAAAATGCGTGTCGGTTGCGGAAGACTTTTTATCAGATTCTGATTTTCTTGCAGAACTTTTAAACCTTCGATCATCGCCTGCGGAGAATGTCCTCGGGCTGTAATAATCGACAACCACTTCGCCGTACGCGGATTTTTGAGTGCCAATTGAAAATCAGAAAAAGACGGGCCCAACCATCGATTGTCGGGTCGTCCGATCAACTTCATCACGTCCTCTTTGAAGTGATTGTGTCGGGGATCATCACGGAAGTTTCTGAACGATCCTTCCTGGTCATCCAGATTAAACTGAAACTCCTTCCACGGAGCGTCCTTTCCCACTTTTTCGCGGACAAGAGCAAACTCCTCTGTAGTTATTGTTTTCACCAGTCGTCCATAAGAATCAAAAAGATAAAGTTCAGTAGGCATAAAGGCGACATTATCGTCCCAATCAAAGTTGAGAGAAACGATTTGCTCAAATCTGGAATCCGGCGATGGAGAATCTACAGCTGGAGCATGGGAACAACTCGAACTCAATCCTATTTGAAGGCTTGTGGCAAGACTAAGAACAAGCAGTTTTAGCACTCGCCGCAGGCTTTCCATAGAGCAAGTCCCCTATTTACAGGAATGTATCAACAGATGAGTCGGCGGCCGATACAACGCCGCACAACCGTAAGAATCCTTATAAGCACCGGGGTTCTTAATTCGTTCAAAGACAAAGTCGCCAAAGATCGGAGCGGGTTTCTTCACACGTTTTGATTTTCCCCTACCTTTCGAACTTGTCGCCTTTGCTGCGGGTTGAACCGCATATCGCACAAGTTTTAAGTTGTCGGAGTTAGGACTAGGAAAACGTGTGATACTGACAATCTGAACATCTTCTTTAGAGGGAACATTAATTTTTTCGCCAGCACCGTCATCGCCCATTTCAGTCGCACTTACCGCGAAGTAGCGGTACGTTCCGGGTTTGAAGCAGGTACTGCCTCCCATGCGAGATCCTTCTAACTCTGCGCGAATAAACTCTTCAGCTAAGATGCGGTTGAAGTCTTGCCCTGCGATCATGTCTTCGGTGGGACACGCCATCTTTGTCCAGTTGAAGGAGTCGAGGGTGGCTGCGCCTGCAGAATTTAAGAAAGGCACGAATCCATATACGAAAAATAAAATTTGAAATGTTCTCATCGCGGACCTCACGGCACTCGCCCCATACATTCTTTAACGGCTTCCGAGTATTTGATTTTATAAGGTTCCATTTTACAAGCTGCAGAGCCCTTATGACGCAAGATTGTAAGTCCAGCTCCATTCGTACGTTGGGGCCTTTCGCCTTTTCGTGCTTTGCAGGCTTTCACGGCTTCTTCTTTAATCGCAGCCGCATTTAATTTCAGGGGTTCAATAAAATGTTTTGCCTCTAGACGTGAGACACCGATTCCTCCGTTATGAGGCATACTCTGAATGATTCTAAAATCGAGGTTTTTTGCTGTATATTCATCGCCACTACAATTCTTCCAATTTTTTACTCCAAAAGGATCGGGCCCCGCCGATTCAACGATAAAGACGTGACTAGGCATTGCAAAGACATCCCCTCTAGAGATGGAAAGCGATCCGTCATATTGATCTTGAGCCGCGCCAAAACAGGATTTGGGATCATTCGAAAGTTTTGAAAAACCTTCTGAGTTATATATGAACCTATCCATTTCAGCATGCCCCGAAGGATAAATTCGAAGTCCTGCAGCTAACAAAGAGCTTGTAAGAAATCCAGAACAGTCTAGGCCCGGTCCATCGAAATTTGTTCCGTATTTAAGTCTCAACGGATTCAATTCACGAACCGGATTTTTGGCAATGGAAATGCATTCCCCGGCACCGCAAGTCGGTTTGCCACCGTAGTTGAAAATCGGCGGATTTTCACAGACTGGAAAACTGGGTTTGTCGTTTTTCTTGCATCTTGACGAAAGGTACGGATGGCTCGCAATAAGTTTAGCGATATCCGTCCGAACTCGCTTTACATCCTTCTTAGACCTATCCGTATTTATCCCCGCCAATATATCCTGCGGACAAAGCAAAACATCCTTCATCAGTACCGAACAGTCCTGATAAACGGTAGCCATTACATTTTCCGCCGCCGTGGCAATCGCAGAAGATGGCAATAGATTTTTTAGAAGATCGGAAGGAACATCAACGCTCATTCGCTCTTTGACGAAGTTATCATAGCATTCCTGACACCCCTGCGCTTTGGATCGACGATTGCTGCAATCTAAATCCGGTTCAGGTGCTTTCACTTCCGTAATCAAATCACCTGGTACTTTGCTGTAATCAATCGGCGCGGGAGCTATATTCGGAGCATCAATCGAAGGCTCTCCCGCCACAGGTTTGGGAGGTGGCGGCACAAACGGTTTCGGGTCAGGTTTCACCGGTTGCGGCTCAGGCTCGGGGATAGCTGGAGGCTCAAAGACCGGCGGTAGATCTACAACGACCGGAGTTGTCGGCGGAGGAACAACAGGTGCAGGTGCTACTGGCGACGGACGCGGCTCAGTAGGTCGATCAGGTCCGGGGCGTTTACCACCTCCACCTGAATCATAAGTTCTTCGCGAGCGTTCGTAAGTATGACAGCTGGGTGAACAACCATGTCCATACATGCGGTTGTCATAGTATCCAGCATACATTCCACCCATAGGCCAAGCACCATTCATGGGCATCCAAGGACAGTAACCGTAATATTGCCCGTAGGCTCCGCCACCCATCCATCCGTACATACCGGCGTTGAATCCCCCCATGCCATAGGAAGGAAGCATCGTCACATAGGGTGTTTGCGCTTGACCTGCATAAACTCCCAGGGACGCCATGTTAGCATAGCCACCGATGCCAGCTTGTAAGGCTGCGTTGAACGCGGAAGACGCCAGAGAGTTTGAAGAAAATAGAAAATTGAATGACGCCGAAAACAGAGCAACTAAAATCCAATTCTTCCGGTGCGTCGACATACGGTCATACATGAATTAAGAATAGCCTAAGGAGTGGGTCCTCGTATAAGCACTTGAATGGCAAACTAGACAAAAGCCGAAGAAAAATTTCTGAAAAGGAGAACGAATGGGCGCACGACTCTGGTTATCTTCTCGACATTTACCTTGGACCAGCCTTTTGGCGGGCCTCACCAAGCACCTGCATTTTTTCGCAGTCTCGTTCGTAGTCTCGGTTGCGGTGATTTTTTCTCTTTCACTTCGGAATGCAGACGCGCAACAAACGCAACATTCCCCCGTTGCAGCAACTTCTGCGGTATCAACGAAGCCCATTTCAGGAACTATTACCGCAGTGAAGGCGGCCACTTCGGGAAAAACGAATTGGACTCTCTACGTCGTCGCTTATCAATCTGAAGCGCGCACGGGAATGCCCCTTGCCGTCTTACGTATTCCGAATCCGACCTTTCCCATAGATTTTAAAATGGGTCCCGAGCATGTTATGGTCGCCGGAAATCAATTTGTTGGACCCCTTTATTTGAAAGCGAAAATCACCCAGCGCGGAGATGTGATGACTCGTCCCGGAGATTGGGAAGGGAGTCCGGCACAAAAAACAGGATTTCAGCCAGGAGCAACGGGAATCAAAATCGAGCTTTCCGAACAAAAAAAATAGAAATTAGATTTTTATCCCAACCGTCAGTCCCTCGCCTGTTGGCAAAAGCGTCGAGCGGAATTTCCCTCCTTGAGCCAAACGTCGATTAAATTCGCGCATGGCCTTCAGACTTTCCCCGTCTTCTTGTCCGGGTTGAGGCTCACGGGCGAGTTTTCCAAAGGCCAAAGTGTTGTCACCAATGACGACTCCACCTTTTTTCAG
>JADMIO011089399.1_pt1 | contig 14928 bp, 22 predicted proteins | sample 8958161 | NCBI WGS metagenome assembly JADMIO01 (sample SAMN16585339, study PRJNA669376) | soil metagenome | isolation source: Crop rotation soil | place: USA: Cullars Rotation, Alabama | collected 2011 | reverse complement strand
CGCGACAACTTGTCCACGTGGAATTCTAAGCTTAGGATCCCAATGTGCTGGAAAGGAGCCACAGTCGACTGGGGAGGTCAAAGGGTTAACACTTCTGTATCGAGATCAACGGCAGCAGTATATTAAAATCGACTGACATAGGTTGTACAAATTGTTGGAGATGTAAATCTTTACCGAGATAGCGGCCCAACCCGCCCATGCAGCCGACGCGCTTCGCGCCCCGAGATCAGTGCTATTTTAGCGTGTGATTTCGTGCCGAGTGGCATTCCGCTTCAGACCGCGCGCGGCTGATGGGCAATCCGTTGGGCGGGCTTGACGCTATCGCCTTCCATTTGCGTATCTATTTTCGGTGTCAACGGTGCTACAATCAAGATGCCGGATTGCCGTCCGTTCTCCTTGATCACACGAGCAGAAATGGCAACATACCACACACCTAAAGACTATTTCGATGCTGCTAACGCATCCACAACATTGCCCGCAGAATTGCGTGCGCTTGCCAATGCGCCATATGGTTTTGTTGTCCAAGCCGTTGCACGCAACCCAAACACGGAGCCCGATCTCCTTTTCGACCTTGTACCAGGCCACATCCAATCTGACCATGAGCTGTACATCGCCCTCGCGATGATCGAGAATCCGAGCACTCCGCTCGTAATCTTGGAGATTTTGGTCGATCGCCTATTCCCGATTCGTGATGTCCAACCCCGCGACTGTCTTCATATGCGGGTAATCCTGGCACTCGCGTGTAGTCATAGAACACCGTTCACCGCACTTGAACGCCTGCTCCATCCTGAACAGGCACCAAAACATGTGCGACAGCGGCTGGCCAAAGAAACGGAACGAGCTGATGTAGTGGAGCTTCTCCTAGACGATCCCAGTGACCTTGTACGAAAACAGGCGCAGAAAAATCGATTTGCCCATACATAAAGCGCTGCACACTGCGATTCGCCCGCCCAACCCGGCATTGCAGCAGACCGCTTCGCGCACGAGATCGTTCGGTTTTTAGAGACTTCTTCAGGCGCGCTCGCGGCAGCTGAATGCAAACCGTTCGGCGGCTACAATTGGCACACCACCACGCTTGTTTCTTGCTTACGCGCCCCAGAATTATCACAATCGATCAAGTGGACGGAGGCGTGGTGCGAAGACTGAGTTCAGTTGAAGCAGGATGATAAATGCGATGCTCACATACGTATTGACCAGACACAGCAACGCGCCAAGTGCATAGAGCGCTTGATACCTGACAATACGGCGCTCGTGTACCGCACGAAGTTCGGCCGTGATATCATCTTTCATCAATTTTGCCCGCCACGCATATCGTACACTAGCCCAGAGCATGACGCCGAGCAGAAGGAGATTGGCCCAGTAGACCGCCACCGAGAGACGATACGTGATGAATTCGGATAACAGCCCGGTTGAAAAGGGCATAATTGATACCCCGAACAAAAATCCAATATGAATCCAAGCTAGCGTGCGATCACTACGAGCAAACTGATTGAGTTGCGTTTGTTGACCAATCCAGAAAATAGCGAGCGTCATAAAACTCAGGATATACGGAATAAGGCGCGGTGCAAGTGACAATAACGCACGCCAAAGATCGGACTCCGCGTGAATATCAGCACTCAGAGGGACACGCAAATCAAGGACGAGCAATGTCATTGCAATAGCGAAGACTCCATCACTTAAGGCAGCAAGCCGTTCGACGCTTTGGCCTGCTATCGTGTTATACTGGGTAGGCATTCGTTGTTTCCCAAGCTCGTTATGGAGTGCAAATAGTCATCCAAGTATAGCATAGTCTGCATGCTACCCGGTTCAATCCTTATACAGTAGCATACTGCACTACTGCGTTGATACCGCTTGAACGCTGAGCTCATAATCGTATCCGTTCAGGGGGTGTAAAACGAGCGTCCTAATGCGATTAATCATAGCCGAATCGAGATTGGAATGACGACCGAGTACGAGCGATTCAGTACTCCAATGCAGTGTTACTCCCGCAACTCCTGAACGGATACTCATAATCGGCTGCCGCCGAACGTGCGCCTGCAGTCCGACCGCTTCGCGCGCGAGATCGTTGGTTTTTTGAAAGCTCTACCCAGCGCGCTCGCGGCGGCTGATGCGCGAGGCGTTGGGCCGGTTCCAAACCGAAGCGCCCATACGCTCAACCAGTGTTCGCCTTTGCTTTCTGGTATACTTATCTCCAACGGTGCCTTGAAGCCATCATCCAGACATACATCTTGAAACGAACACTACGAACCGGCCTCGTCATTCTCCTCGCTGTCGTTCTCATCGTTGGCCTGAACGCGTTCTTCCAGCAAGGCTGTTACGAACCGCCTCCACCGACCCCAACCCTTCTGGTGCCATCACCGCTGAGTCCAGTGCGAGCCCAAGCAGATCGCCTCTCGTGGAATGGTGCCAAGTGGTATCTTCATGGTGCCAATGTGCCCTGGTATCGCTGGGGATGCGATTTCGGCTGTAACGCCATAAATGGGAAAACTGGTGGAGTTTCCACCGATCTGGCGGCTCTGGCCACCGCTTTCGCCCAGATGAAGCAGGCTGGTATGCACGTCGCACGATGGTGGGTGTTCCCTGGTGTCCCCGCGCAGATCCTGCGCGATTCCTCCGGTATGCCGACTGGCCTTGATCCAGCGATCTATCGCGATTTTGACGCCGCAGTGCAATTGGCTGAACAATACGATCTTTATTATGATTTTGTGCTCTTTTCTGCGCCCACCGATATCCCAATTTCCTGGCAGACTGACCCAGTTCAACGAGCAAAGCTCATCGATGCGCTCAGTCCACTCTTCGCGCGATACGCAGATAATCCACGGGTCTTCTCTTGGGAGCCATACAATGAACCAGAGAATGATATCTGGAAATACCGGATTGCTCAGCAACCAGTCATCGACACCGGAACAGCCATCGCACAGAGTGTTCACGCACACGCGCCAACTACCTATGTCACAATGGGCAGCTTTCAGGCAGAAGGGATGAAACTGTGGATCAATGCAGGTCTCGACTATTACTCACCACATTGGTATGATTATATGCGAGGCGATAATGCAATGCTGTGCCGCACATACGAAGACTATGCGGCTTGGGGTATCGATAAACCAATCGTAATCGGTGAGTTTTACACCGCGACAAATGGTGAGCCGCCCTTTACTTCAGCCTACCGGTACGACTATTGGTATACCAAATACTATGCAGGCGCCTGGGCATGGTCGTTATTCCCCGCTCAAACCGCCGACCAAATGGCAATCGATGTTTCGGCAGCAGGGACATTTGCCGCACAGTATCGCGATATCGGTCCGGTTACGCACAATCCATAATCAAGTCATCCGAAGCGTTTCGCGACGTGAGTACAGTCGCAACCGCACAACCGGCCCAACCCGCGCATGCAGCCGACGCCGCTTCGCGCGTGAGATCCGAGCGATTTTAGAGCGTGGTACCATGCGCTCGCGGCGGCTGATGCGCAACCCGTTGGGCGGCAACCCATCAATGCTATACCAAATGCACCACTCCGAGGCTGCTATCATATGCTCAAGAAACCGCTTTGCCGCACCATAGCCCTTAATTTCTTCAATGATATGCCACGGTGGAGTCAACAACATTATGTTGTACGAGGTCTGAACGATGCGGTTGAAAACATACATTCGCAATGACGGCACCTACAAGAAAGCCATTATCGCTGAGTGTCCAGGGGCAGGTGTATATCTCTTTCTCTACGACACTGTTGAGGATGCGGCTTGTTGTGCAGACCTGTGGTTCGAACCAATTGCTGATGCGCAAGCGGACGCGCAGGAACAATTCGGACTCACGGAACAGGAGTGGACGATTATTGCAGACGCTCTCCCAGGAATGCAACAGGATTGGGAACGACCTACGTGCGCTGTTCGCAGTGCTGACGGATCTATTGAGCTTCTCTCGTATGAAGAAGATCAGGTGCCGGTTATTACCGTTGACAGCGAATATGGGAAGTCGCTTGATAGTATTGATGCAGCGCTCGTTGACGAAGTGCAAGTGTTGCTCCAGAACGGCCAGCCGCTAACAGCAATTAAGCTGTATAAGGAAAAAGTAGGTGTTAGTCTACGCGAAGCTAAATATGCAATTGAACGACTGATTGACCAAATGTATCGCCCGAACGGCTAATCAACTCGATTTTGTTCATTGATATGCCTTGTATCCAAGTTGCCGCCCAACCGGGCATTGCAGCTGACCGCTTCGCGCGCGAGATCGTTGGTTTTTGGGAGGCTTTTCCCAGCGTGCTCGCGGCAGCTGAATGCCAAACCGTTGGGCGGCAGTCCACTTATGCCTGCGCCAGAACAAGGCATAGCAAGTATTGCTGTCAGACAATCCTCAGGGGCTCAACATCGAAAACAGGGCTTATTGTTCTACACTAGAAAGTAGCCAGTATATGTAAACGTCAGAAGGAGGTTCTCTATGCAGCGAAGCATGTCACTCCGACCTGAGCGGGTTACAGGGGTATTTGTTGTGTTGAGTCTCACACTCGGCTTCGTCGTGACTGTGACCCTGAGCAGTATCCAGCCAGCGCTGCTGCCCCTTAGCCCTGACGCCTGGTGGACGTGGTGCGTCTCAGGCTTTGGCGTATGGTACGGCCTGACGATCCAGTTTATTCGTACGCCTTCGGTTCGATTGATCCCGTTGCCACTCGCAGGAGCATGCACGTTCGCGCTGACACAAATCCTGATGGTATTCGTTTTTGACCGCGTGTCTCTTGGGTTGCCGTATTACCTTGCGCCGGTGGTTCCCACCGCCCTGTTCGGCGGCATGAGCATCGCAGTGTTCAGTTGTTTTATCAAAGAACGCAGCAGCATCCGGTTCTTTCTGCTACTCGGCTGTCTCGGCTTTGGCCTTGGACAAGCCATTGATATCAGCATCCGCGATACCTTTCTCCTGCCCTCTATCGCTCAACTCAATGATACTGCAATCGCAGCTATTAAGCTGATTGCGCAGAGTTGTTTCGGATTATGCGTAGGCTTTGGCTCATGTATTGCACTGCAACGTCAGTAATGCTGTTCTATTAACGTCAATCACGCAACAAAACTGCCGCCCAACCATGCCGTTGCAGCCGACCGTTTCGCGCGCGAGATCGCCTGCTTTTTGATATGTTTCGTCGGCGCGCTTGCGTCAGCTGAACGGCAAGCCGTTCGGCAGTGCCACCAATGCTTTGCTCATACGCTCAGCTCTCTCTTAGAAGCATCGCACATATCACCCCGAAGTATGCACCCATCGCAAGAGAGCTGCGATATCCGTTCTTGAATGGAGGGAAGGATGATCACCGATGTGATCGTGAATGCGGCAGGCCAGAAAGGCCAAGGTGTCTTTGCCCTACGCGACTTTATCCCAGGTGAGTTCATCTTCCGCCGGCGGTTTGGTCGGATCGTCCAGAATTCCGAGCTTGATACACTCTCTGCTGATGATCAACGCCATCTCTGTGAACTCGATTGGGAGCGGAGTGCGGTGCTGCTCGCCCCCGGATGCTATCTCAACCACGCTTGCGATCCGAATGCAATGCGAAGTGGTGTGAAAGTCTTTGCATGGAAAGCTATTCGTGTGGGTGAGGAGATCACGATTGACTACCGGTTGAATGCATTTACCAATGAAGTCTGGGAGTGCATCTGTGGCAGTCCGACATGCCAAGGCACAGTCAGGAGTAGTTTTTTCTCTCTCAGTGAGGAGCGACAAGCGGCCTATCTTGCGTATGCGCCCAGGTTTATTCAGCACGAGTATCGCCGTCGACAAAGGCAGAGCGGTCATAAACAGCACCAGATATAGTCACGCCATCGGACAGCAACAATCGGTACCCTAGGCCTCGCCGAACACGCCGTTGCAGCGGACGCGCGCAGCGCGACGAGATCCGAGCTATTTTAGAAGGTGGTCTCGTGCCGGCTGCCGTACCGCTCTCGATTGCGCGCCGCTGAACGGCAGTCCGTTGGACGGCAGCCATCAAACCAATACTACTATTGACCGCTTGACAACACCTTCACCATGCATTCACAATACATTAACTCATTCGCAATTACTAACGAGGTTCGCATGAAGAAGGGCCCTCAGTTTGTCCGTTACTTCGCCCCGGTCATTGAAGCCCTTAAAGAGTTAGGTGGTTCTGGACGCCCAGCAGAAGTCTGTGATCTTATTGCACGAAACTTAAAAATCTCGGAGCAAGAACGGAGTATCCTAAATAAGGGAGGTCAAACCAAATTCGAGAATCGCGTTCACTGGGCGCGCTTTTATCTTGCCAAAGGTGGCTACGTTGATGCGTCTACGCGAGGGGTCTGGAGTCTGACCGAGAAAAGCCAAACCGTCGAGAAGATGAGCTTAGAAGAGGCCATGGCGATCTTTTCGACGATCCAAAGCCAATTTGATACAGGGAAAACGACATCAGGTAATGATACTGCTCCAATCGCTGACGAAAGTATTGCACCGAGTCCTAGCGCAGCGAGCAGCGATACGAACTACCGCTCACGTCTATTGAGCATTCTTCAGGCTTTACCTGCAACCGGTTTTGAGCGCCTCTGTCAACGTCTACTCCGCGAATCAGGTTTTGAGCAAGTAGTAGTAACCGGGCGAAGTGGCGATGGTGGAATTGATGGACAAGGTCTACTACAACTCAATCCCTTCGTCAGCTTCAAAGTGCTGTTTCAGTGCAAGCGTTATGTGGGCACAGTTGGCTCAGGGCAAGTGCGCGACTTTCGAGGTGCAATGATGGGGCGTGCGGATAAAGGCATTATCATGACCACTGGCACATTTACAGGGGATGCGCAAAAGGAGGCACTCCGTGATGGTGTTCCGCCAATTGAGCTTGTGAACGGCGAGAAACTACTAGATCTGTTTGAAGGCCTGGAGCTGGGACTAAAACCACGAAAAACCTTTGATATTGACGAGTCCTTTTTTGAGCCGTTTCAAAGTTGATATAAGCTGCCGTTCAACACGCGCATGCAGTCCGACCGCTTCGCGCGCGAGATCGTTGGCATTTTAGCGCTTTCATGTGCTGCGCGCTCGCGGCGGCTGATGCGCAACCCGTTCGGCCACACATTCACACGCCTTGTCGCTCAAGATGCAGTATCGTGCTCTAGCGATCCATACGTGGTTGAGCCAATCAAGGATTCGAGCATATGCCACTCCCTCAATTTGCTCTTGAACTGGAAAACCGCAGTCTCGGACCAGCTGGCGAACCCACGCTCGCAGCCGCTTACCAAGTACTCAAGCGCGAGTGGGATGCCGGCAATTCTGATCGTGAAAGTCTGCTCCACCTTTTATTCCTTACGTGGTATGGCCTCGCTGAACCAGTTCACATTACTGGCTTCGATATATCTGATACGCTCACTGATGAACTGCGAGAGACCTTCAACCTCGTCCATACGTACATTCAGCCGAGCATCACTACTGATGCGGAAATGCTGTATGTGGTTGGTCTGATGGCACATCTCTTTCCCTATCTGCTTGATGATACGAAGCTATGACAGGAACGAAGCGAGCGTTATCGAGAGCACTATCGAGCACTTGCACCAAACGGACTGGAGGCGAGTGTGTTTGAAGGACAGGGCGCGTATGGCGAGTATTTCGCAGGGCAGGTACAAGTACGAGATGGGTATTGAATACTATCACCCGAATATGATCAGCATGAAAACCATCAGCCTGTGGCCGAACACGCGCTTGCACCCGACGCCGCTACGCGGCCCCAAGATCGGTAGCATTTTACAATCTGGTTTCGTGCCAACTGACGTTCCGACTTATGTGGCGGCGCGGGTGAAGCGCATCCCGTTCGGCGGCTTGTTTCAGCACCTTGATTGAAGCAAGGCTTGTCATCCTCAAGATGATGTCTCAAGAGTGTCATATCCCAATGATTGGCCTGTTGACATTTTGTCGATATCGCCTAGCGATCATTGAGGCTGTGATAGACGCAAAACAAAAAGGAGCGATCATATGGATGAGCAAAGCTTGCTGGCTGCCTTACAACGTCATTGGGAATACGCAGCCACAGATCAGCAGATTACGCATGAGATTTACCATGACGATGCCATCTTAGAGTTCCCACAGTCCCAGGAACGATTTGAAGGGAAAGCCAACTTCATTGCGTGGCGGAAAATCTATCCGGCCGCCTTAGAGTTCAAGAGCAGACGGATACGCGGCCAGGGCAACTTTTGGGTAGCCGAGAACTCCATCCGGTACGACGGCGGGCCGTGGAACTATACGTGTAGCATTCTCGAATTCAGAGGTGATAAGGTTGCCCGGGAAACTATCTACATCATGGAAGGGTGGGAAGCGCCCGAATGGCGCGCTCCTTGGCGTACTGCCTGGCAGGACGAGTCCTTTGGGTAACGTGTGTGGTGACAGGGCCAGTCAGACCTAAAATGATCGCCGCCGAACAAGGGCTTGCAGCGGACGGCGCTTTGGGCCCAAAAGATCAGGGCTTTTTGAAAGCTGGAATCGGCCCGCCTGCTTTCTCGATCTAGTGGTGCGCCACCGCTGAAGCCCAGGCCGTTGGGCGCCAACCTATCAGAGCTGTACCTTGTTCCAACCTGATTTGAATCTGAGCCAGATTGTTCTACGGTATCTGGAGCCTGTGAAGCGTCATCTCTATCAAAGTGACCAACTGCACTGCGCAACCACTTTGTAATGCACTAAAGCATTCACACACGATATACAATCCAACAGTGGTAGACTGGAAGCAATGTCATGTGAGATGCGACTTGTGTTCCAGAATAAGTCACCCAAGAGAGCACCGAGGATGCCACAACATAAACAACAGCCGATTGTGCCGACGCGCCAGCTCGTCTGTTCTATGGCTGGGTCGCTCTTCCCCGATGAGGATGTGGATGTCGTTCTGGTGATCCTAGATCAGTATGGCATCGAGACGTATGAACGCGAGCGCGAACGCGTGCAACTCGCAATCCTAAAACTGAGTGAGGGCGATGTGGATAAATTGCTGCACTATATCCGCGCGGCAAAACAAGATTATCGCGACGTATTGTATTGGAGTGCGTATCCCTGATAGGACAAACATACCGCGCATCGTCGCTGCAGAGCAGCAGAAAGAGCGACACACCATATCTATCTGTGCCTTTACCAAAGAAGATTAGTCCCTCCAAATGCAAGGCTTTAAAAGGGCCGCCGTCCAACGGGCTGCCCGTGCAGCCGACCGCTGCGCGCGAGATCGGTTGCATTTTGACAGGCTTTGCCCGCGCTTGCGGCGGCTGACGGGCAGCCCGTTGGACGGCGGCTCTTCTTGCTCTTCAAGCAATGCTTGCCTATGATTGCGGCTATCATTTGTCTCGTTCCAGAGGAACATTGTGAGATCAGAATTCACCGCGCTCTTCTCAACTGTCGTCACACGATGGATGCGAACGACCTATGAAACTGATAGCGTGACCATCCAGTGGAGCAATGCGCCGGCAGACGTGTATGGGGATAACGTCCTAGCCTGGCATGCTCACGTCTTCAGCGCTGATTTGGATGGATTGCTATCTGTCGAACTTGCGATAGATCGTGATGGATACGTATCGGTTACTCGATTAGAACCACCAGAGCCTCTTATCCCCCTCCAGCTAAAGCCTGCAACACATAAAAGGCGGAGTGGCGTGCAGAAGCTTCGGAGCGAAATGTACTATGCTGATGGGCGGAGCGATGCGCTCGTGTTTGCGGTGGAACACGATGGTAATGCAATAGCTATTCACCAGCAGATTGCCCAGGTAGAGCAACTCATTGTTGATGGCTTGATCGACTTCCCAAACGGACCAGCAAAACTGGGGGCAAGTCCGCGCATTTATAAGGAAGGCTATCTCGCTGGATTGCAATATGCTCTCAGGCTGCTCAACGCAGCCGATGAGTAGAGAGGCTGGGGGAGTACGAAGCGCGTCACTCTGCCAAAACCGCCGCTGTCCAACCCGCCGTTGCAGCCGACCGCTTCGCGCGCGAGATCAGTGGCATTTTGGCAGGAAGTACCCAGCGCTCACGGCGGCTGAACGGCAATCCGTTCGGCTGCTTGGAAATGTGGTCGGCAAGCCTTTTCTGAATGGGCTATTTGGCACGATTTGGAGGCGCGTTGTGCCGGTGCTCGTCGTGCCGGCGCTCGTTATGCTGGGGGTGGTCCGAGCGCTCGTGGTGCTGAGTGCTCGTTGTCGATAATGTGGTTTGAGTGCTTGTGGTGCGGCTCGCCCGTCGTACTCACTCGTATCTCGTGCGGGCTGTGGTTCAGATCGCTGCTCGTTGTGCGGCGCGTGGTTGTGTGCGGAGCGTGATACAGAGAGCTGGCTCGTCGGCCGTGTGATACCATGCTGGTGTGGTCGGTACATGCGGGTGGCAAGCGATCGTCGGCTGCGAGCCGCCGAACACGCCGTTGCAGCGGACGCGCACAGCGCGACGAGATCAGGGCCATTTTAGAACGTGATTTCGTACTGAGTGTCGGTGCAATCCAGGCCGCGCGCCGCTGAACGGCAGCCCGTTGGGTGGCGCATCACCGTTATTCCTATTTGTATCTCGCTGTATCATTTCTTCGTAGATGACCATTCAGCCAAACTATTGGGTTCTTCTTATGAGCATTTCCATTGACGTTGATAGCATCGTAACGCCAAAAGAGCGCCATGACTTTGGCCCACCAAACTACCAAGACTACCAATATGCGGATCTGCGCGCACTGTGCCAAGTATTCGGCTGGCCAAGCGTCCCTTGGATAGACCCTTCACCTATTTGTGGAGCTACCGCTACATCGTGCAGCAGCAGTCGTTATTATCGCCTCCTCGCATTCGCACGAGCGTATGCACGTGGTACGACTTTTCAACTCTATAATGAGGAACAACCACCTGCTTTGACCGACGATGAGACCAGATTATTTCCACATTTGTTGATGCGTGCCATTTGGAGTAATTACTATCTCCCTGTCGAATTTGATCGACCGCAACAGTTTGAGGGAACATGGGGTACTGTCTCAGCTGGATCAAGCATCCGCCTGCATCATGAACTGACTCATCTTGGGACAATTATTCCCGAATTCTCTGCGCAGATATCAGCAGAAGAAGCCGCTATCGATGACGCCAATAAACTTTGCAAACTGCTCCTGAACGCAACACAGGAAAGCATGACTCTAAATCTTCCACTTCTCTTACGTGGATAACGCCATGAAGAAGGTGGCCGTCGACGCCACCCAACCCGCCGCTGTAGCCGACCGCTTCGCGCACAAGATCGTGGCTATTTTGGCACTCCTTCCGAGCGCTCGCGGCGGCTAAGCGGCAACCCGTTGGGCGGGTAGCCATCAAACCCTGTTGCATCCATCGTGCTGTTCATTGTAGGATTCCGCTATACAGACACCTGAGAGTCGCACCTATGTCCGATGACTTGAGTCCCGTTGAGCATATTCGCCAGCTGTTCGCGCAGCGACAGGGTGCCACCGACGAGGCGATATTGGCCGAACTTGCAGCATTGCCAGTCCTGCCAGATGAGAGTGACCCTGCCTGGGAAGATGAGCGAACGTGGTACGAGCTTGCAGATCGGTTTACTGCCCTCGCCGATATTGCTGCTCATCGGCGTCTGTATGCTGCTATTCCACTCCTGCTGGAACGAGCAAGCTATGGCGATCCTGGCGAGATGATGCGTGGTCTGCGCCATTGTCTTGAAGCAATCGTCAACCCAGAGTGGCATCGCTTGACCGATATTTGTATGCAGATGGCAACTGCCTCACAAGCTGGAGCACGCTTGTGGTCGCTCGATGAATTGGGCATCTTGCGAGACCCAGGTGCGCTGCCGATCGTGATTGGTGCGCTTGATGATGTGGCAGATGAAGTACGCACGGTCGCGTGTCGCTCGTTGGCGGCGATCTGTCAACGTGATGCCACAAGTCGAGCAGTGGCCATCCAAGTATTGCAACAGTATCTGGAGCGACATCCACATTCGACTGACCAGCGTGCCGGACAAGAAGCGCTAACGAAGATTGAGAGTATGATATAAATACCGCTTTGGAAAGCTGCGAACAACTACCCGCCCAACAAGCGCTTGCAGTTGACGCCGCTACGCGGTCCCAAGATCGCGCCGATTTTGAAAGCTGATTTCGGCTCGATGTGATTCCGATCTAGAGGTGCGGCGCAACTGAAGCGCATCCCGTTAGGCGGCAGCCCTAGGATGTCAGCAGCAATGAAGGCCCTGGAAAAGTGCTTCATACTAAAGACCGTATTATTAGGTATGCCACAATTCCGCCTATTCGACACTGATAACCAAAAATCTGAGGGAGTATGAATTGAATAAGTTTCACTTTGAAGTCTCAGACGACTCCGGCTTTCTTGCACTCATTGATCCTGATGCGTACCGTTCATTTGTCAATGAGGATTGGACGCTTGATGAATTGATGGCGCATTTTAAGAACCAAATGCAGCAACAGCGCATGCTGATATGGGGGACTGGAGCAGAGAAGATATGGCAGGTAGAATTACGATTCTCCACTGGTAGACAACTTGGCTACCGTAATGTGGATGGACCGCTGGTGGTGACAAACAACCGACTGCTGCTGACGAATTATGATGAGTTAACGATGGCAGCGCAGTTTCAAGATGTTATTCTTCCAGAGCCACCGCAAGAGGACAGGATCATTCCTATCTCGACTGGAATGTACCAGTGCCGGATTGTTCAGACCAATGATCCAACAACTGAACGGCCTTCCAGAACTTCACCAGTATGCGACTTCGTGATTGAGATTGTCAGTAGAACAGCTGAGCTTCCGGTTTGGGCTGCCGTAGCGTGGGCTGCCGCCTAACCAGCCCATGCACCCGACGCCGCTACGCGTCGACAAGATCCTCACCATTTTAGAGCCTGGTTTCTGACTCGCTGCGCTCCCGTTCTATTTGTGCGGCGCGGGTGATGGGCAAGGCGTTGGGCCGAGCTCGTGCTATCGCACAGATTCGTGTGATACACTTGTTATCGGAGAACTCTCCATATATTGATATACATGCCATGAAACAGCTTTTTGATCTTGAGCCATTCATGTGGATTGCCGAGCAACTCGATCCGCTTCGGCCAATGAACGACCCAGCCTGGCAAGGAAATACTGTTTCACATTGTTTACCAAAAAGCTTTGGTGCTTATTGCAAACTCCTTCATCCTCTCAATCAGACAACTCGTTGGTCCGAGCTTGCCAAGCGATTCAGAATAGCATTCCACGCCGAATTAAGCGTCACGTCGTTTGTTCCTTGGCCCGACGCTCTCACCAAGCCTGATTCTGGAACATTGAACCTCGCGGCAGTTACGCGACTTGCCAACCTCCTCGCACCATTGACACACAGGCAATCTTGTTACTTCTACTATAATCTGATTGCAACTCGAAGCTATGAGCGCGATCTTCTCTACACCGGTGGCTTGGAAGAAGTTGCTTTGACATTCCAACTCGATACCGTCTCTGGTTCGCCGTCGTATTGGTGGCCTGCGGATAGAAGTTGGTGTATTTGTACAGATTGGGACTTAACATTCAGCCTCATCGGTGGTGCCCACAACGTCATAGCAACACTGCTTGCTGACCCGATACTCGAATGCGTTACGGTCACGCCTATGACACGAGTTGATGATTTTGCAGATCTGCAGCGGCAACGACCGCAAACGTAAATGTCGCACAAAGCGCTCGGCCCAACACGCGCATCCAGCCGACCGCTTCGCGCGAGATTCTGGCGATTTTAGAACGTGATATCACGCGCTCGCGGCGGCTGATGCGCAACCCGTTCGGCAGCCAGGGAATGTGGTCGTCAGGCCGTATCTGACCGTTTGTCCAGCCATCTTGAGTGCGCGTTGTGCGGGTGCTCGTCGTGCCGGTACTCGTTATACTGTAGTGGTACGAGCGCCCGTGATGCTGGCTGCTCGTTGTGCCGGTGTGGTACGAGCGCTCGTCGTGCGGACTGCCCGTCGTGCTCAGCCCGATCTCGTGCGGGCTGTGGTCCGTATTGTTGCTCGTTGTGCGGCGCATGATTGTCTGCGGAGCGTGGTTCCGATGGCTGGCTCGTCGTGCCGTGTGGTCCGGTGCCGGTGTGGTACACTCCTGCGGATAGCAATCGTCTCGCTCGCTGGCTCGCCGAACACGCCGTTGCAGCGGACGCGCGTTGCGCCACGAGATCAGGCCGATTTTAGAATGTGGTTTAGTACCATCTGCTGTACCGCTCTCGACGGCGCGCCGCTGAACGGCAGGCCGTTAGCCGGCGCTTTCAGCCATCTCGTAATTATTGTAACTTTGCCTCTCTAAAGGAGACTGGCGATGGGCGTTCTCTACTCTTGCATACCAATCACCAATACACCAGAAATACTCGCTTGGCTCCAAGAGCAGCGTGTCTCGCTACCCTCGGAAAGCATTTTCAGTCGTGATCCAACACCCCAGGAGATCCGGGCAGCTCTTGAAACAATAGAGAATTATACGACCGATTACGCCGTCAGTCGCACATTTTGGCAAGCCAACGTTTCCTACACTGCTGATCCTGAACATGGCCCGTGGACATGCATTAACGTTCTCAATTACCACGATGATGAGGCACAATCCTATCACATCTACTTCGAGAAGGGTTCGCCAGAGTTGATTCTGACAATAATGGAGCGATTATCAAGGCTGTGTGGGCCATTATTGTGCGCTCCCGATAGTGGTGACATGCCCATTGTCGTCGTACCAGGGCTAAAGTCATCTGAGGCCGTTCTTCCGTGGTATAACAGATCAGCGCACGATGAGCCGTAGCAATCTCTGTGACACCGAACGATAAGCGCCGGCTAACACGCCCATGCAGCCGACGCCGCTTTGCGGCCCCAAGATCGTCGGTTTTTTGAAGGCTGGATTAAGCCCAAATGCTTTCCCGATCTATGAGTGCGGCGCGGCTGATGGGCAATCCGTTCGGCCGCTTCCGGTGCGCTGCTCCGTCGCAGCCTCGTGCACCACAACCGGATGAACCTCCCCAAACT
>JADMIO010796634.1_pt1 | contig 14928 bp, 21 predicted proteins | sample 8958161 | NCBI WGS metagenome assembly JADMIO01 (sample SAMN16585339, study PRJNA669376) | soil metagenome | isolation source: Crop rotation soil | place: USA: Cullars Rotation, Alabama | collected 2011 | reverse complement strand
CTTTCCCGCCCTCGCCTGGAGAAGAGACAACTCCTCTCCTTTGCTCGCGAGTTTCATCGCTGACGTGCAGCGCTTACCGGATGTCCAAGCGGTGAGCAAACGATGAGTCCCGAATGGATCGGAGGCGGCGTCAAGCTTGCCGCGTCACATTGGATACAGTAGAGAGGAGATTCCGTATGATCCTCATCACCGGCGCGACCGGCAGTAACGGCCGCGAAGTGCTCAGACAGCTATCGGGACACGGCGTTGCGCTGCGAGCGATCGTCCGTACGCCAGATCAACAGCGCGAATTGTTGCAAGGTGCAGAATTGGTGAAGGCTGACTTCGACGACGCGGATAGCATTGCTCGTGCGCTTGAAGGGATCGAATCCGCATTTTTGGTGACGAACTCGTCGGAGCGTGTGGAGGAGCAGCAGCTCCGCTTTGTCGAGTGCGCACGGGTGGCCGGAGTTCGCCATATTGTTTACCTCTCGCAATTGCATGCTGCCAGGAATCCTCCTGTTCGATTTCTGCATTACCACGCCGTCGTGGAACACGCGATTTCCGAATCGGGGATGGCATTCACACATCTGCGTCCAAATCTCTACATGCAGGGATTGCTCGGGTTCCGGTTCTCCATCAAGTCCGAGGGTCGCATGATGGCCCCTGCTGGAGAAGCGGCTGTGAGCATCGTTGATGTGCGAGACATCGCTGCCGTCGCAACCGCCGCACTGACCCAACGCGGCCATGAAGGGAAAATCTACAACATCACCGGGCCGGAGTCTCTGACCCACGCGGAGATGGCCTCTCAGCTTTCAACTGCGCTTGGCAAACAGATCACATTCGTGGATATTCCGGATGCGGCAATGCGGGAGGCGTTACTCAGTTTCGGTTTTCCTGAGTGGCAAGCCGATGGCCTGGTCGAGGACTATGCACACTATCGACGAGGCGAAGCCGCGGGGGTCTCACATGCTGTTGAAGATGTTACCGGCCGTCCAGCACACGTTTTCCGGGAATTTGCGGTCGACTATAAGCAGGCGTTTCTCAATTGAACACGCGAACGGCGGCGCGAGCCCTTTGTCTCAAATTTGTAAGCATCGCGACGTGGATGGAAGCCTAAAGGCGACATCTGAGTCTGTATCATTCGCCAGTAACCGCAGCCGAAGAAGCGGATGGTGCGGTGGGTCAAGTGAATAGCTACGCTTGCCTTGGAAGAGTCGTGTTGCCTGGGATCGAGAAAACCCTGTACAAAGATCTGTCGCTGTCTGTGATCGCCCGCCAAGCGGCCATGAGCACAAGAACGCTGAGCAGGCGATTCGTGGAGCGAGTGGGCGCCCACTGGGTTGCTGCAGCGCGTGTCCGGCATGCCCAGCAACTCCTGGAAACAACCGGCTTGTCCGTTGAGGAGATTGCGATGCAGTCAGGATTCGGATCGGCGTCCGTGTTGCGCGAGCATTTCACGGGAATTGTAGGGACGCCACCTGTCTCCTACCGCCAAAGCTTCGGATTTGATCAGCAGCCTCTCTGCCACCGCAGAGGGCGTTGAAAGTTTACCAGGCACGACTCCCGAGACTTTTCAGAAAGGGAACCTGTTCAGCCAACGAACTCGCGCATGACAATGGAGCCGGCGGTGAGAACCCACGGGCAGTGCTGATAGTCAGAGATACGCTCGATTTGGCCCTCCGGTCCTATGTCGAGCCCGATGACCCCCTCGATTTTCCAAGTGCCATCGCGTAGATTGAGCAGGATGATCGAGGGGACGCCGTCCACCTCGCCGAGTGTGAGCCGCCATGTCACGGTCATACGTGAGTAGACGCCAAGGTAGCCGCCATCAGCGAAGCTGCCCGAGTACCGATCGGCAACCAGCAAGCGGGCATCGGCGCTGATCAGTTCGCGTAGCCCATCCCAATCGCGGCGATTGAATCGTTCAACATAAAGACGAAGAATCTGCTTGTGCTCGGGCGCTGTGACGCGCACCGCTTCGGATCGGGTTTCCAACGCGGCTCGATCTTCCAGAGATACCAATTTCGACCTGCCGCGATTCAGGGCCGCTTTGACAGCACCCACGCTCGAATCGACCAGCTCCGCGATTTCCTCCAACGACTATTCAAAGACTTCTCTTAGAAGGACACACGCACGCTCCTTCGGAGGAAGGTTCAGGACCAGGTGCTCGATTGCGCGACCGACCGTCGGCCCAGGATCGCTGGGCCCGATGATGTCCGGCTCTGCTGCCGCGGCTTCAGCCTCCTCCCGTACGCCTCGGCGCCGAAGAAAATCGATGCACTGGTTATGTGCGATGCGAAATAGCCACGGAGTGAGCGGACGGCTGTCATCGAAAGTGTCGAGGTTGCGGTAGGCGCGAAAGAGGGCGTCCTGCACCACGTCTTCGCCGTCCGTAATCGAGCCGGTCATCCGCGAACAGTACCGATGGAGCTGAGGCCGGAGTTGACTGGTGGTTTCCAGGAATGCCCGGTATCGAGCATCAAACTTCCCCGCGTCTTCCATATAGACTTCCTACGCAGCCGAGTTCACCAAAGAATACGGAGCACTCATCAATGCACCGCGTCGCCTTTCAGCGTTGTCGTTCTTGCTCCTCTGCCGCGCGCTTTCGAGCGGCTTCTTGAGGGTCGGTGATGATGTCGATCCACTTCGGGTTCGGCGACGGCTCGGCATCATAGTTGTCGTGCCAGTTCCACCACTTGTACGGCGGAGTCTGGGGATAACCCTCCGGCGAGTCTTCCCAACTCTCCTGGCGGCCGAGCGGCGTGATATCGAGGTAGCTCCAGATCGTCCCCAGCGCCTCGTCCCCGCGGTTGTTGATGAAGTAAGTGCGGAAGATGTTTCCGTGGTCGTCGCGGATGAATACATTGTGGCCGTGCCACTCGTCCACACCGAAGTCTTTGTCGAAGCTGTCTGTAATGGTGTACCACGGCATCTTCCAAACCATTCGTTCCTTCAGCCGCTCGATGTCCTTCTGCGGCGCACGCGACGCCCAGGCGAGTGTGGTGTCACGAGCGTTCAGATGAGCCAGGTTCGAAACCTGATCGGCGCCCAAGGAGCAGCCGCGACAGGCGTGGTCGGGCCAGCCGAACACCCCGGGCTCGAAGAAGGCGCGATACACGATCAATTGACGGCGGCGCTCAAACAGGTCGACTAAGCGAACCTTGCCCTTCGGCCCCTCGAATTGGTAGGTCTTCTCGACGGCCATCCACGGCATTCGCCGCCGTTCAGCGGCCAAGGCGTCGCGGGCCCGCGTCTGGGCCTTCTCCTTCACGAGGAGTTGCCGGTGAGCAGCCTCCCACTCCTGCGGCGATACGATCGGGGGTCTGTTGTTTGGAAGAAGATTTCCTTTCGACTGGTCCATGCCTTTCTCCTTAATTGCCATGTTAGTTCTCCTTTACTTTACGAATTAGACCGAGTCGATTCGGTCTGAAAAGTTTTCTGAACCTTCCGATAAACACCGCCAGAATTCCTCCCGCCGATCCGGCTCCGGCGACCATTACTGCTGCGCTTGCGACGCATGCTGGGCACATGTGTATCTCCCCATTTTTAATTTCTTGCGACTTGCGGGACGAATGCCGAGAATTGGCGCTCGAGAGCCTTGACGACGCCTGTGCGCCACGCCTCCGCGCCACGCCTCCGCAAGGGACTGGGACATGGAATCGGGGAAAATGTCCTCATCTCCATTCTCCAAGCCATCGAATATTGCCAGCGCCACGGACTCGGCCGAGGCCTTGGGCAATTCCAGGTCCCGCGTCATGTCGGTATCCACGCTGCTCGGAAAGACGGCCTGGACCGTGATCCCTTTGCGCGCCAGAAGCATCCTCAACGACTGCGTTGCACTCAACGCGGCCGCCTTTGACATGGCGTAAGCCGGTGAAAACGGCACGGAAGCGATTGACGCCAATGAAAGGATGTTGACGACGGCGCCTTTCGACCGGGTCAGCAGCGGCAAAAAGCCGCGCGTCACGTTGACGAGTGCGAAGCAGTTTACGACAAGATGCTGATGAATCGTGCTTGGATTGCTCAGATCGTCCTGAAGAGAGATTCCAGCGTTGTTGATGAGCACGTCGAGTGTGTCCACCCCGTCAACCGCGCGCCGGATCTCCGAATCGCTCGTGACGTCCAACGTGACCGGACTCACGCGCTGATCGCGGATTGGCAATGGGCCGCGAGTCCCGGCGTAGACCTTCTTTGCCCCTCGCTTAATCGCCTCATTCACAAGGGCCCAGCCGATTCCGCGGTTGGCGCCGGTGATCAAGAGTGTCTTGTGAGAAATGTTCATGTTTAATCTCCCTCATCTCTAACTACGGTCCCCACGCCAGGAAAGATACGTGCCCTCCTTTCGCGCCCGCTCTTGTTTTCGACACGGCTCTCTCTCCGCGATGCGAGAGCTCATGAGCCGCCCGAGAATGTTATTGAAATGAGTGGGTTCTAACGAATTGCGGGAGAAATCCTGGTCGTCCTCATCAGTTGGAGGTTTAGGAGCCCGCTCGCCGCCTGGCCAACCGTGGCAGGCGCACTGCGGGCGTTCTGTATGTCGCTCGCGCAGGTGTTGCGATCAATGTCGGTTGGCGCATTGTTTGTCCGTTTCCACTCTTCGGAATGCACTTGGAGCGCATGGACGCCGATTGTGACGCCGGCTCGTAGGAGCGCTCATCGCGAGATCCGTCTATCTGTGAGCGTCTCGTAAACCGTTCTTCCGGACACCCGGGTCGGCGCTGCATTGTGGTGTCATGAGCGACACTGTCATCGAGGAAACGCTTTCGCGGGAATGACAAAGTGACCGTTTCACCCAAATCCGCTGTGCCAGTGCGACGATGCCCTCGGGGCCGCGGAGGTAGCAGAGGCGGTACATCAGCTCGTACTGCACCACCTCGCCAAAGAGTTCGGCGCCATGCTTGCGCAGGCGGGCCAGGACGCCATCGATGTCTTCGACGACAAACATGATGCGATGCAGGCCCAGCGTGTTGGCCGGAGGGTTGTTCGTCTGGACGGTCACTGCCGCTGGCGCGTGATACTTCGTGAGTTCGAGCCGGCTGTGGCCGTCCGGAGTCCGCATCATTGCGACCTCGGACCGGACGCCGGTGAGGCCCACGACGCGGTCCACCCAATCTCCTTCGACCTGCATCCGGCCCTCCAGCACCAAGCCAAGTTCGGCAAAGAACCGGATCGCAGCATCGAGGTCTTGAACGACGATGGCGACGTTGTCCATCCGCAGAAGTTGGGCCGCAGGTTGCTCTTCAGTCTTGACCTTATTAGCCATTGGTCCTCTCAACAAATTCTCGCAGGAATTCAGCCTATCGAAATACATTTCGATGACAGTGCCGGAGCCATCTTTCCAAATCGTGCCGGACGGGAATTTCGCGCCCTTTGCTGCGCTTTTCTTTGAAGCGCAAAACGCCCTGTTCGCCGAGACGCCAGATTTCACCGCGCAGACCAGAGCCCTTGAGGCACGCACAGGTAAGCCACAGCGGCAAACACTGCGAGTGGCCCGTCTTAGCTGGATCATCATGCCGTGCGATGAAGCGACTCAGCCATTGCCCGGATTTCCCGGTTCTCGAAAACCACGCTTTCGCCCTCGTGCTTTCGCCGAACCGCAACGTCCACCATGGCCTTCGCCAAGTCGTCGGCACGAATGACCTGATTGGGAAACAGCACCCGAAACAGAGGATAGATCGCGCGCAACAGCCGGTAGCTAAAGTTCGGTTCCTTCCGGGGCTCAATGGGATAGACATACGCGGGCCGGAAGATGTAAAGACGGGGGAACCCTGCCGCTAGCAGCGCCTTCTCGGCCTCTCCCTTATAGCGTGCAAAGGCCATCCGGCTTTGTCCCGTCTGGTCAGGGCCGCTCCCGCTCAGGAATGAGAAGGCCGCGCCGGGGCTGCCGGCGCGGAGAACGCGCGCGAACTCGATGGTATAGTCTACTGTTATTTTGCGGGAAAAAATCGCCGCGTCCTGCTCTGACAGCGGCTTGGCAAGGGCGGAGCAATCCGCGAAGTCTCGATGCAGAACCTGTCGCAGCTTGGGATGGGAAATATCAAGCTTCCTGCGGCCGATAACCGTGACGACTCCGACGGAAGGATGATCGAGCGCGTAGGATAGGGCATATCCACCGACCATTCCAGTGGCGCCCACGATGACAAGACGTATCTGGCCCGTCGCTGGAGCATTCATGACAAGGTCCCCTCCTCCAGCCAGTCCAAATAGAGCAGGCGCTCGGCAAACAGCCAGTCTCCGTCCCTCTTCACGAACGTGCCGAGGTAGCGAAGCGATGCGACCATCAATCGTCGCTTTCCGCCATCGACAATCACGTGATGCGCGAGGCCGTAGGCTTCCCCGGTGGCCCGCTCGCCCGTGAGCGTCAAGATCGTGCTCTGGCCGACGAAGTGGGTGGTGGCACCGTACTTGTTCAGTTCGGCGAAAACCGGAGCGAGGGCCTCGCGCGAGTGAAGCTCCTGCGAGGGCTTCGGATCTTTGGCATTCATGAACACCACGAAGTGAGTGTCTTCCGTAAAGAGAGACATCTGGCCTTTTGCGTCTCGGCGATCGGCGCAGTGCGCGTAAGCCTCGACAAACTCGCGTATGGCCAGGCGGTCCGAGGCTTCGGTGGGAGAAATGCTGACGTGCTTGCTCATGAACTGGTCTCCTTGCTGAAGGCGCTTCGCGGTCACCACGGTACCCGTTCCTCAGTTGGGGACCGATGTCAGAGGACGCTATAGGCTATGTCCAAAGAATTCTTCAAGTTTCGCAACCGCCTTCCCTACTGCAGCCTCATCATCATAGAGGCGATAGTGTGCCGCCCCAGGAATTTCAAACCACTCCTTTGGTTGCCCTGCCTTTTCAAATCCAGCCTTGCTCATGAAAATCGTGGCAGCTTCCGTCCCGATTACGAACAATACCGGACGCGGCGCGATGTCTTCGATTTGCGCATAGTAGTTGAAATCCATGAGCCGTGCAAAATCAGTAAATACGAATACGCTGCGAGAGGTGTGGTGCTGCGCTCTTGGAGTTCTGTAATACTCATAGGATTCCTTTATGATCTCGGGTGCGCCTTCCGGAACCTCTTTTGGGATGCCGTCGTCCCGTCTGATCGTAAGACCACGCGCCTCCGCAGTGCGTTGCTTTCCGATTTCCACTAGAACGCTAGTTCTGTCGTACTGTGGCGCTGGCCACCCCTCCCGCGCTGTCACGCGAAGATCCCAAAGACTAACTGAGGCGATAGCCTTAGCGCGCATCTCGGTAGGTGCGACCGCCATGACATACGACCCTCCAGCGCAACGCCGAGAAGCCCGATGCGGTCCTCATCCACGATGGGGAGGGTTGTTAGGTAGTCGACCGCGCAGCGGATGTCCTCCATACGCTCGGCTGGGTTTTCAGTGTCCCGAGGGTATCCACCACCTTCGCCCTGGTGACTGGCATCAAAAGCCAGTGTTACATACCCTCTTTCGGCCATTTTTCTCGCGCAAATTCCGGCAGTCTGCTCTTTGACGCCACCAAAAGTGATGTGCAACAGCCAATGCCGGGTATTTTTTCGTCTTATCCATATTGGCAGGAAGAAACAGATGTCCGGCCATGCTCGTAAATTGGTTGGGAAAGCTTACCTTCATTGCTTGACCGGATGTGCTTGCGCTCATAACAGTCTCCTTTTCAGGTGTTGATTTGAATCGTTGGCTGGATTACCCCGACACGAGTGGTTCCGTGCGTATGCGAAATCGCGAATGGCGAGGCGATCCGCGGATTCGGTGGGAGAGATCGTCAGATGCTTGCTCAAGGGAGGGCCTCCTTTTGAGTTTCAAGGATTGCCTTGGGTTCTAGGAACGCCTCGATTCCGTACCGGCCATATTCCCGGCCGACGCCGGAATACTTAAATCCGCCCCAGGGCGCTTGTGGATCGTCGGTCATGCCATTGATCACGACACGGCCGGTTCGCAACTGAGAGGCCACCCGGCGGGCGCGCGAAAGGTCCGTTCCGATGACGGCGGCGTGCAGGCCAAATCTGGAGTCGTTGGCGATCCGGATCGCTTCGCTTTCGGAGTCGTAGGCGATCACACTGAGCACGGGGCCGAAAATTTCTTCCTGCGCGATTGTCATGTCGTTTTTCACGTTGACGAACACCGTGGGCTTGACGAAGTAACCCGCTTCGAAACCATCCGGATGGCCCTCGCCGCCAACGAGGACCTCCGCGCCTTCGTCGCTGCCCTTGCGGATATAAGACTGGACGCGTTCGTACTGTTTCTCTGACACCATCGGTCCAATAGCGGTCTTCGGATCAGCCGGATCGCCGACCGGGAAGGCAGACATGGCTTCCTTGATTGCTCGCTTGACTTCGTCGAACCGGCTCTTTGGCACGAGGAGGCGCGTCCCGGCCGCACAGGCTTGACCACTGTTCATGAAGGCCATGATGAGAGCCGCCGGGACGGCCCGGTCGAGCGCGGCTTCGTCGAGAAGGATGGTGGGTGACTTTCCGCCCAGCTCGAGGGTAACGCGTGTCATTGTCGCGGCCCCGTCGCGCATGATGCTTTCACCCACTCCCACGGAGCCCGTGAATGAGATCTTCGCGACATCGGGATTGCGTACGAGTTCGGCGCCCACAGTCGTGCCGAGGCCGGTGACGACGTTGAACACACCCTTCGGTAGGCCGGCTTCGTGCAGAGCGTCGACCAACACGCGCGTCTGCAGCGAGCTCAACTCGCTCGGCTTAATAACGACCGTACAACCCGCGGCAACGGCCGAGGCAAGCTTGAGGCAAATGAAGAGCGCGTTTGCATTCCACGCGGTTATCAAACCGGCGACGCCGACCGGTTCCAGGGTGACGGTCGTCTTGTCCCACTTTCGTGTCCACGGTATCTCCTCAAGGGCCTGTTCGGCGGCGGCAAACGCGTTGATGCCCGATTTCACAATCAGACCGAGAACTGGGCCACGCCGCCGTACTCTTCGATCATGGAGGCTGTCAGATCGTCGACCCGTGCGGAAGCGGCCTCATGCAGCCGACGCAAGATCTTCGCGCGCTCTTCCTTGGTCGCCCGGCCGAAACTGGCAAATGCCCCCTTGGCTGCGGCGATGGCGCGCCGGGTATCCTCTTCATCAGCCAGCGTGACACGGGCGATCACCCGACCGTCCTTCGGCCTGATGACGTTCATGACGTCGCGGCCGTGGGATTCAACAAACGTACCATCGATGTAGTGAGTGGTGATTGTCTTGATCGTGTCACCGCTTGTGGCTGTTTTCATGGCGGGTATCTCTCCTTATCTGCTTGCTGTCTGAACGACGTGACGACCACTCTGTTGAGCGAGCCGTCCTTGAGCGCCGCGTAACTGTCATTGACTTCGCGCAACGCGATCCTTTTCGAAACCATGTCATCCAGGTTCATCCGGCCTTGCAGGTAGAGGTCGGCATACATAGGGATGTCACGCTTGAAGTTGGTCGAACCGAAGTTCACCCCTTGGACACGTTTCTGCCCTCCGATCGCGTCAAAAATGTTGAGGTCCATACTCACATCAGGTTTGGATACTCCAACAAGATAGAGCCCGCCGCCCACGCCCAACATGGCGAGGCCTTGCTCAGCCACCGCCTTCTGCCCCACGAAGTCGAACGCGTGATCGGCGCCTCCGCGGAGAAGGTCGCGTACGGCCTCTACGGGCTTCGTCTTTGTGGAATCGATGACGTCGGTAGCGCCGAACTTGGCCGCTTCGAGCCGCTTGGGCTGAATGTCGATGACCACAATCCTCGACGCGCCAGCGATTCGAGCGCCGCTGATTGCGTTAAGCCCCACGCCTCCGGCACCGAAGATCACGACAGTATCGCCCGCGGCTACACTGGCGGTGTTCAAGACGGCACCGGCGCCCGTAACCACGCCGCAACCCAGCAGCGCTGCTTGCGCAAAGGGCATTTCCTTCGGCACAAGGGCCAGTTGATTCTCGTGGATGAGGGCTCGTTCAGCGAAGCCGCCCAGCCCTAAGCCCTGATATAAGGCTTGGCCCTTGCGACTTAACCGTGATGCATCGGTCGGCCGTTGTAATGTCGCCTCCGGGTGTTGGCACTGGAAGGAGCGGCCGGACTGGCACCTGGGGCACGAACCGCACGACTGAGCGAGAGAGCCTACGACGTGATCTCCAACACGGAATTGCGTGACATCAGGGCCGGTCTCCGCCACGATCCCCGAGATCTCGTGGCCGAACACGGCCGGTGTCGGGAAGATATGGACATGCCCTGGGCCAAGCTTGTCGGCCAGATTGCCCATGCCTACGGAAAGTAAGCGTCCGCGGAAGTTGGGGAAATTAGGTTGGTGCACCGCCGGTAACGAGCAGATGCTGCCCACATTGCCGATCCCTCGCGCGAAGGGACAGTCGTGCGGCAGAGTCCAACTCAGGGTAGGTTGTCGAAAAAGAGATAAATGGCGGCAATTCGGCCGTCCCGGGCAATGATGAAATCAGTACCGGCTTGAGCCGGCGCCTCGCCAGGGCGACCCTCTACCCATTGGACGCGCCCGCCATTGCCCACTTCCTCGGGCTCGGCTATTGGCTGATATCGAAAATCAGGGTGGGTAGCCTTGACCGCGCCCGCGACTCGATCGATCTCATCGCGGCCTCGGTAGACGCCTCCCATGGGATCGTAGAACACGCAATCTTCGGTGAAGACCTCGTCAATCGCCGCGCGCCGACGCGCCGGGTCGTTCTCACCGAAGACGTCGTGAAGATTGCGGGTCAGCAAGGTCGATATGCTGTAGGACATGGCTGTTGTTTCTCCTCTTTGGTCCGTGTGCCGCTTGCGCTAATGTATCAGGCGGCCTGCGAATGGGAGTTTCTTCATCTCCCGCCTTCCAATGTTCCTCCAACGACTGGTGCGAAGAGTCCCGAGTGGGGGAAGTCTTCATTTTACGTCCCCGAGTTCGAGGGCGCGCTATATGCGGCGTTGATCGAACTTTCGCTCCTCTGTTTTCAAAAATTCAACCAATCCGATACTGACCGCCGTCGACGACAATCGCCTGACCGGTGATGAAAGCAGCATCGTCGCTGGTCAAGAACAGGACGTCGCCGGTGACATCTTCAGGTTCTCCGAGGCGCTTGATTGCCTGCTGTTCCCAGGTGGCGCGTTTTTGCTCTTCGGATTGGGGCGAAGTCGCCTGCGTATTGGTCAGACCGGGCAACACCGCGTTCGCGGTGATGCCGTCGTTTGCAACATCATTCGCCAAACCTCTCATGAACCCGATGATTCCCATCTTTGTGGCGATGTAGTGACTCATGCCGGGAATGGCCAAGCCCACCATATTTGACGAAATCCCGACGAAGCGGCCCCACTTCTCCTTTCTCATCGCAGGCAAGAAGTATTTCGCGCTCAAGAAGTGCGAGTCCAGGTTCGTCGCAAACGTTTTTCGCCAAGTCGCCAGATCCAGTTCATCGATAGAGCGATTGGGGAAATACCCCGCATTGTTCACCACGATATCCACTTCGCCCAACTCTCGAGTCTGGGCGGCAACCGAACGCCACTGCTCTTCCTGGGTTACGTCAAGTTCAAGCGCGTGTGCCGTGGGACCAATCTTACGCGCGGTTTCGTCCGGGGGCTTGAGGTCGGTCGCAATTACCTGCGCGCAGCGCTCCGCCAATGCCAACGCGATCGCCTGGCCGATGCCTTGGCCGGCGCCGGTGACCAAAGCTACGCGCCCCTCGTGTGTTCTTATGGAGGTTTTCATTTGCCACCCCCTCAGCGCTCGCGCGCGATCTTTAGGGCAGCCGTCCACCAGAGCAGATCGTCGATCATGACGTTCACTTGCTTCTCCAGTTCAGCGAGGCCTTTTTCCACATCTCCGCCCTGGAAATGCGCCCAAAGCGTCGCAACGGGAATGTGAACAGATGACCGAATCGGTGCCATTTGAATCTCGATTGCTGTCTCGCGAAGCTGCTGGACGGCTCGCGCATGGCGCTGCCGTAGCTCACAAAGGCGGCGGCCTTGCGGTTCCACTCCGGATAGACCCAATCAATCGCGTTTTTCAGCACTGCGGAGGGGCCGTAGTTGTATTCCGGCGTGACGATTACAAAACCATCCGAGGCCCCGATTTGAGCCGTCCATTTCTTCACCTCCTCATGTTCGTAAGGCGGGCGACCCGGCATGGCCGGGGGTGTGGGCTGATCGAAGAAAGGCATCGGGAAGTCCCGGAGATCGAGAAGCCGGCCTTCAATCCCTTCTCGCTTATGAAGCTGACGAAGAATCCACTGCGCCGGCTTTTCGGAAAACCGGCCCTGACGTGTGCTGCCAACGATCACTGAAATGGTCATCATGTTTCTTGCTCCTTGACGATGGTTTCTATCGACCAGTTATAAAGCGACGCTGGCCTCAGACTCAATCCGCTTTTCGCGGCTACTCAGCCGTGAGCTCACGTTCGGCCTGGAGCCAGTCTTCCAGTTCATGGCCAGGTTGTGCCCCGCGAGCGAGATAAAGTTCGTACGCGCGACTCCTGATTTCGTGCTCAGGGAAGGCCACACGAAGCACGATCTTGCCGTGTGACCTTCGTCTTGCCGTTCCCGGCCCACTCGGCGACATCCCATGAACCCCTGGCAGGTTCCCGGCGATGTCCTTCCAGGCCTGGGCCGCATCCTGGAGCGGGTACACGGTCGCGACGTCTGGTCGGATCGTCCCCTCTTCCAGCAGTCGCGCGATTCTGCCGAGCACGTCCCCTGATGGCGCGAGCCTCATCATCGCGCCCGACACACGGTGCCTCGCGGCCTCTTCCTGTGATACGGGCTGGGTGGCAGAGACGAGATGGCCGCCTTCCTTCAAGACGAGGAACGAACGCTTCTGTGTATCGCCACCGACCAAGTCGAAGACCAAATCGATCTTCTCTCGCAGAACCTTCTCGAACTGCGCCTCTCGATAATCGATAACCCGGCTGGCTCCGATGGAGGTGAGGTACGCCTCATCGTAGCCGCTTGCCGTGGCAATGACGGTGGCGCCGGCATGCGATGCCAATTGCACCGCATACGCGCCCACAGCGCCGGCGCCACCATGGATCAGGATCGTTTGTCCCTTTTCCAGGTGACCGTGGGTGAAGATTCCCTGCCACGCAGTTTGGGAGGCCACCGGCACGGATGCCGCCTCCTCAAAGGAGAGGTTGGACGGCTTCCTTGCGATGGCCGCCGCCTTGACAGCCAGATACTCCGCGTACGCGCCCATTGCACTGGTGGTACCGAACACGGCATCACCGGGCGCATATGCCGCAACGTCACTGCCAATCTGTTCGACGATTCCTGAAAATTCATGACCAGGTATCCATGGCAGGTCGATCGGGAGTATCTGTCTTGCCGCTCCCGAGGCCTCAACAAGATCCAGATGATTGACGGCGGTACTCTTGATCCTCACCAGGATCTCGTCCCGAGCGATCGTCGGCGTCGGTACATCGTCGAACACCAACTGCCCACCGTATTCCAGCAATCTGACAGCTTTCATTCGAGTTCTCCTTGAGTCATTTCAACGCCGGTTTGGTCGCCCCTGGCGGCGCGCCCAGTCGGGGAGCTTCGTGAGCGCGCGGCCGAACTCGCGTTCCAGGCCAGCGATATCGGCGCTGTAGCCGACGCGCTCGAACCATTCGAGCATCAACGCCATCTCCTTGCTGTACTGCCGGACCTGTTCGATTGGCGTCTGTACGAACGCTATCGGCCGACCCAGCGCCTCCGCCAGGATCTCCGCCGCCTCCGGCATCGTTCGTACGTCACCGGCGAGATCGATCTCGCGGCGATTCAAGGCAGCGGCATTGGTGAACGCGCGCGCGCCGAACCAGCCGATGTCATCCACCGCAATCATCTGTAGCTTCGTGCCTTGCCCGAGCGCCCAGGCGAGCGTAGAGCCCTGGAGACTGAAAGGCGCTAGCAGGTTCTCCATGAAGAAGACCGGACGCAGGATCACATGCGAGGGGAAGCGGAGGCCGCGCACGGTTTCCTCGATGCGCCACTTGTTGTCGAAGTGGGGAACGCCCGTCCGCTTGTGCGCCGATCCCACGGATGTGTAGACATAGTGTTCGACGCCGGCCTCGCGTGCCAGCGTCGCAAGACGCTTGCCCTGCGCCTCTTCACGCTCGACGCCCGCCTCCCCCGCGTTTTGCACGCCGAAGACGCCCCACGCTCCGGCCAACGCACGGCGCAGCGTCGCCTCGTCATCCATATCGCCCTTGACGATGTCGACGCCGTGACGCGCCAGCGCCGCCGCCCGCTCGCTGTCCGGCTTGCGCGTCAGGCCGCGCAGATGGAACCCGGTGCCCTGCAGCGCTTGGGCGACCGCGCCGCCCTGATTGCCTGTCACTCCGGTGATGAGAATCGTTCGATCGTTTGTCATAGATGTCCTTATTTGCAGTGCCAAGCGACATGCCTGATTGATCAGGCGCGGGCCTGCAGGCGGGCCTGGAACAGCCCGGCAAACGCCGGTCGTACGTCGACGAAGATCACCGCCCACAGTACAGCCACGAAGAGGGCCGGCGGAAGCCCGCTCGGGGCCATCAAAGCGTGGAAAGAAAGAATGTTGACGATCACCGGCGCCAGCACGGCCACTGCCAATGGCACGTAACGGTTGACCAGCAGAAACACCGCTGCGATGACCTGGAAAGCGAAGATCACCCACAGATAGTGCGAGGCATACAGCGCCCCCATGAATTGCCCGGCGATGCCCCCCGGCGGCGGCAGAGGAATGAAGTTCAGGAAGCCGTTCAGTCCGAAAACAAGGAAGATCACGCCCACCAGGTACCGGGAGATGGCGGAAACGGTTCTCATAACAGGTTCTCCTTTCGAATGAGGCTCACTAACCATTGCGTTAATCATATTGACCTCAATACAATTGATGGCGTATACTTCTGAAAGATTCAGGTTTTTTATGACCCAAGGCATTCAAGCGACGGATCATGTCTGGCTCGTAATGATGAAGGCGATGCGCGCCCTAACAAGGTACGCAGCCGCTGGGGGAAAG
>JADMIO011070362.1_pt1 | contig 14929 bp, 5 predicted proteins | sample 8958161 | NCBI WGS metagenome assembly JADMIO01 (sample SAMN16585339, study PRJNA669376) | soil metagenome | isolation source: Crop rotation soil | place: USA: Cullars Rotation, Alabama | collected 2011 | reverse complement strand
AGAAGAAAAAGATAGCCGATAAAATAAAAATATACTGATCTTCGGAATAGCTTACAGGAATGACCGTAAAAAGATTTATCATACTGATCGCTCTGTTCTATTGTACACCGGCACAGGGCCAGCAGAAAAAGGACACGTTATTCTTCAAAAACGGAACGATCGTGATAGGGAAACTCCTGAAGATAAAATTAGGCGTAGTGAGTTTTGATCCTGATGATGCAAATGATATCACGGTTCAGTTGCGAAAGCTAAAAGATATTGCCGCGGTCAGAAAGATCTTCCGTATCGAGACGGTGGATAAGGGTTTATACTATGGAAGATTATTGCCTCATCCTCATGACGATTCCGTTTATATAAAAGCGATCCTCTTAAATATTCCCACTAAACTGGAAGACATTTCGCTGATGTACCCATACGACAATTCCGTTGCACAAAGATTTTCCGGGTCATTTGGCCTGGGTTTCAGTTATACAAAGTCCAGCGACCTGGGCCGTTTAAATTTTGACGGCAATCTGAAATACGCGTCAAAGCGAACAGAGGTTAATCTTGCTTTTTCCGGCATCTACACCATCTATGATTCCCTTTTCAGCAGGGATAAGCAGGATGCCAATCTCAAGTACAATTATTATTTCTTAAGGAACTGGTTCACCACCACCTTTTTAGCGTACCAGCGAAACCTTGAACTGGGTTTAAAAAGAAGGTACCAGGAAGGGATCGGGATCGGTAATAAATTCCTTACCAGCAAACATGTCTATTCATGGGCAAGAAGCGGCATCGTGATCAACCAGGAAAAAAGTACCGAAACAGATGTTAATTCAAAAACGCTGGCGGAATTGTTCGGGCAGTTTGAGATGAATATCTTTAAATTTTCGCAGCCCAATATCAATTTTTCACTCACAGAATCTTTTTATTATAGTCTTTCACAAAGAGACCGTTTCAGGAACGAGGGCTCTTTGAACGCCAAATGGGAAATAGTCCGTGATCTTTACCTTAACCTGGAACCCTACACAAGCCTGGATACCAAATCACCTGCTTCCGGTGGAAAAGAGTTTGACTTTGGGATCATTCTTGGCATTAATTATAAATTTTATTGACCTTTGTTTATTCTTTGTGACATTGCAGGCTGATATTGGGATTCGATCCAGCGAACACTCCTTCTTCTTTTAGATCCGCCATTACCGATTGCGCATATACCAACGCCCCCCTGACCAGGTCACAGTATTAACCCGACACTACCGGCAGGGATGTTTCAAAGGAGATGCAGGGGACAACCAAGGGACAGCCACGGGATAAGCACGGCGCAGCACCGAAGGATGCGTACCAGATTAGGAGTGCGATTTTATGCGTTACCGGTGTTTTTGAAACTATTTTGTGCCATTTTGGTCATTTCGCGCCATTGGGTCAACAATGGTGAAGTATTTGATACCGTTGTAGAAAAATATCTTATGAGAAAAGAACGTATCCCTGTCAGATTTCTTTATACTCTTATTACCGGCGCTGTAGGCAAAGAGTTTGTCATCAAACATTATAAATACGGTGTCGTAAAAACGAAGTACCCGGATATGACAAAGATCGTTGCAAGTGCAGCGCAACGCTCCTGCCGTGATAAATTCCGGGATGCTGTTGCTTATGCTAAAAACGTAATGCCAGATCCTATTCAAAAAGAGGCCTGGCGGAAGAAGGTACGTATTAAAAGCTACGTTTTCGTCAGGATAGTAAGGCATTACCTGCTGGAATTGAAAGAGGCTGAAATCAAGCGAAGAAATGCAACGGAAAGATTACTGCATCGATGCTTTAATAAGGAGAATAAGCAAAGCATAAAGAATTATATTAGCCATACTGTTCAAAATAATCGTAACACCGGTAAATCTATGCAACAAACCCTGGCTGGCCGGAAAAAAGAATGGACGCCTCCTGTTCTAATTCCAATGGATAACTACTACATAGCCAGTGAATCTCCTGATGTATTAAAAAACCATATACCCTGATCCTTTTGTTATATACCAGGTAACGAAGGCTATCGATGATAATGTCCTTTTATCTATATTTTTTTTCAAGCAGGCGTTTCCATTCGAGGAGGGTGGCTGTAAAAAATTGAGAATAATATTAATGGATATTGGGCGTAAGGAGATGTAAATTTCGAATATGTTCGTGTGCAGCAATAAGGTTGGTAAAAACAATAAAGGCTATAAATTAATATAGCCTTTATTGCTCTCCATTTAAAACTAAACTACGGACAATTGCCCGAAGCAAGCTATTGTTTTACCAATACCTTTTTCGTAGTCTTTTTATCTCCTGTTATACAATTGATCCAGTACAATCCATTCGGAAGCGTATGATTCATTTGCATGACAGGGCTGTTCTTCCTGGTTTCCTGCCAGATCACCTGCCCCATGCTATTCATTACCTGTATAGTAACAGGCTCTCCTGTTTCAACAGAAGCAAGTGTAATATTGAAATTCCCCCTGGAAGGATTTGGATAAACCTGCATTCCCGCGCTCCTGGTCAATTGGAGGACAGGCTTCGCCGTTATGAGCTTTTCGTCGTGCAGCACAGGACGTTGCTGAATTACCGGAACTGCAGTGATATCTATAATATTGATGTACCCGAAAACACTTCCTTCCTTAACCCGGATATCAAATGACATTTCTGTTACTCCACTGAAAGTGAATACAGCGGCCCGATCATAATCCGTATTGAAAGCTGCATCGTATTCCTGCCAGGTAGTTTCATCTGAACGTTTGATCTGCGTAATACGGTTGTCTGCTGTCTTGGATCCCCAGAATTTGACCGTGTATTGTTTTGACATATCCAGGCCAGAAAGTTTCCATTGGCCAACGGTTGTACTGACATCTGCGAAAGCATAATCAGAAGTAGCCGTAGATGGATAGTCCCCTACGGCAGCTACAGGAGCATCATTGTGGAACAGTCCATTCTCAGGCGGATTGAAAGTGCCATCGATCCTGTTGACCACTTCCATGTCTATGGTGGTCGCAGTATTGTTTACTGTTACCGCATTATCGATCTGCACACCCGGCATTGCACTGATCATGTTGTTCCAGTACTTTCCATCTGCATCAGGCACAGGAGTAGGCATATCATCCCCGATATCGATCAGCACCCTCGCGCCTACCAGGACCCTTACCGTATCCGTATCTGTTGCCCCATCATTGTCGGTCACACGTAACATAAACGAATAAACGCCTTCAACCAGATTGTCAACAGATGTGCTTATACCGGCAGGATCGGCAATCCCGGGTACTGAAGGCCCGGATAAATTTGTCCATTCATACCCGGTGATTGTACCATTAGCATCAGTTGACTGGCCGGCATTTAACATAGCACTGCCTGCAGGTGCAATGATCGTGGTATCTTTTCCCGCTGCAGCAATGGGCGCTATATTTCCATTATTACTAACTGTAATGGTACCGATAGCCGATGATGACGGACAGGGAGGATTAGCAATCGTCCAGGCAAGGCTGTATTCGCCTGTACCTGCCGGGGTGAATACTGCGGCAGGATCATTTGCATTACTGAACTGGCTGACACTAAGATCCGGGCCACTAAGTACTGACCAGGTGCCCGTTCCTGTTACTGCTGAATTAGCAGCCAGGGTTGCCGATGTACCTGCAGCAATATTTTGAGGGCTGCCGGCATTGGCGGTAGTTGGCGGCTGACTTACCGCTATTGGAACCTGCACTGTGGTACTGCACCCGGTAGCAATATCCGTGACAACCAACTGATAATTTGTTGACACTGTCGGGTATACATTACCGGGATTCTGCAAAGAAGAAGTGAACCCAGGAGGATCTGATGTCCAGTTAAACGTTACCCCGTTCCTGAAAGTGAACCTGATAGACCAGTTCTTTAATATCCCAACTGTTCCCCTATGGTCATCAATAACTTTCAATATCCAGGTTCCATTTGGGTTTCCGGTCAATGTACTAAAAGCATTCTTTGGCCGGAACATCCCGGTGAATGGCGCTTTGCCCGAACTGACCGGTTTTGCAGCATCGTCTGAAAATACCGTTGCGATAAAGTTATTTCCTTTATTTCCTTTGTTAGCTACCAAACAGATCGATTCACCGTCAACAATATGTAATTTATTTTTTTTGGCGATTAGTGAACCTCCGGGTCTTACCAGGAACACATCCAGGTCTTTGTCTTCATCATGAGCAATATTGATCGTTACAGCGATATTAATGATCTCACTGAGTGATGACGGCAGACCTTCAACAGCTATCTTACGCGATATACCTGTAAGGCTGTGATCAGGTATGATACCAGGGATCCAGTTTGTATATGAAAAGTTACCCAATGCAGCAGATGCTGTGGATGACAGAAAACTCGCAGACCCGGAGCAAATCGAAGTAAGTATTGCTCCTGCATGTACAACAGGCCCCGCATTTACATGAACATCTGCTGAACCGTCAATAAAACCAGCTGTCGTGCTGGTTCCATTTGCATCAGTGATACTTACTAATTTGTAACTGGTATTAACTACAGGATCCACAAATACATTGAAAGGAACACCAGGCATAACAGCGGTGGCTGTCCTATCTGCTACACCATCGTTATACACAACATTGTAAGGCGCCTTACCGCCAAGGATAGTAGCCCTGAGTTTACCAGTTCCGCCGCTGCAAATGGTATTACCTGAAAAATCGATCACCTGCAAAAACTGCCCCATCGCCCGCGGTGTAACAGCGAGGAATAGTACCAGTAAAAGAAAAGATGAGAAATAGCTTTTGCGTGTAAGTAAATTTTTTGTCCTGACAGGCATGTCATGACCATGGTCACGGAGATAGCATAATTTTTCTTTCATAAAAAATTAATTTTATTGATTAGGAAAAACATTCTCTCGTCAAACCAAGCGGATAATACAATTCGTTTCAGAGGTACTGTTAATTACAGCTGGGAGGCTTAGGATCAAAGAATACTGAAGACTATTAAAAATACTAAAATTGATTTAAAAATGTACTTTTTTGCTTCCAAATGTGCAAAACTAATCCTGCCGAATCCTGCCGAATCCTGCCTGGAAAAACCTGCTGCCAAAATATTTAAATAAGCATTCCTTTAGTCATAATGACATTGCTTCATAAATTCGCTGACAAAGGATTCTGATATGCCATAAAGCTCCCGCTTAAGCTTTTCCCTGTCAATTGACAGATTATTGCCTGCTTCATTTACTATTATCTCGGCTTTGTCGGACAGCACATTGTTCAGTTGTTCCAGTTTATCCGACAGGTCCCGGTTAAAATAATCAAGCCGCATACCCGGGCCGTCAATTAATTCTTTAGCAGGAACAGGTTGATAGATAACTATCACAGCTTTTGCAAAGTCCCTGTACAAATTTGTGTAGTAAGCGTAGTTGTGCATTTTCCTGTTATATTAGTTAGTTAATCTTTCTATATTCAAATTCAATGGGTAATGATCATTTTTGCAGTTGTCCTGTTGCCAGCAATATCCGTTAGCACCAGCTCATATACGCCCTGGCTGATACGGTACAACGGTATCGTGTAGAATTCCGTACGACCATCGTGATCGATTGAACGCATCCATACATTTTGCCCGTCCGCGTTGTACAAAGCAAGCTGATAATTTCCTGCAGGTATATTGTTGAATATGATCTTTGCTGCTTTCCCGGTTACCGGGTTAGGATGAATAACAATAGACGGCAGTTCCCCGCCTACCTGCAATTTTACTATTTTGCTGTATTTCATCCTGCCATCACGTTCAATTCCCACTATACGATAATAATAAATTCCGTGGCCGGGATCGATATCTAACCAGTTGTATTGCACAGCCCCTTCCCTTTCTTTTGACATCATGGTATTGACAGCAGTAAAATCTATTCCATTCAACGAACGCTGTATGATATAATGATCTATCGCAACCTGGTTCTCTACCTTCCATTCCACCATGATATCTTTAGCGATCTGCCATGCCCGGATATTGCTATAGACGACCGGCACAGTACCTGTTCCTTCGAATACGATCCTTAGCCTGTTCAATGCTTTAGAAGCCGGATTGGCATCAACCACCAGCGGTACGCTGTTCGGAATCGTAAGGTCAAGCGGCCTCCGCTGTTTTGAATAGCCGTCTTCGAGAAAGGCCAACATTCCCGGCTGATATATATTCAAAGGCAAGATGTCAATATTGTAACTCTTTTCTTTAAGGTTATAAAGAGAAAGGAATATGGTATCCGCATTTGACACCGGCTTTCTTTTCTCTATAGAGATATACTGGCCATTATGGTATATAGAAATGTTCTCGGCAAAATTGTTGATCTTCTTTGCGTCTTCCGTGAACCGTATATCGTTAAAGTAAGCTTCATCAAACATCAGCAATACGCCATCCAGCATTGTCCTGCCATTGACATCATTGTCATAAAGATCTATCCTCATTTGTGCCCCTGCTGCGGCATTCAATGGCCTGCTGAATGCTTTGTTATCACTGGAACTTTTCTTGTCGGATTCATGTATCGTAAGATCCCCATTGCCGCCGTCATAATAAATTATGAATGCTGATCCTGACTGAATGCTTCCATCCAGGTCGACCGTATGCGGGTTACTGTTATCCGGGCTAACAATACCGGGATCAGGAGCTGCTACAAATCCGCCAAAACCATCAGGTGATAGTGTGATGAATCCGCCTACACCATATCCACCGGTCAACAAAGGATCCCATGTGTAATAATAATCAGAGACTGTTCCATTTTTTGCAGTAGTCAAATAATTAAAAGCAGCAGCATAAGGATTACCAACCACTTTAAATCCTGCAGCACCAGTGAAGGCATGCAATTTATCTCCCGTGTAAACCGGGCCACTGGGTCTCAAAACGGCAGGGCTAAACGGTGCAGCTGTAGCCAGGCTTAAGTTCGTACTCCTGTTACCCCGCACAAAAAGCATGTATCCAGGGTTATCTGTTAACAAGGTAGTGGATGTATTAGCCGGTATCACCGACCATGAGGTACCGCTATAAGTATAGATAGAGGATTTATTGGGACCTGCATCGAAACCGTTGCCCCCAGTATTTCCCACAGCTACCGGGTTACGGGTAGGCCCGCCTGTTATATGCGTACCATATCCCGGGTGAGGGTCAACTCTTTGACCAAGCGTAAGGTCCACTGCTCCTTCCTGCCATGCTTCACTAATGGTAGTTAAGGAAGGGGCCAGCGGGGCAGCCATTAATCTCCAGGCCCGGTGGCCAGGCACATACCGCTCTACGGTCACTTTACCACTAATGCCGTTGCCGGAATACAGGCCATTACCTGTAATATCGCCGATGCTGCCTGTATTAGCAGCAGTTGAACGTATGGTGAGCCGGTTATTGGTATTAAGTGTAACATTGCTGGCATCAAAGTTCATGTCATCGATGAGTTGCACATCCTGCAACAATGTAATTCCACCTCCGGTGTTGCTCAACCTAAGGTTATTGAAAGTCGTAACTGCTGCGGCACCTGAGATTGTTTGCGGAATATTCCCGTTGAATGTTACACTGGTGGTTTGCGCGGGAAAATTTCCTCCTGAAAAATTACCATTGTTTACCCATTGCCCACCCAAAGAAATATTCTTGTTATTCGTAGCAGCATCCAGTGAGCTCGTGGACCCGATGGTAAGGTTGTTTAACAGGTCGAGCTGATTGGTGAGCCTGGCCATTATTGAATTTGAATTCAATATTTCAAGATCATATAAAGGCACTTCGCTATTGATATTGAATATGGCGCCCGCAGGACTAAGTGTGGTTCCCATTAAAAATTCCCCGCCGGTAACACTCTTTGTCCCGGTGCCGTTCTTAATCCAGATGTCGTCAATGGGTGTAGCAGCTGTATTGGGAAATCTGAACTGAATGATACCTCCCGTTATATTCATATTGGTTGTAAGGCTCATTTCAAATGATCGCAGCACCGTGCTGATATTGCCCTGGGCACAAACTGTAATTGTGCCGCCTGACATATTGAATGTACCGGCTGTATTCCTTATTCTCCCCCCTACTGAAAGAGTACCGCCGGTCATTTCAAACGATCCGCCGGTGCGTGTCTGCAGTTCATTGCCGGCAGTCGTTCCAAAGATCGATGCGCCCGAACTGTTGCGGACCAGGCCATCATTGATCACTGAGGCATTGGTTACCTGGAAATTTCCCCCGTTCACATGCAATCCTGACGTTACGGGGATCGTTGGCCCGCTACCGTTATGTACCAGGCTGCCGCCTCCCTGTATGCGCAGTAACCCTTTTGAAAAAGTAAGCTGTGCCGGAGAATTGGCTGTTGTAACAGCGGACTGAACATTCAGGATGGTATTGATATCGGCACCTTTGTTTACTGTAATTGAATAGAAGCCTGTAGCAGAAGTGCCGCTGATGGTGGCATTATTGTTCCCGTTGAAATTAAAGACATTCGTTGTACCTGCCACATAAGAGAAAGTACCGTTGTTGGTGAAATCTCCCGCAACATTGTGCGTCCACCCGGTGGCACCATTGGCGGCAAAGGTTGCTGTAGGATTTATCCTGAGGCTTCCGGCAAGCGTTAATGGCCCGCCCGCTGTTTTGACCGAATTGTTGGACACGGTAAGATTACCATAAACAGGCGTAGCATAAACGGTCTGGGCAGTTGTCGCATTGTATTCCACCGTACTCGTAGCGTGCAGGTTCATGGTTGTGTAGTTAGAAGGAAAATTGCTGGCACCCACACCCCCGCTATTTTTCCCAAGTTTCATTAAAGACCCTGCAGCAAGAATCAGCGAACCACCGGCACCGTTGCGGTTGATGGTTTGCGTAGTACCCACATCCAATGTTGACGTATTGTTAACGTTCAGGTTTCCAATACTGCGGTATCCACCGGACCCTGTGCCTGCCAGGACAACAATGGGTGAATTGGCTTCGCCCACATCAGTGGAAGTTACCCCCAGGAATATAGGCTGGGTTGTATTGTTGCTATTTGTTATCGTTTGTGTGCTACCGGTAGTACCATCAAATATCACCTGTGCAGGCTTATTGCCAACATCATTAATGAGGTCATTTCCTACGCCTGCCAGGTTCGCATTGCCATTAACATAAAACCTGCCTGAATTATTAGTAGTAGCATAGAATGGAAAATCAAGGTTGAAGTTATTATTCGATGTGGTGGTAGTAAGGTTACCGCCATAGATCACTGTACCGTTCACACCGACGCCTATCTCATTATAAGCCGGCAGCGCAATAAGAACATTCACCGTATTGGCCATGGAGGTGGTGGTCAATACCGTTAACTTATGGGTGCCTACATCCAGCCGGTAAATACTGGTAAGAGACAATACCGTTACCCCGCCGAAATTGCTTTGCAGCGAGTTAATGGTAACATCCTGTGCCAGTGTGATCGACAATGTGGCGCCCCCGCTGAATATAGAACCGAGCGAGACATTTATGCGTACATCGTTACATGCGCCCGGAACCCCCGCCGGGCTCCAGTTAAGCGGATTGTTGAAATTATTATCAGGCCCCGTTGCTCCGACTGCGCCATCGCCTACCCAATTCTTGACTCCACCGCCGGTAGCAACCGTTATAGCATCAGTTTTGCTGCAGCCATTGGCATCGGTTACTGTTAAGGTATAGGTTCCTGCCGGGGCCGAAGGATTTGCAATACTGCTATTACTTACGCCGGCGCTCCAGGCATAGCTATATCCCGGCGTTCCACCTGATGCCGCAGGTGAACCACCGATCGTTGTAGTCCCTGAACAGATCAGCTGATCCGGGCCAGCATTTGCTACCGGTAAGGAGTATGTGCTTACCGTTGCCGACCCATTCATACCAGCCGGGCAATTGGTTGTTGTATTCGTTGCCACCACCGTATAGGTGCCTGTAGTTGCCTGCGATCCGAAATTCAGGGCAGCGCCTGTTCCCGGAAGCAGGATCACATTGGTTGCGCCCCGTTTCAACTGATAATTAACACCCGTCTCTGATCCTGATAAGCCTATGGCTACTCCACTCCCTCCTGCACAATAAGTTCCTCCCCCGGTCACATTAAATATAGCCGGTAAAGGATTTACCAGCACAGTTGCAGTGATGGAAGGGCCGGGACAGCCATTTACTGACGGCGTAATGGTGAAGGTAACCGTTATAGCCGATCCTGTACTTTGAGAAAGGCTACCGGAAATATTTCCTGTACCTGATGATGCTATACCCGTTACCGTTGCTGTATTATCCCTGGTCCAGCTGTAAAGGGTTCCGGTGCCAGACAAAGTAATTGTGGTGATAGCGACGCCTGAACAAGCCGCCTGGGAAGCTGGTGTGGCAACTGCTCCTGCAACGATGCTGACGGCTACCGGATAAGAAGAAGCTACCGGTGCCGTGCAGCCTGCGTCTGTATAATTAGCGCTTACCGTTTGGTTACCGCTGCTTGTCCAGGTAACTGTTACTGTATTGTCCGCAGCGCCTCCTCCTGCCGTAATGATACCTCCTGTGACCGACCATGAATAATTTGATTTTCCTGCCTGTACCGAATATACATTCCCTGTTGAATTCAGGCAGGCTGTATTGGGACCGGAAATAACCGGGGTGGATCCGTTCACAATTACTGCATACACTGTAGGGGAAGCAGCTGAACAACCCAATGCTGTATAGTTAACACTGATCGACCTTGAACCGCCGCTTGTCCAGGTGACCGTTGCCGTATTGTTCCCGGTGCCACCCCCCGCCGTGACCGTACCGCCTGTTACTACCCAAACATAATTCGTTTTCCCGGCCTCTGTAGTATAGATGTTCCCCGGAACATTGAGGCAGGCTGTTGCTGGGCCACTGATAGTTGGTACAGGCAAAGGATTGACAGTAACCGTTGCCGCGGGCGATAAGGTTACAGGGCAATTGAGCAAAGCATCCTGTGCGGTGAGTGAATAAACAGTTGTAGCTGTTGGTGCAACCGTGATCGTTTTATTCGATGCCAACGGTGTTCCGGCATTGGGAGGTAAACCGTTTACACCTGCCCCTGTATTAGCCGTCCAGGAAAAGAGCGGGCTAAGTGTACCCGAAAGTACTACATCATCCACAGCCCACCACGACGTGTTGTTGCTGAGGACATTCTGGTTGGATGTAACAAAATTGAAACGGATCAATAAGCTGGCAGCATTGATAAATGCATTCAGGTTGAGGCTTGCTGCCACAAATCCTGTGGACGTTCCCACATTTGAATTGTACGTAACAAGTGTTGTCCAGCTACCTCCTCCATTCGTAGATACCTGTACCGTTCCCGAAGGTGAACCCGAATTGCCCTGCTTGTAAGTATGGTTATACGTAAGCGTTAGAGAGGCATAAGCTGTTGTATTGATGCTGGCTGAAGTAAGCTGTGTATTAGCCGACGAAGCGCCCAGTATATTGGATGAACCTGCTGTTGCCACCATCAATTTTCCACCAAAGGGACTTGTGAACGGCCCTATGGTGAGAACAGTTGTTCCACTGCTTGCCTGTTTCCATACCTGGCTCCTGTCGCCACTGGAAGATCCGGATCCTGTAAAACCAGGAGTAACATTAAAATTATCGTTGATCAGTGAACCCGTAGAACTGGTACTGGCAGCACCTGTAAGACTGGTACCTGAACCGATGCATACCGCAGTGGATGCAGGATTTACCGACAAAGAGGAAGGAATGGCATTAACTGAAACCCCTTTAGGTATTGCCGATACCGATCCGCAGGCATTGCCCACCGTTAGCCCGATATTTCCATTTTGACCTGCAGCCCCGGATGTTACCGTAATAGCATTGGTATTTGTTCCACCTGTGACCGACCAACCTGCAGGCAGGGTCCAGTTATAGAAACTGGCCGCAGGTACCGGCGTAACTGAATAAGTAAGGGCTGTTGTACCGGGACAAACGACCGCTGTTCCGCTGATCGCACTTACGGAACTAACTGACTGTGTAATATTCACTGTCCTGGTCACCTGGGCAGAAGGGCCATTGCAGCCATTGGCGCTCACCTGTATATCAACTGTACCAAAAAAACCATTTGCCCAGGTCATCAACCCGGTAGAAGAATTGATCAGTCCGGCCGCGGCATTGCTGAGTGTCCAATTATAACTGGTAGCATTAGCCGCAGTTGTACTGTACCCGGTTGTAGTACTACCATTGGTCAACTGGCAGGCAGGTTCCGATCCAGAAAAGATGCTGATGGCTGATGGCGTGCCGACCGTTTGGGTAATGTTAACTGTCCTGGTCACCTGGGCAGAGGGGCTATTGCAGCCATTGGCGTTCACCTGTATGTCAACTGTACCAAAAAAACCATTTGTCCAGGTCATCAACCCGGTAGAAGAATTGATCAGTCCGGCCGCGGCATTGCTGAGTGTCCAATTATAACTGGTAGCATTAGCCGCAGTTGTACTGTACCCGGTTGTAGTACTACCATTGGTCAACTGGCAGGCAGGTTCCGATCCAGAAAAGATGCTGATGGCTGATGGCGTACCGACCGTTTGGGTAATGTTAACTGTCCTAGTCACCTGGGCAGAAGGACCATTGCAGCCATTGGCGCTTACCTGTATGTCAACTGTACCAAAAAAACCATTTGCCCAGGTCATCATACCGGTCACGGGATCGATCGTACCGGCTGCAGCATTACTGAGCGACCAATTGAACCCGGTGGCGTCAGCAGCAGCAGTTCCGTACGTCGTGGTTGTGGTGCCGTTAGTAAGCTGGCAGGAAGGTTCGCTGCCGGATAATATGCTTATCGCGGAAGGCGTTCCCACCGTAGTACACGGTACATAGGTAAGGGAAATATCATCGATCGCCACAGGAGGATCAGAACCCAGGGCATCATTATTTTCCCATGTAAAGATCAATCTTGTTGTTGTTCCGGCAAGTGTAGCAGGCAGGTTGATCAGCTCCTGTGTAAAAAGAGCCTGGCCCATTGGCTGAGTAAAAATAACCAATGCCCCTGCGGGTAAAGACCCGGCTACCGGGCTGACTGAGGTTGAAGCTGTGCTGACCGATAACTGATCTGCACTTATCTCCCCGTCCCCTTTATAATAAAACGACAACACAATATTCGTTGCCCCTGCAGGTATTGACACATCAGAATAAAAATGAGCTACCTGCGCCACTGTATTATCGTATACATTAGTGATGCCGCCATCATTTGAAATGTACACCGCATTTGTTCCCGAGTTTACCGCTGCTGTGCCAATTTCCCATTTATTCGTTACATCATTAACAACAGTCCACCCATTCAGTGCAAATGAATTGCCTGCCTCAAAACCTCCTCCAGCTGAAGGATCTATAATAACCTGGGAAATTCCCTGTCCTATCATCATTGCCTGAACGATCAGTCCTACTAATAAACGCTTCATATCATTTTACTTTTTCTGTTGAAGAAAACTTCACAGGATATTCCCCAGGGTGTTCATCACAGGATCCCCAACGTCTAAGCACAATCGAATAACCATTCCGCAAGGAACAGTGCCTTCCGGGAAACGTTATTCAAGGGGTATCATTTTATTTTCAGGAGCCGGACCATTGCTTTCTTTGTACCCTGCATCACTTCCACGTAATAACTACCGCCAGGCAGCCCATTGCCAAGCCTGATCGTACTAACAGGGGCTATGCCTTTTCTTGCAAATACCACCCGGCCAAACATATCCAGTATCCTTACCGAAACAGGTTCTTTGTCTCCACTTTTAATGAGCAATTTGAAATCGTTTGCAAAAGGATTGGGACTTGCCTTTACGTCAAATGTTCCCGGAGCAGGTTTTTCTACAGCTCTTGCAAGAGGGACAGGAGGCATACAGGTTGGAGTACAATTACCCAGGAAGTCGCCGTGATCCAAATGCTCCTGCACTGCTGATTCATCCACGCATATCTTCACACAAGGATTTTTAGAACTGCCCGTTTTATGACAGATCGTAACTTTTGACCTTCCGCTATTACCGGCAAAGCAACGCACATCTTCTGCTTCTACTTTCGTAGAATATGTTTGTTCACAACCATCGGCATCTGTAACGGTGGCGGTGAATATCGCATCAGCCATTAATGTAACTGTAACAGAAAGAGCGCCCCCGGCCCCAACGCCGGTAATAGTCGAGGAAGGATTTAGGGTTGCCAGCCCAGGGTCAGCCGGGCAAGCTGTATTTAAATTTGTTCCGGTACTTGTCCATGTTTCATCTCCTGCATCATTGACGAAGTTGCATTTCAGGGGCCTGTTCATGGTAATGGATATCTTATAGGGTGGTTTACCCCCGCCTGTTGCAATAGCCTTAATGATAGCCGACTGATCTCCCGTATAACCAAAATAAAGCTGTGGATTCGAATTAGACCCGGTAACCTGCAGTGCTGCGGGCCTTGTGACTGTAAAAGAACAGGATTGCTGATTTCCCGCAACATCCTTAGCGGTATACATTATCGTTGTTACTGTACCGTTACCAAATGAGGAACCAGGTGCAGCACCGCTCCGGGTTACTGTAACAGGTGAGCAGTTATCAGCGCCCAGCGGTGCCGACCATGTGGCTATATCCTGGCATGCAGTGAGTAATATATTGGCAGGACAGGTGACCAAGGGGGCGGTAATATCATGCACCGTAAGGGTTTGAATGCATTCATTGTAATTTCCGGTAACATCAGTTGCCCGCCATGTACGGGTAATAGTATAATTATAATGCGCAATATTGTTCACATTCGCATCCTGCGTTGATACGTCGCTGGAAGTAATTGTTACCGGTGAGCAATTATCAGTGGCCGTTGCCGTTCCGTTTGCTGCGGTGCCTGTATTATCCTGGCAGTTGAGCGTTACAGCTGCAGGACAACTAATAGATGGTTTAGTGATATCCTGTACAGTGATCACTTGAACACATTCATTATAATTTCCGGTAACATCAGTTGCCCTCCATGTACGGGTAATGGTGTAATTATAATGTGCTGCATTGTTCACATTCGCATCCTGCGTTGAAACGTCGCTGGAAGTAATTGTTACCGGTGA
>JADMIO010970605.1_pt1 | contig 14930 bp, 8 predicted proteins | sample 8958161 | NCBI WGS metagenome assembly JADMIO01 (sample SAMN16585339, study PRJNA669376) | soil metagenome | isolation source: Crop rotation soil | place: USA: Cullars Rotation, Alabama | collected 2011 | reverse complement strand
GGCCTGATCGATCAACTTCTCGCGAAGGATCCGGGCAACCGCCCCGGCTCGGCCGCAGACGTGGCCGGCGAATTGAAGCGGATTGAGGCGGCGCTGGACTTTGAGGAACTGCCGCGGGCTGTGCCCGTGGAATTCCCGGCCCTGGACCCGTGGCGCAACATCGAACTCACGGAACCGGACAGCCTGAGCAAAAGTTCCGTGCCGATGGCTGTTCCTGTTGCTGAAGTACCAGTGTCGAAGCCAGCGATCGTTCGACCTCTGAAGAAGCGGCCGGTGAGTGTGAAGCTCACTGTATTGTGGGGCTTGATGGCACTTCTCATGGTCGGCACGGCCGTGGGAATGTTTATTCGGATGCGGCCTCGGCCTGCTCCGGCCCCGGAGGAAACAGCGGCAGAGGATAAGGACAAGCCACCTCCGAAGACCAATCCGAAGAAGGCACCCGAACCGCTGCCGGCGGTGTTCGTGCCGCCGCTCGACGACGGCTACTCCCCGCTCGACAATCTCGACCCAGCGAAGATCCCGGCGGGCGAGCGGCTCGATTGGCAGCCGAAGGAACTGGTCGCCGTCATCGGTACGCACACGATGCGCCACTGGGGCGAGATCAAGTTCATCGCCTACAGTCCGAAGGGCGATCTCGTCGCGAGTTGCGGGAAAGACGGTCTCGTGCGACTCTGGGATGCCTCTAGCATGGTTGAGAAGGCGTCGTTCCCAACGAGTTGGGAACACGATGGGCCACATTGCCACTTCTCACCGGACGGCCGCTTGCTGGCGGTCTTTCCGAATGAGAAGAACAGGTCAACACTTTATGACGTCACACAGAATCCGCCGATCCGCGTCGTTGAGTTCGGCATCATGCATCCGAGACAGCCGTTCTCACCGGATGGGAAGTACCTTCTGGCCGTCAACGCCACTCCGCCCCACGCTTACGAACTGTGGGAGACTTCGGGGCAAAAACCAATCAAGATCGACACCGGTGTGAATACCAAACCCGGGACATTTCAGTCGTTCCTGGTGGGAGCCAAAACGATACTTGCCATCTCGACACGCGAAGCCGGGCTAACAGACGTCGCCCGGTTGATCGACCTCGGGACAACGGAAGGGAAAGTGCTGGCTGAGTTGGAGATTGATGGCCCCGAGGCTGTCGTTAGCCCGGATGGGAAGTGGTTCGTCAACAGTTCGTTGACGGTAAAGAAGATTCGCGTCTACGATATCAGCGGAGGCAAATTCGAGGAGAACGGTTCGTTTGAGGCCGGCGATGCCAACGGGCGAGCCTATCCGTTGCAATTCCTGCCGGGCTCCAGTGAGGATCTGCTATCCGTCGATCGGAGCCGTTTGCAAGGGTCAATCCGTAATCTGAAAACCGGACAGACTCGATCTCTGAAGGGCCAGATCCCGCAGTTCATCAACTTCGCGATTGGCCCGAAGGCAGGCCGCATAGTCTCCTCGTACCACAGCAGCACACGACTCACATCCCACGAACTCAAATCCGACGGTGAATTCGCGATTGGGGCTCAGGCGGATCCCGTGATTTCGGTACGGCCGTCTCCGGCGGCAAATCGCGCAATGACGTGGGACGCGGCCCCGAGTTCGCCGCGGCGGTGGGATCTGGACGGCCCCGAGCCGAAGCCGCTCACGATAAAACAAGCCGTTTCTGATTTCGGGCTGACGATCCTTCCGGACGGCCGCGTCGTCGGACTCGACGCGGCTCGATCGCTGTGTTTCATCGACCCCAACAAAGGTGATGCAGGCGTGCCGATCAAGCTGCCGGGCAACTTCCCGACATTGCACGCAGTCGCTTCTTCACGGTCCGGTCGTTGGTTGGCCGCCGCAAACTCCGATGCGGGTGCTCCTAAGCTGTTCGACCTATCCGTGAACCCACCCCGAGTTGTGGCCGACCTCGGCGTTTCGCCGTTGCCGAGCTACGTCGAATCCATCGTCTTTTCACCGGGAGAGCAGTTCGTGTTGATCGTGCGGGGCGAAACGGGAGCGACAGTCTGGGACCTTCGCGGCCCGAAGCCGAAATCCATCGCGGAGCTGCCGATGGTGACGCGAGTCGCGTTCTCGCCGGATACTCCCACGCTCGTACTCGGGCACAACGACGGGAAAGTGAAGCTCTTCGACTACTCGACCGGCGAGTTCAAGGAAACCGTGGCGATGCAGCCATTCACAAGGCCTGTGACGGGGGCGATCCTGTTGCCCGGTGCCAAAACGGTGATGGCGTGCGATTACCAGGGGCACATCAAGTTCCTCAAGGTGCCAACGGGCGAAGTTGAGAAGGAATGGCACTGGCCGGGGTGGGCGGTGCTGTCGCTCTCCAACGACGGGCGGCACGTATTCACCGAGAACGCCAACGGCACTGGGTACGTGCTGCGGCTGGCCGATGCCCCGAAGGTCGGGCCGTCACCGCTGGACGCCCTCGACCGGGCGGCGATCCCGCATACCGAACTCGTCCCGGAGTTGCCGCCGGACGCCGTCGCGGTGATCGGTTCCCACGCGGGCAAGCACTGGGGCGGCGTTGATTGGATCACCTGTACATCGAACGGCAAGTACTTGGCGACCAGTGGCAAAGATGGCACCGTGAAACTGTTCGACGTAGCCGCGGGGAAGGAACTCGCGGCCTTGAACTCCGGCTTGGCTTTTCAAGTGCGAGTCGCCGTGTCTTCGGATGGCCGCACGCTTGCGGCGTGCAGTCCGTCCGGCGCGAAGGTGTGGGGCGTGGAGGTCGGGAAAACTACGCTCCGACATGAGTTCCCCGGTCCGGCCCTCGACCTCGCCCTTTCGCTCGACGGACAGCGCTTGATCCTGACCAACTCCGACGCCGACATCCGAGTGATCGACATCTCGGGCGTTAAGTCGCGGGTCGTTCTGAAGTCAGCTGTCGGGCACAAGGGGAACGTCTACCTACCCGTGTTCATTCGCGGGGGGAGTCAGTTCGCCACAAGCGGAGCGGACAAGACGATTCGCGTCTGGAATGCATCGACTGGAGAAAAGGTTTTCGCCTTCGGCCCGTATGACCGGGAGGCATTTCTCGTCAGCATCCGCGACGGCCAAGCTCTCGCGTCCGCGGATTATGATGGAATGGTCCGAATGTGGGATCTGAGTGGCCCCGAGCCGAAGGAGACCTCCTTCCGGCTCAACTCGGCAGGCCCGATCCACTGGGCACACATCGCTGCGGACGGGAGCAAGTTGGTGCGCGGGGTGAACCAATCGGTTCAACTCTGGAACTTGCCGGACCCGGGGGGAAAGCCGTCCGCAGTTATCGAGAACATTTCTGACAGTCGCATGGTTCTGACCGCCGACGGTAAGACGCTTTTCGCGTCCAATGCCGCAATCCACTCCACGGAGGTCGTGGATTTGACCGCCTCCCCGCCTAAACGCCGGCCGGTCGTCGCCGGGGTAGGAGGGCACAGGCCCACTGCCGTCACTCCGGCGGGTCAACTCTTCGGTCGATGGGCGACGTCCGGTGGAGAGGTCATGGCCCGGTACGACCTAGCCGGCCCGGCCTATGGCTCACCGCAACCGGATGCCCGACTCGACCTCGCGGAACCCGACCAAATTTGGTTCTCCGGCGCCCCGAAGTACTCAATCGTCTACACGAAGTTGGAGAGTAACACCCTTGTTCAGTATGATCTGAGCCAGCCCCCGGGCGCTCCGCCGGCTCGGCAGGTCAAGACCTCCTACCCGATTGCATACATTCACGGTTCGGCGGATGGTTCGACGGTCGCCGTATTCACCAAGGCGGGCGAGGAACACACGGCCCTCGTGTTCCGTCCGAAGGGCGGCGGCTTCGAAGAAGTGGCCCGCATCGAGCATCTGCCACTCGCAGCCTGGAAGATTCGTCTCTCACTCGATGGCCGGTCACTGTATCTTCGCGATGCCACCGGCGGATTTACAGGTACCCTCCGGAAGTGGGACCTGAGCGGGCCGAAACCGTCGGAGGTCAAACTGCCGGCCAAGTTCACGGGGGTCGCCGACTGGAACCTGTCCGCGGATGGTCGGCGGCTGGCGACGTCCACCGGTCGCGAAGCCACTGTCTGGGACGTCACCGGCCCGGACCCGCGGCCGGTCGGCAAAATTGAGGGATTCACACTCGGTGGTTATTGGAAGGTCATTCCCAGCCCCGATGGCCGTCAGGTCGTGGTTGGTGGGATGGACCTCCAGAACCGTTACTGGCTCGGCCTATACGACGTGGCAACAGGCAGCAAGCGACGGGAATGGACATTCCCTTCCTATCTGTTCAATGTCCAGTTCGCCCCCGACGGCCGACACTTGATATTCGCGAACGGCAACGGCACCGGATACGTCATCCGGCTCCAGCGCGGCCCGCCGCGCTGAAGCCGTGAGAGGCACTAGCCGACAATGATCGGGTCGTACGTGATGAAGCCCGCGAAGTGGCTTTCGCCCGGCGGGGGCGGCTCGACCTTGTTCAGGCTGGGCAGCAGGATTCCGGCCTTGCCCCCAAACAGCGGCGGCAGTTCGACCTGGCTGTTGAATGGATTCGGCAGATCTTTGCTCAGGCTCGCAAGAAGGATGCCGGCCTTGTCCGTGAGCGGCGGGGTCGGTTCGACCTTACTGTTGAAGGGATTCGGCAGGTTTTTGCTCAGGCTGGGCAGCAGGATCCCGGCCTTCACCGGCGGGGGCGGCTCGACCTTCACGAACGCGACGTTGGTCAGCACGGTTGGCGGTTCCGGTTGCGGGCCGCCCTTCACGAGGCCAATAAAGGCGGGCACTTCGCGGGATTCCAAGGCATCGAGGGTCAGCGTGATCTTGGACATGGCTCTCTCCGGTCGGGTTTGTTGGCTTCGGTCGTCCCACACCAGTCTGATTGCGGTCGCGGGGAGGACCGGACACGTTCAAGAAAAAAAGCCTGCAAATGCCGGGCGGGCTTTCACAGCATCGCGGCGTAGAGCGAGTGGCAATACGCGCGGATCGTCTACCTGACGGACAACGCGAGTGCGTTTCAGGAGGTCATCCGGCATCCCGACGCGGTAAGAATGTTCAAGGGAGGGAAATCTCCGCGTAGGGATCGGCACGCTCTGCAATGCAGGAACCGATGATGGAGGGTGGCTGCGGGACAACTGAATTGCATACTGACTGCCATAGTCTGCCCGTCTGCCTTGGAAAATGTTCCATGATTTGGCTCGCAAGCGTTACCTTCGGGAGTGGCCAAGATGGGCATTGGGAACCACCGCTCTGAGATGTCCATGACAGAAGTCACAGTGGATGGTTGGATCACAAACGATTACGGCTATTACTGCTACATCACGACCCACCAACCGCCCCGCCATCGTGCACTTTGGCTTCAGTTCGGGGTCGACTTGCGAAGCCCGATCCCGATCGCGTGGTGGATGGCATGCCTGGTTCTGATCGCAGCCGGATTTCTGATCGAACTCCGGGCACTCATCGTTGTGGGAGGCCTGCTATTCTTCGCCTACGCATTGATGCTGCGGGGCACCGTCCGACTGATTCGCAACTGTCCGGTGGAATCGGCTGTGATTGAGTACGTTTGGGCTCACCCGGTGATCAGGAGATGCTCCTCGGCAAACGCGGTCACCCCCGCCGGGACGGAAGTCCCCGTCACCGTGCCTGATTCGCTCCTCAATGAAGTCGTGGGGTCGGGCCGAATCGAAGTTCTCTATCTTGTCGATAGTCGATCACAATTTCGCAGCGTCTTTGCCGTTCGATCTCTGGGTCGCTGAACCTGTTTGCGGCGAGGATTCGACCTCCATCCGTCCACTCTTGTCATCATGACCATTTCACGCCGCACTCACCTGAGCAAATTTATCTCGAAGATTCTCCGTCATAAACCGGAGGAGATCGGCATCGCGCTCGAACCGGGCGGATGGATCTCCATTGATGATCTGATCGCCGCGGCGGCGCGGGCCGGGATGACGTTCACGCGCGAAGACTTGGACGAGGTCGTGCGGACCAGCGACAAGCAGCGGTTCGCAATCGACGAAACCGGGACGAAGATTCGCGCGAATCAGGGGCACTCGACGGAGGTGGACCTGCAGTTCGGAACCGCAGACCCCCCTGCCCTGCTCTACCACGGTACGCCGGAACGAAATGTCGAAGCAATCCTTCGCGATGGCCTGCTTAAGATGGCCCGACATCATGTGCATCTTTCCGCGGACACGCAGACGGCTGCGAAAGTCGGCGAGCGGCGCGGGCGCGCCGTGATCCTGGTGATTGATGCGGCCGCAATGAGGGCCGCGGGCAAGGAGTTCTTTCGCTCCGCAAACGGTGTCTGGCTCGTGGACCACGTTCCGCCGGAGTTCGTCGCGGTGACGGGATGAGGAGGTCACTTCTTTTCGATCCATTCCTCGATGAACTCCCAGAACCCAATTCGGGTACCGAGGCCGTTCGTCTCGGTGATGGCGAGCTGCCCATTTCGCGGATGGAACACAGCCTTCACATCGAAGGGCTCCCACGTTCTCACGATCTTGCCGGTCTGCACGTCCCACAAGATGAGCACGGATCCCACGACCCCTTCCGCCGGCGATTTCGGCCCGCGCTCCACCTTGCCGTAGCGCACGCCGCGGATCGCCACGAGCCGGTTCCGCGGTGAGAAGCTGGCTTCGTGCACGTACATCGCGAGCGAATCGTCTCCCTCCAGAATCACGGGTTTGTCCCCATTCAGCGGGAAAATCACCGGCGAGCGTCCGACCAGCGCCGTGACAATCAGCGATTCGTCGGCCGAGAAGGCCGCAGTTCGCCGCCTGCCGTCGTTCTCTTTCAACGGTGGATTCGCTTCCGGAAGTTTATCGAAGGTCGCTTTCTTTCCCGCGGCGATGTCGTGAACTGTCACGGACATCTTGTTCAGCAGCGCGACCCGGCCGCCGCTCGGCGACAGGACCGTCGATTCGCACTCGGCGTCGCTTTTGAACACCGACTTGGTTGCGGCCTCGCCGAACTTCGACTCGAAGATCTCAACGCGGTTCAGCACATTGAGTCTGGCCCGACTCGTATGCACGGTTCGAAGCCTTTCACCGCCGGCCGGGAACCCGTACTGCCGGGTGGAATCGGGCTCGAGGACATGCTCCTTCGACAGTTCGAATCGGACGGCACGTTCCGCGAAGGGTGGACCGCTCATCGGGCCGCCTCGGTCGCCGAGGAGGTTCCACAAGCGCATGGCGTGACGCCCGCTTAGCAGCCCCGACTCGCGGAGATCCGTAATCACATGCTTCGAGTCCGGCGTGATGCCGACGAGTCGCTGGCTTGGAACCAGTGCCATCTCGCCCCGCGCCGGAGTTTCTTGGCCTACAAAAACGATTCGGTCGCGCTGGTCCGGACCGCCCACGCCCACGACAAACCACTTCCCGTCCGGACTCCAGATCAGCTGGTTGGCGTGATGGTCGATGTCGAGTGTCGTCCGCAGCTGCGGGCGCATGACAGCTTCGAGTTTTTCCTCCGGCTTCGCGTCGTCCTTCAGTTTGTCCACGATCGGCAGTGCCTTCACCACCTCCGACTCCTCCTCGGAACGTCCCGCGTACACCGCCGCGGCCACCGAGAGGCTGAAACCCAAGACGCCGATCAAGACCTTCCGCATGGAGAATCCTCCGCGCATGAGTCGTTCGATGTTGGCCGGAATCGCGACCCCGGCCGCGATACGGGAGGTGGCCGCGATGAGTGATTCGGGAACCACCGCGAGTGAGACGAGAGCCGCTCCGGGAACGATACCGCGCCGCGCGAGCCGCTCGGCGAGATTCTTTCGCCCCGCCGCGAGCCGGCTGGACAGCGTACCCTCGGGGATGTGAAGCACGGCCGCCGCTTCCGACCGGGACACGCCGCGCAGTTCGCAGAGCAATACCGCATCACGCATCGCTTCCGGGAGCCGTTCGATTTCCTCGTGAATCGCGGCCCCGTGTTCGAAGGGCGGGGTCGCCGCGGTCGCAGCCGGCTCGGGAACGTTCACGGCCTGCACCTCCCGCATCCGCCGGCGTCCCGCGCCGCGCTTTGCCCGCAGCGCAATCCGCAACGCCACTCCATGCAGCCAATTCCCAAGTAGCATCGGATCGCGAATCAACTCCGCTTTGCGAGCCAATGTGATGAATGTCGCCTGAAACGCGTCTTCCGCGTCCTGCCGATGACGGGTGGTTCGCAGGCACACCTCGAGCACGAGCGGCCCATGACGGCGAACCAAATCTTCGAACGCCTCCCGATCGCCGCGGCGGAATCGCCGCACGAGTTCAGCGTCGTCCGGCAGGTCCTGTCGCAAGTGGCGCAACAGGTGTTCCGCCCGCGTTCCGATCATCGGCTCCTCCCTTGCCGCCAGTGTACTCCCCTCTCAATAGGAGCGCGTCGCGCGAATTCGTGGTTTCCTACAATCACCCGATGGAAGAGCGGATCGTTCTCACTTACGATCGCGGCACGGTGGTCGTGGCGAGCGGCCCGCCGGGGTTCAACTACAACTCGCTCCCGGGCGTGCTCTTCGATCCGCGCACAGGGGCTCAGCGCGCCCGCGGCCGCTTCTACCGAGAGATCGTCGAACACCTCATCCGCGAAAAAATCCCGTACACCGACGAAGCCCGCGGCTGGGAGAACAAGCCCACCGGGTGGAAGCTGAACAACACGCGCACGCCGCGCCCGTATCAGCGGCTGGCTCTGCAGAAGTGGATCGCCGGCGGCCGCAAGGGCGTGGTCGTGATGCCGACCGGCACGGGGAAGACGTTCGCGTCGTTCCTGTGCATTGAGAACGTGGGCCGGCCCACGATGGTCGTCACGCCGAAGATCGACCTCATGGTGCAGTGGGCCCGCGAACTGGAGAACTCATTCAACGTGGAAGTCGGGATGGTTGGCGCCGGCGAGTTCAACTACCAGCCGCTCACCGTCACCACCTACGACTCGGCGTACATCCATCTCGAGAAGTGGGCCAACCGCTTTGGGCTCGTGATTTTCGACGAGTGCCACCATCTTCCAGGTCCGAGTTATTCCGAGGCGGCGAACGCCGGCATGGCCCCCTTCCGCCTCGGGCTCACGGCCACGCCCGAACGCGCGGACGGAGCGGACGAAATCACCTCGCAACTCATCGGGCCGATCGTCTACCGGATGGACATCACGGACGCGGCGGGCGAGTTCCTCGCACCGTACGAAGCCCGCGTGGTTCCCGTCGAGTTGACGCAGGAGGAAGCGGAGACGTACGCGAAGTGCCGCGAGGATTACAAGCAGTTCGTGGCGATGCGCGGGATCAACATGTCCGCTCCGGACGGCTTCAAGCGATTCCTGTTCGAAGCGAGCAAGACGCCCGAGGGGTGGGCCGCGGCGCGGGCCTTCCGCGAACAGAAGCGCATCATGCAGGCGCCGTCCGGCAAGTTCAAACTGCTCGAAGGCCTGCTGGAAAAGCACGCGACGGACCGCATCCTGATCTTCACCGCGGACAACGCCACCGTGTACCGCATCGCCCGCACCTATCTCATCCCCGCGATGACGAACCAGACCAAGCCGAAGGAACGCAAGTCGATCCTCGAGAAGTTCCACAGCGGCGAGTACTCCGCGGTGGTGACGTGCCAGGTGCTCAACGAGGGCGTGGACGTGCCGGCCGCGAACGTCGGTATCGTGCTCTCCGGCACCGGCAGCACCACGGAGAACGTGCAGCGTCTGGGTCGCATCTTGCGCAAGCATGGCGAGAAGCAGGCCGTGCTCTATGAAGTGATCACCCGCGGCACCGCGGAAGAGTTCGTGTCGGATCGGCGACGGCAACACCGGGCGTTCCAGTAAGCAGTCTTCACCACAGAGGCACAGAGAACTCAGAGACAGATAAGAACGAAGACAGGATGGACAGGAATCAACAGGATCGGGAATGGAAACCTGTTGATCCTGTGAATCCTGTCTGGCTGTTCTCTCTGTGTTCTCTGTGCCTCTGTGGTTAGTTCTGATGCTGACCGGCAATCTCGTTCGAGTGAAGTTCGCGAAGAACAAGCTTGTTCCGCTTTACCTTGACGCGCGCCACGGCGGGTGGCTCGGGCTCGCGGAGCAGTTGCTTCTTGGGTTCCGCGGCGGTGTCGGCCGCACCCGCGGCGAGATCTACGAAGACCTCGCGGAAGTGATCGGCGAAGGCCAGCCGTCCTTCGTTCCGCGCGGGCTCGCCGACCTGCTCGAAGATCGCTGCGACTTCAAAGTGAACTCGGACTTTCCGCCCGATGTGATCCGCGAAGCGATCTTCCGGGCTGCAGCGATGCACCGAGCCGAAGCCGCCGCCGCGAAGAAGCCGTTTGATCGCGCCGCGGTCATTCATGCCGTGGCCACGGAACTCGGCATCGAATGGGACGTGATCGAGAACGGACTCTTCGCCGATCTCAAGGACGAACGCCGCGTCGAGAAGTTCACAGACTGCACGCCTGAGTTCCTGCTGCAGCGGTACAACGTCGCGCTGGCCCAGGCCATCCTCCTGAAATCGACGGCGATGGACGTCCGCATTTGGGGCGAAACCCCGGCCCGCTTCCGGCAACTCTTCCGTCAAGTGAAGTTCCACCGGCTGATCTGCACCATCCACGAATCGACGAACAACTCGTACGTGCTGAAGCTGGACGGGCCCCTCTCACTCTTCTCGGGCACCACGAAGTACGGGCTGCAACTGGCCCAGTTCCTGCCCACCCTGCTGCACTGCAAGGCGTTCGACCTGCAGGCCAGCGTGAAGTGGGGCGCGGAGCGCAAGGAAAAGTCGTTCACGCTCTCCGGCACGGACGGGCTGAAATCGCATCTGCCGGACTTCGGAGTCTACACGCCGCCGGAGTTGGAGCAGTTCGCGGACAGCTTCGCGAAGAAGATCGAAGGCTGGCTCATCAGTTCAGACCCGAACCCGGTGTCGCTCTTGGACGGCATCTGGGTGCCGGACTTCAAGCTGACCCACCCCGGCAGCGGCAAGGAAGTGTTCGTTGAGATCATCGGCTTCTGGCGAAAGGTGGACATCGAGACCCTGTACAAGCGGTTGAAGAAGCAGATGCCGGGGAAGTTCGTGCTGTGCATCTCCGAGCAGTACCGCGCAGACAAAGAGGAGAAGGTGGACTTCGGCGAGGGCGTGTACCGCTACCGCAAGACGCCGCTACCGGAAGAAGTGGTGAAGGCCGCGGAGATCGTTGCAAAGGTTGGATGATGTTGGACATGGCCCTGGCCCTCGCGGTCATCTTTGCTCCTGATCGTTGGACGCGAACGAAAACTCGCGATAGTTCCCGGCCAGCCACGGTTGGATCTCGTCGTCGTAGTGCGGGCTTCCGGGATGACCGGACGCCCCGGCCACCTCGATCGCCCACAACCGCCCGTCCGGATCGGACAGGTCGGCAATCATCCGGTATCCCGCTCCACTGATCGCGGCATGGGTCGTCGGGTCGGACGTCGCGTTGAAGAGGGTCCATCCGTCGCCGGCCATCGGAATCCCGCTCCGATCGAGCAACACACCCAGGTCCCCGCGCCCCGAGAGTACGTGCTTTTGCGTGAGCGTGTGCAACCTCCCCCACGTCCAACCCGACCAGTCGGGACCAAATCGAGCGGTCAGTTCCGCGAGCGCGGCCCGCAATGTACACCGGATCGCATCGTCCCGTTCGTTCGTGCGGAACCATCCCGACGGGTCGCCGCGCAGCAATCGCGCCGCCAGACCGCTGGCGAACGGAACGATCAGTTCAACCTGATCCGCCGGCAGCCGCTCCCGCACGACAGTCCGAATCCAATGGAAATGGAAGAGGTGAGACACCGACGCGGCCGCCGAATCCACGGTGGTTTCATGGTTCCACTCGTGAAGGAGACTCGCGGCGGAAGCGAACTCCGGATCGCGACCAATCACTTCCAGCAGCGCCGGCACGATCGCGGCCGCCTGCCCGGAGTGGACGTCGAGTTGCAGTGATCGCTGGCCGTCCGCCGTGTGCGCCGGAGTGGCTTCGATGCGTTCGCGAGCGCGGCGGGCGCGATGTCCGGACGGCCACGTTCCCGACAGCGGCCACGGGAAGTCGTCCGGAGCCAGCCGATTGTTTGCGGTCACCACGTATCCACGCGGCGGATCGGCGAGGCCCGGCAACTCCGAGTAAGGAATAGTCCCCTTCCACTGATGGGCCGGATCCCATCCGGGCCGGTAGCCGCGCTCCGCGATCTCGCGCACCGGGAGTTTCCCGACCGTTTGAAACCCGATGTGGCCGTCCGCGTCGGCGAAGACGAGATTGAAGGTCGGCACGCCCCATGGTTCGCCCGCGGCCCGAAATTCGGCAGCGGATTTGGAACGGTTCATCTGCAAGAGCGCAGTCAGCCAGCCGCACGCCTCGAACCCCTGCCAACGGAGCGAAACCGGTCCCGTGTGCCGGGCGGGTGGCGGTAACACGTCGTCCACGATCGGCCCGTTCCGTGAAGATCGCACCGTAAACGAGACATCCCCAGAGCCGCGAACGCGAATCGTTTCCTCTCGTGTGGCTGCGGGTTCCCATCGCCCGTCGTACAGGAAGCAGTCCGGATGCGCGGGATCGGTCTTCTCCTGATACAGGTCGCGCAGCGAACAGATGTTGTTGGTGATCCCCCAGGCGACGCGCGGGGTCCGCCCCAGCATGACGGCCGGTGCTCCGGCGAGGGACGCGCCTGCGACACGAAACGATCCGCCATTCAGCACCACCTGATACCAGATCGAGACTGCCGCAAAAGGAACGTGCGGATCGCTGGCCACGATCGGCTTGCCGACGCTCGTCCGAGACCCGGCCAACACCCAGTTGTTGCTTCCGGTTGCCGCCTCTCCCGCGCCCTGATCCGCCATTCGTCGCCGACCGGCCGGGTACTCCCCCGCATGAAGGATGCTCTCATCGTCCGCTTCGCCGGTGAGGAACTCGCGGAACAGCGGTCCGTCGCCGATCGCGCGCTTCACCAGTTCCGGCCCCGCGATCACCGGGAAGCGAACGGTCAGGTACCATCGAAACTCGTTGAGCACGAGCAGGCAATCAATCGGCCGCCACGGCTCCGGCTTGTCGTCGAGCAGATCGAACTCGATGGGAAGAGCATCGCCCGATACGGAGATGACGGCATCGACCCCGGCGGCGTAGGCCGCGACCAACTCGCGCGTCTCGCCCGGAAGGCGACTCCATTCGCGCTCGGCCAACCCCGCAAGATCCAGTGTGCGAAAGAGCCGGTCCGACTCCACGGCCTCGGGACCGAGCACTTCCGCCAAGCGCCCGGCCGCCTTTCGCCGGATGTGATCCAACTGGAAAAGCCGATCCTGCGCGACCGCGTAACCGAAACCGAAGAACAGGTCGCGATCGTTGTCGGCGGAGATGTGCGGCACACCACGCGGATCGCGTGCGATTTGAACCGGACCGCACGGACCGGACACCTCAACCGTGCCGGAAGTTGCTTGAACGCGGCGGCGGCATTCGTTCCGCCACCATTGGTCAAACTCGGCCCGGCTCGCACCGTATTCCCGGCATAGGGCGGCGATGGGCTCGCCGGCTCCCAGTCGCCGCAGACAATCGGGAGGAATCATTGTGAGCGTCACCCGAGAATGGGTTTGATCGGTTGGCCGAAGTCCATTTCCAGGCGCTTGTGCCCGGGCACTTCAAGCTTGCGCGGATCGAGGCCGAGTTGGTGCAGCACAGTGGCGTGAATGTCGGTGACGTAGTGGCGGTCTTCGACAGCGTGGAAGCCGATCTCGTCCGTCGCGCCGTGGACGATGCCGCCCTTGACGCCCGCGCCCGCCATCCACACGCTGAAGCCGTACGGGTGGTGATCGCGGCCATCGGCGTTCTCCGCGCCGGGCGTGCGGCCGAACTCCGTGGCCCAGACGACGAGCGTGTCCTTCAGCATGCCGGTCCGCTTCAGATCGGTGAGCAATCCCGCGATCGGCTTGTCCACGCGAGCGCTGTTCTTCGAGTGGTTGTCCTTCAGCTTGCCGTGCGCATCCCAGCCGCCGCCCCCGCCGCCGCCGTCGTAAACCTGCACGAAGCGGACGCCCTTCTCGGACAATCGCCGAGCCGCGAGGCAGGTGCGGCCGTAGGCCGCGGTCGTCGGGTTATCCAAGCCGTAAAGTGTCTCAGTCTCCTTCGTTTCCTTGGTGAGGTCCATCACCTCGGGCACGGCCAATTGCATCTTCGCGGCAAGTTCGTAGGCCTTCACCCGCGCCCGCTGCGCGGGGTCGTCCGGATACTGCACCGCGGACTGCGCATTGAGATCGCGGAGCAGATCGAGTTGCTTCGCGCGGCCTTCCTTGGTGACCGTGTTGCCGGGCGTGCCGAATGGCAAGGGATTGGCGGGGTCCAGCGAGAGCGGCACGGCGGCATGTTCCGGCCCGAGGTAGCCCGCCCCGTGCGTCCCGACTCCGCCGCAACAATCGCCGGGCGGGCTGCCGAGCACCACGAACTGCGGCAGGTTCTCGCTCAACGAACCGAGCCCGTAGTGAATCCACGAACCGATCGTGGGATGGAACCCTTCGAACACATGTCGGCCGGTGTGGAACTGCAACTGGGCCGCGTGGTCGTTGTCCGTGGTCCACATGGAGCGGACGAACGCGATGTCGTCCACGCACCCGGCGAGGTGCGGCCACCAGTCGCTCACCGCGATGCCGCTCTTGCCGTGCTTCTTGAAGCCGACCTGCGTCGGGTACAGTTTGTTGAGCAGCGCCCGCGGCGTGCCCGCGAAGTCCATCACGTTCTTGCGGTAATACGGGGAATCGACCACGGACTTCTTGAAGGGCGATTCGTCGATTGTCTTCCCGGCGTACTTGTCGAGCGCAGGCTTGGGATCGAATGATTCGAGATGGCTGACTCCGCCCATGAAGAAGAGCCAGATCACCCGTTTGGCTTTCGGCGCGAAGTGCGGCTTGCCGTCCGGCGCGGCGGCGCGGACGATGCCATCGCGGTGGAGCATGGCGCCGAGCGCGAGCCCTGTGAAGCCCAGCCCCGCATCAGCGAGAAACGTCCGTCGTTGCATGGAGCACCTGGAGATCACTCTTGTAGGGCGGGTCGAGGCTT
>JADMIO011014801.1_pt1 | contig 14931 bp, 8 predicted proteins | sample 8958161 | NCBI WGS metagenome assembly JADMIO01 (sample SAMN16585339, study PRJNA669376) | soil metagenome | isolation source: Crop rotation soil | place: USA: Cullars Rotation, Alabama | collected 2011 | reverse complement strand
CTCGCCACTGCCCGCGAGCCGATGCCGCTCCCGGACGTCTGCGAATCGCGCAGCCGCCCGATCGCGGTGCCGGGACGGCCGGAGCCGGTCGGCACCGGCCGCTTCGCCCGCGCCGCCGGCGACCGCAACGCCTTCCGCGCCTCGCCCGAGTTCGATGAAGCGATCATGGGCCTGGCGATCGACCTCGCCGACGAGATGCAGCTCGGCCAGGGCCCGGCCACCGACCTGCTCGCGATCGGCCTGTCGGCGACCGATTATGTCGGCCACGGCTACGGCACCGGCGGCAGCGAGATGTGCATCCAGATGCTTGCGCTCGACCGCACGCTCGGCCGGCTCTTCGCAAGGCTCGACGAGGAGCATGTCGATTATGTCGTGATGCTGACCGCCGACCATGGCGGCCACGACCTGCCGGAGCGGATCGACCAGCAGGGCGACCCGAACGCCGCCCGCTCCGATCCGGCGCTGAACGCGACCGCGATGGGCCGGACCATCGGCGCGCGCCTGCACCTCGCCGGCCCGGTCCTGCTCGGCGACGGTCCGTTCGGCGACATGTATGTCGACCGGACCCTCCCCGCACCGGCTCGCGCGCGCGCCCTGGCCGCCGCTCTCGCCGCCTATCGCGCCCATCCGCAGGTCGCGGCCGTCTTCACGCGCGCCGAGATCGCCGCCGCGCCGAGCCCGTCCGGCCCGCCCGAAACCTGGTCCCTGCTCCAGCGCGCCCGCGCCTCGTTCGACGCGGAGCGCTCGGGCGATTTCTATGTGGTCCTGCGCCCGCGCATCACGCCGATCGCCGCGCCGAGGCAGGGCTCGGTCGCGACGCATGGCAGCATCTGGGATTATGACCGGCGGGTGCCGATCCTGTTCTGGCGGCAGGGCATGGCCGGGTTCGAGCAGCCGCTTTCGGTCGAGACGGCGGACATCATGCCGACGCTCGCCGGCCTGATCGGCCTGCCGCTGGCGCCGGGCAGCGTCGACGGCCGCTGCCTCGATGTCATCGCCGGACCGGAAACCTCCTGTCCCCATTGAACCGCCGAAAGGTGCGCATCGTACGATCTGTACAGCGTGGCGCGCTCCGCTTAAGCGTCGTGAAGCTCGGATCGAGAGGCGGATGGGACGATTGGTGACGAGGGTGAGGATCATCCCGGCCTTGCTGGCGGGCGGCTTGCTCGTTGCCGGCTGCGGAAGGGACGCCGCGCCTCCGCAACAGGCCGGGCCTGAAGCCGCCAGCACGGCCGCCGCGATCGCCGCCGAAGAGGATCAATGGAACCGGGACTATGTCGCGCGCAACCTCGAGGGCCTCGTGGCCCGCTACGCGCCCGACGCGGTGATGAAGCAGCCCGGCGTGCCGCCACTCACCGGCCGCTGGATCCGCAAGGCCTATGAAGCGGCGGTCGCCGACCCGGCCTTCGCGCTGACCTTCGCCCACGACCGCATCGAGGTGTCGCGCTCGGGCGACCTGGCTTACAGCCGCGGCCATTACGAGCTCAGCCAGACCGATATCCGGTCGGGCCAGCCGATGACGCAATATGGCACCTATCTGACCGTGTGGCGCAAAGCGCCGCACGGACGCTGGCAGGTGCTCGAGGATTTCATCACCCCCGGGCCGAGGCCGAGGCCGCCGATGTGACGCAGGCTGCGGCCAGCGCGGCGCGCGGGCCCTATTTCGCCGCCGTCTCCGCGAGATAAAGGTCCACCGCCGCCGCGCACTCGCGCCCTTCCCGGATCGCCCAGACGACGAGCGACTGGCCGCGGCGCATGTCGCCGCAGGCGAAGATGCCCTCGCGCGCGGTCGCATAGCCCCCTTTCGGCATCTCCACGCCGGCCTTGCCGATGATGCCGTCGGGCGGCGAGCCGAGGAAGCCCATCGCCAGCAGGACGAGATCGGCCTTCAGCGCGAACGGCGCGTCCCCCTGCCGGCCGACCAGCCGCGCGACCTGCCCGTTCTCGCCCTCGAAATGGGTGGTGACGATCGAGAAAGCACGGTCGGCGCCTTCCTCCTGCGAGGACGAGGTGCGCAGCTTCATCGGCCAGAGCGGCCAGGAGAGGCCCTTGTTCTCGCGCAAGGGCGGCTCCGGCATGATCTCGAGCTGGGCGACCGAGGCGGCGCCCTGGCGATGGGCGGTGCCGATGCAGTCGGAGCCGGTGTCGCCGCCGCCGATCACGACGACATGCTTGCCGGTCGCGAGGATCGGCTGCTCCGGCTCGGGCGCGCCCGCGTTGCGCCGGTTGGACTCGGTCAGATAATCCATCGCGAAGTGGATGCCGCCGAGATCGCGGCCGGGCACGTCGAGGTCGCGCGGTTGCTCGGCGCCGGCGGCGAGCACCAGCACGCAATAATCGTCCATCAGCCGTTCGACCGGGACGTCGCCGCCGATCTCCATGCTCGTGCGGAAGATGACGCCCTCGCGCTCCATCTGCTCGATGCGCCGGTCGATCAGCACCCGCTCCATCTTGAAATCGGGAATGCCGTAGCGGAGCAGGCCGCCGATCCGGTCGGCCTTCTCGAACACGGTCGGGGCATGGCCCATCCGCGCGAGCTGCTGCGCGCAGGCGAGGCCGGCCGGCCCCGAGCCGACGATCGCAATCCGCCGCCCGGTGCCGCGCGGCGCCATGTGCGGGACGATCCAGCCCTCCCGCCAGCCGCGGTCGACGATCTCGCACTCGATCGTCTTGATCGTCACCGGATCGTCGTCGAGATTGAGGGTGCAGGCCGCCTCGCAAGGCGCCGGGCAGACCCGGCCCGTGAATTCCGGGAAATTGTTGGTCCGATGCAGCCGGTCCAGCGCCGCCCGCCACTGGTCGCGCGAGACCAGGTCGTTCCAGTCGGGGATCAGATTGTTGACCGGGCAGCCGGTGTGACAGAAGGGGATGCCGCAATCCATGCAGCGCTCGGCCTGGCGCGCCACTTCGGCGGACGGCAGCGGCTCGACGAACTCCGCCCAATCGGCGACCCGCTCGCGCACCGGCCGGTAGCGCCGGTCGCGGCGCTCGATCTCGAGGAAGCCTGAAGGGTTGGTCATGCCGCCGCCTCCAGCGCCGCCAGGGCGCGGCGATATTCGGTCGGCATCACCATCACGAAGCGGGCGAGCGAGGTGGGCCAATCGGCGAGGATCGCGGCCGCGCGGGCGCTGCCGGTGAGCTCGCGGTGGCGCTGGATCAGCGCCTTCAGCGCCTCCGGATCGTCGACCGGATCGAGCTCGACGCTCGCGCGGTTGCAGAGCGCTTCGAGGCGGCCTTCGGGATCGTGGACATAGGCGATGCCGCCCGACATGCCGGCCGCGAAATTGCGCCCGACCGCGCCAAGCACGACCACCTTACCCCCAGTCATATATTCGCAACCATGGTCGCCGGTCCCCTCGACCACCGCGACCGCGCCGGAATTGCGCACCGCGAAGCGCTCGCCGGCGACGCCGTTCAGATAGGCCTCGCCGCTCGTCGCGCCGTAGAGGCAGGTATTGCCGACGATGATGTTGGCGGCGGGATCGCGCGGCACCTCCGGCTGGCGGACGACGATCCGGCCGCCCGAGAGGCCCTTGCCGAGATAGTCGTTGGCATCGCCGATCAGCTCCAGCGTGACGCCGGGGGAGAGGAAGGCGCCGAAGCTCTGGCCGGCCGAACCGGTGAGCCGCACGTGGAGGCTGCCCTCGGGCAGGCCTTCCGCGCCGTGACGCCGCGCGATCTCGCCCGAGACCAGGGCGCCGACGGTGCGGTCGACATTGCCGACCGCCATTTCGAGCCGCAGCGGCAGCCTGGAGTCCAGCGCCTCGACCAGGTGCCGGTCGATCCGCGCCGCCGGCTCGCGGCGGACCGGCGCCGCGTTGCGCAGCGCGTCGCCCTCGACCCGGTGGAGCAACCGCGTGAGATCGACGCCCTTCGCCTTCCAGTGATGGTCGACCGGCGCTGCGTCGATCAGGTCGCTGCGCCCGATCATCTCGTCGAGGGACCTGAGCCCGAGCCCGGCCATGAGCTCGCGCAGCTCCTCGGCGACATAGAAGAAATAATTGATCACATGCTCGGGCGTGCCGGTGAAGCGCGCCCGCAGCACCGGGTCTTGGGTGGCGATGCCGACCGGGCAGGTGTTCAGATGGCATTTGCGCATCATGATGCAGCCGGCCGCGATCAACGGCGCGGTGGCGAAGCCGAACTCGTCGGCGCCGAGCAAAGCGGCGATGGCGACGTCCCGGCCCGTGCGCAGCCCGCCGTCCGCCTGCACGCAGACCCGCCCGCGCAGGCCGTTGCGCGCCAGCGTCTGCTGGGTCTCGGCGAGACCGATCTCCCAGGGCAGGCCGGCATGGGTGAGCGAGGTCAGGGGCGAGGCGCCGGTGCCGCCCTCATAGCCGGCGATGGTGATATGGTCGGCGAGGCATTTGGCGACGCCCGCGGCGACGGTGCCGACGCCGACTTCGGAGACGAGCTTCACCGAGATGCGCGCCGCCGGGTTCACGCAGCGCAGATCGTGGATCAGCTGGGCGAGGTCCTCGATCGAATAGATGTCGTGATGCGGCGGCGGCGAGATCAGGCCGACGCCGGGCGTCGAATGGCGCACCGCGGCGATCTGCGCGTCGACCTTGTGGCCGGGAAGCTGGCCGCCCTCGCCGGGCTTGGCGCCCTGGGCGATCTTGATCTGGAGGTCGTCGGCATTGACCAGATATTCGGCGGTCACCCCGAACCGGCCGGAGGCGACCTGCTTGATCGCCGAGCGCGCTTCGGTGGCGAAGCGGTCGCTTTCCTCGCCGCCCTCGCCGGTGTTGGACTTGCCGCCGATCCGGTTCATCGCGACCGCGAGCGTGCTGTGCGCCTCGCGGCTGATCGAGCCGAAGCTCATCGCGCCGGTCGAGAAGCGCCTGACGATCTCGGCCGCGGGCTCGACCTCCGCCAGCGGCACCGGCGGCCCGGCCGGCTTCAGGTCCATCAGCCCCCGGATCGTCAGCAACCGCCGGTCGCGGGCGTTCAGCTCCTCGGCGAAGGCGCGGTACTTGTCGGGCAGGTTGCCGCGCACCGCGTGCTGGAGGTTGGCGACGCTGTCGAAGGTCCAGGCATGGGCCTCGCCGCCGAGCCGCTGGGCATAGAGGCCGCCAAGGTCGAGCGCGTCGGCGCCGCCATAAGCGAAGCGGTGCCGCCGCGCGCATTCCTCGGCGAGCTCGTCGATGCCGAGCCCTTCGATCATCGTCGCGGTGCCGGTGAAATAACGCTCGACGAGCGCCGCGGAGAGGCCGATCGCGTCGAAGATCTGGGCGCCGCAATAAGACTGGTAAGTGGAGATGCCCATCTTGGACATCACCTTCAAAATGCCCTTGCCGATCGCCTTGATGTAATTGCCGCGCGCGGCCTCGGCATCGTCCAGCGTGGCGATCGTCTCGAAGGCGAGCCAGGGATTGACCGCCTCGGCGCCATAGCCGGCGAGCACGCAGAAATGGTGGACCTCGCGCGCCTCGCCGGTCTCGACGACGAGCCCGGCCTGCATCCTCAGGCCCTGGCGGATCAGATGATGGTGGACCGCGCCGACGGCCAGAGCGGCCGGGATCGGGATCCGATCCTTCGACGTCCCCCGGTCCGAGAGGATGAGCACGTTGGTGTCGGCGAGCACCGCCTCGGTCGCCTCCCAGCAGAGCCGCTGCAAAGCCGCCTCGAGCGAGCGGCCGTCGCCGTGCCGCGGCCAGGTCGCGTCGAGCGTGACGGTGCGGAAGGCGCCGTCCAGGCTCTCCTCGATGTCGCGGATCTTCTCGAGATCCTCGTTGGTGAGGATCGGCTGCGAGACTTCGAGGCGCTTGTGGGTGCCGGCCTGATGGCCGAGCAGGTTCGGCCGCGGCCCGATCATCGAGACGAGCGACATCACCAGCGCCTCGCGGATCGGGTCGATCGGCGGGTTGGTCACCTGGGCGAAATTCTGCTTGAAATAATCGTAGAGCAGGCGCGGCCGGTCCGAGAGCAAGGCGAGCGGCGTGTCGGTCCCCATCGAGCCGACCGGATCGTCGCCGAGCCCGGCCATCGGGCCGAGGAAGAATTTGAGATCCTCGTCGGTATAGCCGAACGCCTGCTGGAGATCGCGCAGCGCGGCCGGGTCGGTCCGCTTCGCGGTCGCGCCGGGCGGCAGGTCCTTGAGGTTGAACTGGGTCTCCTTCAGCCAGTCGCCATAAGGCGCGGCGTCGGCGAGCTTCGCCTTCAGCTCCTCGTCCTCGACGATCCGGCCCTCTTCCAGGTCGATCAGCAGCATCCGGCCCGGCTGCAGCCGCCATTTGCGGACAATCTTCTCTTCCGGGATCGGCAGCACGCCGGATTCCGAAGCCATCACCACCAGGTCCTCGTCGGTGACGAGGAAGCGCGCCGGGCGCAGCCCGTTGCGGTCGAGCGTCGCGCCGATCTGCCGGCCGTCGGTGAAGGCGATCGCCGCCGGCCCGTCCCACGGCTCCATCAAGGCGGCATGATATTCGTAGAAGGCGCGCCGCTTCGGCTCCATCCTGGTGTCGGACCAGGCCTCGGGGATGAGCAGCATCATCGCATGGGCGAGCGAATAACCGCCGGCGATCAGCAGCTCGAGCGCATTGTCGACGCAGGCGGTGTCGGACTGGCCGTGCGGGATGATCGGCCACATCTTGTCGAGATCGGCGCCGAGCAAAGGCGATTCGAGCGTGCGCCGGCGCGCGTTCATCCAGTTCACGTTGCCGCGGAGCGTGTTGATCTCGCCATTATGGGCGATGAAGCGATAGGGGTGCGCCAGCCGCCAGGACGGGAAGGTGTTGGTCGAGAAGCGCTGGTGGACCATCGCCAGCGCCGAGGTCGTCAGCGGATCGGCGAGGTCCCTGTAGAATTTGCCGACATGATGGGCGAGCAGCATGCCCTTGTAGACCAGGGTCCGGCTCGAGAAGGACGCGACGTAGAATTCGGAAAGGCCCGGCAGGTCGCGCTTCGCAGCTTCGGTTTCCAGCGGATTCTGGGTCTGCTTGCGGATCGCGAGCAATTTGCGCTCGAACGCATCCTGGTCGCGCACGTTCGGCCCGCGCGCGACCAGGGCCTGGCGGATGACCGGCATCGAGGCGAGCACCGCCTCGCCGATCCCATCCGTGTCGACCGGGACCTCGCGCCAGCCGACCAGCACCTGACCCTCGATCCGGATGAAGCGCTCGAACCGTTCGACGGCGGCGTCGCGGCTCGCCTCGTCGCGCGGCAGGAAGCACATCGCGACCGCATAATCCCCCTCGACGGGCAGGCTGAGCCGCTCCCGCTCCGCCCAGGCGCGGAACAGGGCGTCCGGGATCTGGATCAGGCAGCCGGCGCCGTCGCCGAGCGAGGGATCGGCGCCGACGCCGCCGCGATGATCGAGATTGGCGAGGATCTGGAGGCCCTGGGCGACGATCGCGTTCGAGCGCACGCCGCCGACATGGGCGACGAAGCCCATGCCGCAGCTGTCGCGCTCGTGGCGCGGGTCGTAGAGACCTTCGCGATGATCGTCCCGTTGTTGCACCGCAACAGAGTGACCGACGGGCGGGCGACTCGCAAGCGGTTTCGGGCGCCGGTGGGCGCCCGGTTCGACCGGCTCGTCCTGAGCGCGTGAATATCTCACGTGCGTTCGCCCGCCCGAAGCAGGCCGCGAAGCCGAGCAGTTTCCGCTCCGGCAGGCTGCAAAGTTGACACGCCTGACACATGCGCCTCGCGCGCGGGCGCGATCAGGGCGCTAGACATCGACGATACCCACCGGTCCGAGATCGGGAAGGTCGATCACATAGCGTTGCAGGCCCGGCTTCACGGGATTGTCTTCATCCTCGCCGGGACGCGGCTTCCTCAGCACGCCGGCACGAATGCCGCGCTCGATCTGCTCGGGCGTGAAGCTCTTCCGCCAGTCGGCCCCAATGTCCGAGACATCGATCTCCCGCGGGTGGCCGCCGCCGTAACGGAGATAATTGTCGGAACGCTCGAGCGCCTCGGCCTCGTGCTGCGCACGGCCGAACCCGGAGCGATGGCGGATGAAATCGGCGGCACCCTTGCCGTCATCGGCGGCGATCGCGACGAACTGCTCGAACTCGTCGGCGACAATGGTCGCGGCCGGGTCCAGGTCGGCTTCCGCCGCGATGCGATCCAGGCGAGTCAGCAAAGCCAGACCGAGACGATTGTCCTGCCGGTGACGTTCGCGCCAGAGCTGCCCGTCGCGCCAGAGCTGGTCGACCTGGCCGTTCACGGCCCGCGACATCAGATCGTCGGCAAGACGGCGCCGCGCGAGCAGCAGCGCGGCGCGCCAGGCGAGCTGGAAGGCGCGGCCCTTGGCGCTGTTGCGAAGCGCGTAGGCGGCCTGCCGCGTCACGCCGGCGGCCTCGGCGGCATCGGCGACGATGCCCCATTCGGCGAGCGTGTTGAGGAAGATGGCGATTCTCTCGGGCGTCCAGCCGTCTTCGCGTTGCGCGTAACCCGGACGCGCGTCCTGGCCCGAGGCGAGGACTTGGTCCACGAGGTCCGGGTCGAGAAGATGGGAAACACCAGTGTGCGCCGGGGCCCGGGTCGGGGCCGGGGCCGGGGCCGGGGCCGGGGCCGGGGCCGGGGCCGGGGCCTCCGAAAATGGCGTTGGCGTGGCGGGGGTTGCGCGCTCCATCCAAGAGAACATATGGGGAACATTCCGACGCGAGTCAAGAAAAATCCGACGTCGGAGGTTTCTCTGGAACACGCTGCTCCGCATCGTTGAACAATATCGAGCGGATTCGCTGGAACGGTAAGCGGCTCTCATGAGCCATAGAAGGCTGGCTTTATAGCTCAAAATCTGGCAGAATATGAGTTATAGGAGGAGGCCCTATAACTCATGGCCTGGAACTGGCAGCGGCCCGATTGGCCGCGTTTCGGCTGGGAGAGCGCTGCACTGGCACCGCGCGAGGCGCGCTTTCTCCAGAATGTCGGCGAGCATATCGGCTCGGTCCGGCATGTCGGCGAAGATGATCGCACGACCATCCTCATCGACATGATGACCGGCGAGGCGGTCAAGACCTCCGAGATCGAGGGCGAGCTGCTCGACCGCGACAGCGTTCAATCCTCCCTGCGCCGCCAGTTTGGACTTCAGACGGATGGGCGCCGCATCCCGCACGCCGAGGCCGGCATCGCCGAGATGATGGTCGATCTCTACCGCGGCTTTGCCGAACCACTCACCCATGACGTTCTTCACGGCTGGCATCGGCTGGTGACAAGCGGCCGCCGCGACCTCAAGCGGATCGGCGCTTACCGCACCCATCAAAGCCCGATGCAAGTCGTCTCGGGCCCTCTGCATAAGCCCAAAGTTCATTTCGAGGCGCCGCCTTCGAGCGTGGTTCCCCGGGAGATGGACGCGTTCATCGCCTGGTTCGCGGACACCGCGCCGGACGGTGCGCAGTCTTTGCCTCCCCTCGCGCGCGCCGGGCTGGCACATCTCCATTTCGTCAGTATTCATCCCTACGAGGACGGCAACGGGCGAATGGCCCGCGCGCTTGCCGAGAAAGCCCTGGCCCAGGCCGTCGGCCAGCCGAGCCTGATCGCGCTCTCCCCGGTGATCCAGAGCAGGCGTCGCGCTTATTACGATGTGCTCGAAGCGAACAACAAGAAGATGGAGGTCGGCGCGTGGCTGGCCTGGTTCGCCGAAACCGTGCTGGATGCACAGGCGCACACCCAGCGCCTCATCGATTTTCTGATCGCCAAGACGAAGCTGTACGATCGCGTCCGCGACCGGCTCAATAGGCGGCAGGCCAAAGCGATCGCGCGGATGTTCCGCGAAGGTCCGGAGGGATTCAAAGGCGGTCTGAGCGCCGCCAATTATATCAGCATCACCGGTGCGTCACGCGCGACGGCCACGCGCGATCTCGCCGATCTGGTGGCAAAGGACGTGCTGATTGCGAGCGGCACGCTCAAACACACGCGCTATGCGCTTGATCTCGGCGAACCCTTTTCAACCGGCTCACCGTGAGCCTCGTCGACATGATGACGGCACAGTTCGGAAAAGAGACGCGCAGAATCCTCGGCTGGGGAGCTCGCGATTGGCCAATTAAGTATAGTGTCCCCCCAATAATTGCCGCGGGTGTGCCCCTTGCCTAGACCCCGGCCTCCGCCGGGGTGACGGTCCTATCTCAACCGGACACAGGCTAGCGGCGGACGTCGAGCTCGCCGGCGCGGAAGGCGTCGATGTCGCGCTGGGAGAAGAGGCTCGCGTCCCCGGCGAGGCTGTGCTTGAGGCAGGTGAGCGCAAGCCCGACCTCCACGATCTCGTCGAGCGCAAGGCCGCCGCGCAGGCCATGGAGGATGCCGGCGGCGAAGGCGTCGCCGGCCCCGATCCGGTCGACGATCCCGGCGACGACGACCTCGCCGGTCTGGGCCGAGCCCTCGCGGCCGTCGATCCGCGCCGAGATGCGATGGGTGTCGGCATCGACGACATGCCGGGCGGTCGAGGCGATCATCCCGAGGTGCGGGAATTCGACGAACATCGCCTCGGCCGCCTCGCGCCGCCGATCTTCCCCCTCGCCGCCGAACTCGCGGCCGAGCAGGAGCGAGATGTCGCGATGATTGCCGAACAATATGTCCGCCTGGCCGACGAGGCGGCGCAGCACCGCCTTCGGATCGCTGTCCCACTTTTCCCAGAGCCGGGCGCGGTAATTGCCGTCGAAGGAAACCTTCAGGCCCTTCGCGCGCGCGGCCTCCGCGACCGCGACCGCCGCCGCGGCGCTGCGTTCGCCAAGCGCCGGCGTGATTCCGGAAAGGTGCAGCAGGTCCGCGCCTTCGAGCAAGGCTCCCCAGTCGAAATCGTCCGGGCCGGCGCGGACGAAGCTGCTCCCCTCGCGATCGTAGACGATGTCCGAGGGCCTGAGGCCCGCGCCCGGCGCGAGGAAATAGAGGCCCATCCGCCCGGGCCCGACGCCGACGCCTTCGGTCGAAACCCCGTAGCGGCGCAAATGGCCGGCCGCGGCATCGCCGAGCGCATTGTCCGGCACGCGGCTGATCATCGCGGCTTCGTGCCCCAGCCGCGCCAGGCCGATCGCGACATTGGCCTCGGCGCCGCCGACATGGACGTCGAGCCGGCCGGTCTGCAGCACCAGCTCGCGCCCCGGCGCGGTCAGCCGCAGCAGCAATTCCCCGAAGCAGACGATGTGTCCCATCGCCTCATCTTGCCTGCGAAGCGCCGCGTCGGCAACTCGGCGGCTCAGCCGGACCAATGAGCGGGGAACGCCGATCTCATAGACCGCTAGCCCGGTCTACGAACAACGCGCGGACGGAACGCTGTTTCTCAACCGACATCAAGGTCTCGAACAGCGCGGTTGCATGCCTTCTGGATCCGCCCGCAAGCGCGGCATTGTCTACAAACTTGTTCAGGAGTTGGGCGTCGCTAAACGGCTTGGTGGGCAGTCCGCTCGCAACGAGTGAAACGCGCTCAATGCAGTGTCCGTCTCGCAAAACCACGCGCACCCGCGCTGCCTCTGGCGCCTCATCTGACCGGCCGGGCATGGCCTCGAGCTCCTGGTCTAGTTGCAATCGCACCTTGCCCATGTTGCGCGCGAGGCGGAGATCGGACAAGGTCTCGAAGGTGAGCTGGCTAGGCCCGAGCTTGCCGAAGGACAATATGCAGCCCAGCGCGAAATTCATGCTGAACTGCGCCTCGGGGACCGACTTCGGCGTGGAATACCTCAAGCTGCGCACGACCAGGTCGGTCGCGCCAACCTCGACTCTCTGCACCGCCTCGTCGTCAAGATCGAGTTCTTGCATCATCTCGTGCAGACATTCGGCCGCGGCCTGCGCCGCCGAGCAGACCGGGTAGAGCTTCATTGCAAAGCCGGGCTCGTCAAAGCACAGCTTGCCTGAACGCGCGTGGGGCTCCAGCGGCAGGCCGAACGCGATCGTCCGCGCAAACCCCCTCCGGTCGCACCAGGGTGCCTGTGGTCCGATCACCCCCTTTTCGGCGAGGCGAGCAGCGCAAATTCCAGCATCGACGGCGCGGGCAAGCAGGTACGGCTTGGCGAATGTGCCAAGTGCCGACAACGATCCGCCGGCGTCGCAAGCCGCCAATGAAAGTGAAGACCACATCAACGGCCCGTCGCCGCCAAGCGAGCGCGCCGAGGCCGCCGCAGCACCGAACCGGCCGAACAAACAGGTATTGAACCAGCCCCGAAGATAGAGCGCGTCCGGCAGCCAACGTGCAATTTCTATTTCCGCCTGACATCCCGCCATATAGCTCGTCAGAAGGTCGGCGCCGCTTCCGTCGCGCAGCTCGACTGAGCCCAAAGCGGCAGGCAGACAGGCTGCCGACGCGTGAAGAATGCCGTCATAGCAGGTGTCGTCGAAATCGAGGATGTGGCAGGCGATCGCGTTATGAAATGCCGCGCCGCGCAGATCGGAGCGCGTGGCACGACCGAGCCTTGAGCACGGCCCCGGTGACCCGTCGCCGGACTCGATTGCAGACAGGAGCTCCTGGCACTCATGAGTGCGCGAGCCGGCCAGCCCGACGCCGATCGTGTCGATGAGAGCGTGCTTTGCGCGCACGATCGACCGTTCGGAAAAGTCGCCGAGCGACAGGCGGCTCAGCCTTTCGCTCATTGTTCGAAGCTCGAGATCCATTGTACCCATGGCTGTTCCACAATCCCGTCTGCCATCGCCGCGGCGACCCGGTTCGGATTCGAAGTGCAGGATAGTCAGGCCAGGGCGCTGTGCGTCGGCACGTCGATCGGCGCGCGGTCGACCGCGAGAAAGCCGGGATCGACCTTGGTGTCTCCCGGCGCCGTTTGATTGGTGATAGCCTGGGCGAGCAGGGAGCCGATGGCCGGAGCGAGCTTGAAGCCATGGCCGCTGCAGCCATTGGCGACAAAGAAGCCCGCCACGTCGGTTTTGCCGACGATCGGATGGGTGTCCGTGCGGTTTATGGTGTAGAGACCGCTATATCCCGCAATCCCCTGGTAGGTCAGGGCTGGAAGCCGATGATGCAGGGCATGAAGCTTCGCCCGCGTGAAATCGTCATCGATATACCGCGCGAAGTCGTCCGGATCGGAAACTGTTTCCTTTTCGTCTTCCTCGAGAACCGAGCTGACGATGAGCTGCTGGCCCGCATTCTGGGTGCGGAAATAGATGCCGGCCCCAAGATCGCAAACGACGGGAATGTGCCCTTCCAGCGCCGGCGGCCGATTGAGGTGGACGACCTGGATCCTCGTTGGCTCCAGCGGCCAATCGAGGTCCAGGCCGGCGGACGCGATGAGGTCGTTGCACCAGGGCCCGGCCGCATTGACGACGACGCCACAGTCGATCCGGCCTCCCCCGGCAAGTGTGACGCCCGAGACACTTCCGCCGCGGACGTTTATTCCGCCAACCTGGGTGCGCAACCTGATCCCGACACCGGCCGCGATGCAGGCATCGAACAGATCCTGCAGCACATCGACCGGATCGATGAATCCGCCGTCAAGCTCGAGCAAATGACGACCGCCCGTGAGGCACATATGCGGTTCGCCGGTCTCGAGGTCCGGAGCCAGAACGCACGGGTTGATCGCCGGAAAGCGATCCCGAAGCTCGTCGTCCCCCAATGCGACGGTCCGGATGCCGAGCCCGGCCAGCCGGGCCACCTCGGCGTCAGCCCACGCACCGTCTCCGCCTGACATCCACAATATGCCATGGCGATGGAACACGGCCCTTGGAGCCGAAGCATCGAGATATTCGGCCCAATCCCAATAGGCCGAGACGCCGTCCCTCGCCAATCGAACCATTTCGGGCCGGCTATATTTGAAGCGGCAAATGGCGGACGAGGCTCCGGTCGACCCCTCGCCGAGACTGGCCCCTTTCTCGAGGACAAGGATTTTCAGGCGGGAACGGCGCGCGATCTGAAGTGCCGTGTTGAGCCCGACGACGCCGGCCCCGATGATGATGATATCGGCAGCTTCGTTCACGGCCGCCGAAGTCCGGACCGGGAAGGTTGCGATGCTCGCGCAAGATGGGCGGCGAGTTGGGCGGCAACGTCAGGGACGATGGCGTCGACGACCGGCGGCGATCGGCCCGCCGTCGGTGCGGGGCGCTCGATCTCGCGTCGGTGCAAGGCTGGTACGGAGCGTTGCTGCATTCCTGAAACATGCAGCGCTGCATGGTTGCTGTCAAGGCGACTAAGTCATGGAATCGACGGCTCGTTGCCGATGGCCGCCAGCAAAGTACATACACTCATGTATTGGATTTTGGAGGCCAGACTCTACGGCTTCTCGGCGGGCGCCGGGGTGCATCCGCCGCGCCCGGGGCGGCGCGGGCTCCGAACTCGGAGGGTCGATTCAGGCTGGAGGCGGCTTTGTCCGGCGCGAACCCTTTTTGCCGCCATTCTCCTTCATCGCGGCCAGCGTCTTGATAAGCCGTTCCGTCGGTTCCCGACCGGTCAGTGCCCGATAATAATGAGGAACGAGCCTCAGCCGCTCGTTGCGCTCCTCGGCGAAGGCGAGCGCGTGATAGCCGATCTGGTGGAAATAGGTGATTCGCGCCCGCACCAGACAGTCGTCCCCTTCGCACCCCGCATGCTGGAACAGCGTCTGCAGGAGGCCAATCCAGGCGGAATCCACGCGGCGGACGACATCCTCGACCTCGGCGGACTGACGCGCCCAGCTACGGATCGCATGATCGAAGTCGAGAAAGCTGCGGTCCTCGCTGAGCCAGATCAACGCCACGTCGGTGAGGTCGGGCGCTTCTCTCGCCCAGCGGTCGCGAATAATCGCAACCTCGACCTGGTTGCGAACCTCCCAGTCCCGCAAGAGCGCGTTAAGCAGATCCTTTCGCTCACCGAAATGCCAGTAAAAGCTGCCCCTGGTCACCCGCGCCTTTTTCGCCAGCCGGTCTATCTTCACCCCTTCGATCCCCGACTGCACGAGCGCCTTCTTTGCAAAGGCGATCCAGTCCTCGGGACTGAGGCGCCGTGCGGCGGGCGGGTGGGAGGCTATGGCCATGCCAAAGACTAATCGGGGTGCCATAGGATTGTCCACC
>JADMIO010768861.1_pt1 | contig 14931 bp, 14 predicted proteins | sample 8958161 | NCBI WGS metagenome assembly JADMIO01 (sample SAMN16585339, study PRJNA669376) | soil metagenome | isolation source: Crop rotation soil | place: USA: Cullars Rotation, Alabama | collected 2011 | reverse complement strand
AGCGGCCGATATCGAACAGGTAAAGAACGTAGTGGTCTATGGAGATCCGGCAGGCGGATCCCAGCCACTCGTTCCCAATCTGAGTAAGACCAATGTATCGGTTAACTATTCGAACTTTGCCCTGAACAAAGGGACGGTCACAGTCGGCATTACCAGTTACCAGTTTCAATTTGTCCTTCCGTTAGTCAGCAGCAGCATCACGATGCCGAATTACACAACCACACAGACAGGTGAAAGTGTTGGTTGGATTCCGGCGAACAAGTAGCGGATGGCAAGGGCTCTGTGAAATCTCTGTGTTCTCTGTGTCTCTGTGGTTAGTGAGACTTAAAGAAGGACACCACAGAGACACAGAGAACACAGAGGGTGCACAGAGAAAAATAGTGGGAGCAAATGAAAGTAGCCAGTCTCAAGTTTCGAATCCACTGCCGGATGGCGCCAGTAGTACGCCAGCCGATCGAACATCGCTCCGGGATGAAATCAATCAGCCGGCCTTGCAGCATTGCGATGGACCTACCGTAACCCCCAGGCACTCTGTCAAAAAGTTTTTCATTTCAGACAGCCGCCGGCGGTGGGATTCGAATTAACGAATCAAGAGGAACAGATGACCGAACCAATTTCAGTAGTAGTCCTCAGCACCGGACTCGAAAACTTCAAAGACATTCGCAAGGCGTTGTCAGCAGAATCACGCGTCAAGCTGCTCGCCGGCGGTAACGACACCGAACAGCTTTACGAAGAGATCGTTCGCCTGAAACCGGCTGCGGCGATCATCGCGCTGGGAGCGAATGCGGAATATGCAGTCAAGTTCATCGAAAAGCTCAATCGCGAATGTCCCCAGACTACCCTCATCTCTGCCGCCCAGGATGCATCACCGGATTTGATCTTGCGGAGTCTGCGTGCAGGCGCGCGCGAGTTTCTGCGGATACCGATTAGTACTGATGAACTGCGCACGGTACTCGATAAAGCTTCAGAGTTCTCAAGCAAACAAGTCGCATCTCCGAAGAAAAAAGGCCGCATGGTCGCCGTGTTTTCGAGCAAGGGTGGATGCGGAACTTCTTTTATCGCGACTAATCTCGCTGCTGCGACCGCTTCGAAGACAGTTCTCGTCGATCTCAATCTTCAGGCCGGCGACCTGCCACTGTTCCTGGGACTCGAAGCGAAGTATTCAATCGCCGACATGTGCGAGAAGCGCCAGCGTCTCGATGAAACGCTCATCAACAGTCTGGTAACTCCACACTCGACGAATTTGTCGTTGCTGGCCGCTCCACACGAAGCCGACTCGGCAGATGAAATCGAACCCCAACACATTTTTGAAGTGCTCGAGAAACTGCGTGATCACTACGACTACGTAGTGCTCGATCCGCAGCACACGTTCGACTCGATCACTCTCGCCGCTCTCGATCAGTCAGACGAGATCGTTCTCATTTTGACGCTCGACATTCCGGCTATTCGCAGCACGCAAAGAGCGCTCGAAATCTTCGATCGGCTGGGTTACCCGCGAAAGAAAGTACGCATCGTCGTTAATCGCTGGAGTAAGCAGATCGATCTGGAACTCACGCAAGTCGAAAAATTCCTGGGTGAACCGGTGGTTGGTTTTGTGCCCAGCGACTATCAAACCGCAGTCGGTTCGATCAATCTCGGCACGCCGCTCGTGCAGGCGGAGCCGACGTCAAAAATCGCAATGGAGATTCGTCGCATAGCCGAGCAGATGTCGCTCGCCATTGCGCCAATCGATCACTCAAAGCAACGCCGTCCTTTCTGGGCTTCGCTGCTCAAGAAGCAGTCAGTCCAACCGAATTTGAAACTTCAAGCCTCGATGGAGAAGGTCTAAGCGGCAGCCCCGCAGGTGAACAAACACTATGGCACTACGTGAAAGATTAATCGGCAACAACAACGCGCCGGGAGCAGTTGCGGACGGCACCGGCCAGCAGTCGTTCCAGGAGATGAAATCGCGTCTCCATCGGACGTTGATCAACCGGATGGACCTGACCAAGCTACAAACGCTTACTCAGGAACAGGTCCATGCAGAAGTTTCGCGATTGGCCGAAGCGGTTCTCGCGCAGGAAGCCATGCCGTTGTCAGTGTCCGAGCGCGAGCGGCTCGTCAACGACGTTCAGCATGAACTCTTCGGACTCGGACCGCTCGAGCCGTTGCTCAAAGATCCGACCATCTCCGACATCCTGGTTAACTCACACAAGACGATCTACATCGAGCGTCGCGGTAAGATCGAAAAAACAAACGTGCAGTTCAAAGACGACGAGCACTTGATGCGCGTGATCGAAAGAATCGTTTCATCAGTTGGACGTCGCATCGATGAGTCGTCGCCCATGGTCGACGCGCGTTTGCAGGATGGTTCGCGTGTCAACGCGATCATTCCGCCGCTCTCGATCGATGGACCAGTCGTGTCGATTCGCCGTTTTGGGTCCGACCCGCTCAAGATGTCTTCGTTGATCGAATACAACGCCCTCACCAAAGACATTGCAGACATGCTGCAGATGGTTGTCACCGCACGCCTGAATATTTTGATCTCGGGTGGTACGGGCGCCGGAAAAACCACACTGCTCAACGCGCTCTCCGCATACATCCCCGAAAACGAGCGCATCGTCACTATCGAAGACTCGGCAGAACTTCAGCTACAGCAGCCGCACACCGTCAGACTCGAAACCAGACCGCCTAACATCGAGGGCCGCGGTGAAGTTACCCAAAGAGACCTCGTCAAGAACGCGCTGCGTATGCGTCCCGATCGCATAGTGATTGGTGAGGTTCGTGGTGGCGAGGCTATCGACATGCTTCAGGCTATGAACACCGGTCACGACGGCAGTTTGACCACAGTTCACGCCAACACGCCGCGCGATGCTCTGGCGCGTCTCGAAACGATGATTCAGATGACGGGTATGCGTCTCTCCGATCGCGCAATGCGCCAGCAGATCGCTTCGGCGCTGAACATGGTCGTGCAGGTCGCGCGTATGTCGGACGGCACGCGACGCGTGACGTCAATTTCGGAAGTCACCGGAATGGAAGGCGAGACGATCACGATGCAGGAAATCTTCCAATACGAGAGAACGGGAGTCGACAAAGAGGGCACGGTATTGGGTCGCTTCCGTCCAACTGGCATTCGTCCAAGGTTCGCCGAACGGTTGAAGGCTTGCGGTCTGCAACTGCCACGCGTCTTCTTCGAGGAGATGTAAGCAAATGGTTATATCGTTTCTCGTATTCGTCTTCGCACTGTTCCTGGTCCTCGGCGCTTATTTGCTGGCCACTCACAGTACTGACCAGAAGCGTGCCAAGCTGCAAAAACGACTGTCTGAGGCGCTGATGCATTCGGCGCACACAGAAGACATCGACGTGGTGCTCGCTCGCAACGAACTGATGAGCGAGATCCCCTGGATGAATCAGATGATGATCAACATCCAGGCAACATTCCACTTAAAGCGAATGTTGGACCAGGCCGATCTTCACATCACGCCCTCGCGACTGCTGATGTTTTCATTCATGGCGGGAATGCTCGGGGGTTTAGCCGCGTCAGTTCTGACGGTATTCATTCCGCTCATGGTCCTGGCCGGTTTGGTTTGCGCTTCGATACCGCTGGTGCACGTCTGGTACAAGCGCAAGAAACGATTCGATAAATTTCTGGAACAGCTTCCCGACGCGCTCGACCTCGTTAGCAGAGCGCTCAGCGCCGGCCATGCGTTTTCTGAAGCCCTCCACATGGTTTCGGAGGAAATGCCGGAACCGATCGCCACCGAGTTTCGCAAGACTTACGAAGAACAGAATCTCGGTCTGTCGATAAAACTCGCACTTGAAAATCTGACGCAGAGAATGCCACTGCTCGATCTGAAGATGTGTGTGACGGCTGTTTTGATTCAACGCGAGACGGGCGGAAATCTCGCCGAGATCCTGGAGAAGGTTGCGTACACAATCCGTGAACGATTCCGCATCATGGGCGATTTGAAAACGTTGACTACCAGCTCGCGAATGTCTGCGTGGCTGCTCTGTGGTTTGCCGATCGCCGTGGCCCTCGCAGTCACTTTCCTGAATCCGGAATACATGAGCGTGTTATGGACGGATCCACGGGGTCACTATCTGATCGCGTTGGCCTTGTTCATGCAGATCTCGGGCATGTTGATTGTTAGAAAGATTCTGAAAATACAGATCTAACCCACGAAGAGGCGCAGCAATGATTCTAATTATCGGCATCTCAACTTTTGTCTGTATCTCACTCGGAATGCTGGGTGTCTACTGGTTGCTTTACAAGCCTCAGAGTGCGGCGACTGAAAGACTGCGTCGACTCGGCGGTAAGGAAGTCAGTGGTCCCAGTGCTCAAGTGGCGGTGATGCCCGACGAACGTCCGGCTACGGAGATCGCACAGCGGTTAGCGCAGCCCTTCAACAAACTTCTGCCGCCGTCGGCGACGGAAGCAAAGAAGCTGCAAAAGCAACTGATGCACGCGGGTTATCGTTCGGCTGAAGCTCCGCTTATCTTTCGCGCGCTCCATGTCGCGTCCATGGCCGGTTTCCCGTTGTTTGTTGCCGCAGTATGTGCTTTGACTGCTCGACCGCTGAACCGGGCCGTAATCTTCATCATCGTCGCTTTTGTCGCCGGCTTCTTCCTGCCACGTTATTTCCTGGGTCGCATGATCAAGAAGCGCCAACGATTCATTCGTTGGGGACTCGCCGATGCGCTTGACCTGATGGTCGTTTCAGTCGAAGCAGGTCTGGGTTTGAATGCCGCGATGGTGAAAGTCTCGACGGAGCTGAAGGACGTGCATCCGCCAGTCGCGACCGAATTCGAACTCGCCAATCTCGAAATCAGAGTCGGACGCGAGCGTGACGAAGCATTGCGCAATCTTGCAGAGCGCACCGGCGTCGACGATCTGCACAGCCTCGTGGCGATGCTGATCCAAACAGACAAGTTCGGTACATCTATCGCGAAGGGCCTGCGAATATTTTCAGATTCGCTGCGCACTAAACGGCGCCAGCGAGCTGAACAGGAAGCTCAGAAAGCCGCAGTCAAACTGCTGTTACCACTTGCGTGCTTCCTGTTCCCGACGCTTTTTATCGCCATCCTTGGCCCCGCCGTCCTTAACCTCATGGACACGCTCGGCAAAATGTAGAGGAGTGGACCAATGAACAAACGAAGATTACTTGCTGTTCTAATAGCTTTTGTTTTGACGATCGCGGCGACAGCGATGTGGAGTGCTTCCACAATTCAGCGCGAGGGTGACCCGGACGCGATCGTTCTCGAAGATTCAGGTTCTGAAGCGGGTGTCGATCAGCCAAAGAAAAAGGGCGGAAACAAAGTTGTCAAAGTTCTGGCAGCACCTTTCAAGCTGTTCGGAAAAATGTTTGGCGGTGGTGACGAGAAGAACAAAGTTTATCGCATGACCGAGAAAGACGCGGAACGGTTTGAGACTGTTGGCGTCACGAAGATTGAAGATGCGCGCAACCAGGGCGCAAAGCGCGACACGTCGTCTTCGTCAGCGCGAGAGCACCTCGAAGCCGGCCGCGAATATCTTTTGGAAGAGCGTTACAACGAAGCCATCAGCGAGCTCTCGCTTGCCACTTCGATCGATCCGAAACTAACCGAAGCACACAATCTGCTTGGTGTGGCGTACGACAAGAAGGGCTTTGCCGATCGCGCGCGCGACTCGTTTGAACGCGCGGTGAAGATGCAGGAAGACGCCGACACGCTTAATAACCTCGGTTTCTCGCTCTATCAAAACGGTAATTATCGCGCCGCAATCGATCGTTTGAAGCGGGCCGCGAAACTCGCGCCAACCGACGAACGCATTCTGAACAATCTGGGCCTGGCGTATTGCCGTCTCGGCAAGATAGATGAAGCCTACAAGGCTTTCTCACGTGCCACTGGTCCATTGAATGGAAATCTCAACACCGCGAAGATGCTCGAACGTTTCGGTCGTGAAGACGACGCGATTCGTTACTACGAAGCAGCACGCACGATCGATCCGAACAACACACTCGCTCTCCGTCGCCTGGCCGATCTCTACCAGCGCGTGGGCCGAGCTTCCGAATCAGACGCCGCTCGATCGGCACTCGCGCTAGCTTCGAATAACAGCGCCAATAACACAGGTAAATAGGTCCCTATAGGACCTATTCAATAGAAACGAGAAACCAACAATGTCGCACACCGCAATTCTGACGCGCGTGGAAATCGAGAGCATGGGACCACCGCTTCCCGAAGAGATCCACGACACCGGTATCTCCGAGCAGTTCCTCTGCGATCTCGCATTGAAGCACGTCGCCATGCTGCCTGAGCCGACGACCATGGCGGTCGCCGAACGCATCAACCTGCCGCGGACGCTGACCGAGGATCTACTCCAGCAGCTATACCGCGAAAAGCTGATCGAAGTGAAGATGCAGTCGGCGATCGGTTCCACACGGTACGCGATGCTTGATCACGGCTGGGATAGGTTAGCCCGGTTGTTGTCGATTAGCGGTTACGTCGGACCAGCGCCGGTGTCGCTGCGCGATTACACGCACATGATGAAGTTGCAGTCGATTCCGTCAAACACGGCGGACATGGACACGGTGCGCCACGCTTTTCATGACCTCGTGCTTCCGGAGTCCCTCCTGCAAACACTTGGTTGTGTCATCAATTCACGTCGTTCGCTGTTTCTCACCGGATTACCAGGCACTGGTAAGACGGCTGTCGCGGAGCGCATCAACGGAGCATTAGCGGGGGGCATCTGGATTCCGTATGCGGTCGAGATTGACGGTCAGATCATTCGCGTGTTCGACGGGCATTGTCACGAACCGATGCCGAAAGAGGACACTCCGATTGATTACGATCGTCGATGGGTGTTCATTCATCGTCCGCTCGTCGTAGTTGGCGGTGAGTTGACGCTGGAAAATGCGGATCTGACGTGGAGTGAAGCGGCGAAATTTTACGAAGCGCCGTTCCAGATGAAATCAAATGGCGGCACGCTCGTTATCGACGACTTTGGTCGTCAGCGAGTTGCGCCACAGGATCTTTTGAATCGTTGGATCGTGCCACTCGAACGACGTGTGGACTATCTCGCGTTGCACACCGGAAAGAAGATCGAAGTTCCGTTTGAACAGCTCGTCGTCTTTTCGACGAACCTTGAAGAGAAGGATCTCGCTGACCAGGCGTTTCTGCGACGCATGGGTTACCGCGCGCGCGTCGAGCCGCCTACGCCGGCAGCATACACTGCGATCTTCAAACAGCAAGCCGACCGGCGCGGAATCGCGATTGAGCAGCCTGTGATGGACCACATCCTGATGAAGTATCGTGTGGAGCACAGGCAAATGAAAGGTTGCGAACCGCGTGACATACTCGATCGGGCCACGGATATTTGCCGTTTTGAAGGCAAGAACACGCATTTGACGCCAAACATCGTCGACATCGCGTGGCGCAATTACTTCGGAACGTCGCACTCGTTCGCGCCCGTGCAGACGCAGGAAACAATGATCGAGCGAACGCTTGCCGATCCACTCGAGCTGTAATGACCAAATCAGTCAAAAATTCGTCCTATCTGTGGCTACTGCTGGTACTCGTGTGTGCGAGCTCTGCTATTGCACAAACCACGCAGGTTAAGCTCAAACTTGCCGACGGTTCGTACATGACGGTCGATGATGCCTGGGAATCTCCGCAGGGCGTTTGGTATCGCCAGGGTTCACTCAGCCACCTGCTTGCAAAAGAAAAAGTAAAAAAGATCGAGCGAATCACCGCAACACCGGCGCCGTCGCCGTCGCCGGCCGAGAGCACTAACGACGACGATCATTTCGAAGTCTCGGAAATGGTCGCGCGCACACCATCAACAAACGGTGTGTACGACCAACCGACCTGGATCTATCTGAAAGGCGGCGCGCGTGTCGAAGCCGACAGCGCGAGTCAGTCACCAGCCGGCGTTTGGTACAAGCGTGGATCGATGTCGATCTTCATCGATGCTGCTCGTGTCGATCGGATCGAAGTTGAAGATCCGGCGACCGTGGCGCAGGCAGGAAAGAAAGCTAGTGGTTGGAGCACGGGCAGAGCCGGACTCGACAGCTTGATCCGTCAGAACGGTAACAGGTATGGAGTTGATCCGTATCTGATATTCCTCGTGATGGAGCAGGAGTCGCATTTCAACACGCATGCGGTTTCACCGAAAGGCGCGCGTGGTTTGATGCAACTGATGCCCGGAACCGCAGCGCGTTTTGGTGTGCGACGAGCGCACGACGCCGCCCAGAATATCTCGGGCGGCACGAGATACCTGCGCGAGTTGCTGAATCGTTTCAATAACCGCGTCGATCTTGTGCTGGCGAGTTACAACGCCGGTGAAGGCGCGGTAGCGAAGTTCGGCAACAAAGTGCCGCCGTATAAAGAGACTCGCAACTACGTCAAGAAGATCAGTTATCGCTACAAGCGCAACATCGCGCGGACGAAGAAACCCACGACCACCACTGCCGCCAAAGATTCAGGCGAAAGATAATCAGTCATGAAGGGGATACTACTAACCTGTTTGTGTCTATTGGTGCTGGCCACTGGCGCGTTTGGCCAGCAGCAGGATGGACCACTCACGAACGTGGCCGTCGTGAAGCTGGTCAAAGCCGGATTTAAAGAAAAGACAATCATCACGATCATCAACAGTCGTCCCGCCAAATATAAACTCGATACAGAGGATCTCATCGAGCTGAAGCGCAACGGCGTAAACGAGAACATCATTCTCGCGATGCTGTCGGCACAGATGGGAACGGTTTTTTTAGGCGATGATGAATGGGCGGGCGATCCGTTCTTCAAAGACGCCAAGAAGCAAAACGGCGGCGATGGGCAAGCTCAAGGTGGCGAGAGCAACATTTTCGGATCAGGTTCGAGCTCGCGATCATCGAGCCGAACACGTGGCGGCCTGGACGGAGATCAGAACGACAGCAGCCTCAGTGGATCGACGACGGTGCGCATCCTCAAGCCGCCGCCGACGGGAAGTGGACAAGGTGCAGGACCGAAGCTAGAGAAGACGCCGACCTTAACCAATGAAGGTGTTATCCGACTGGTCGAGGCTGGATTTTCAGAGGGCACAATTATCAAGCGGATCGAAGAGTCGCCAGTCGAATTCGATCTCTCGCCGGCAAAGCTCGACGAGCTTTTCAAGAAACGAGTCACAGACGCGATCATCGCAGCCATGCGAGTTGCAATGGGCAAGTAAGTTTCTCCCGCAAAGACGCAAAGGCGCAAAGAAGATCCCGTGTTTTCTTTGCGCCTTTGCGTCTTTGCGGGAGAAACTTTCTTGGCCATAATGTCACAGTTCGCCTTGGCCCGAGGCGTCTGTAGCATTGAGACACATCTTCTCGCTTAGTTCTTATACATCGAACTAGCGGTTAAGTTATAGATAACGCGGGTCTTAATCCTGATTTTCGGCGGGCGGCATGGCCATTGCACTATGGTCCGCAGCCTTGGACTGTCTTAGTCTGCCAGGGCACGCCATAAACTATTGAAAACGGACGGAGAGACGATGCGCCCTATTAAGTATGCGGAGAGAGGATTGACCATCATCGCGGGTGGCCTTTTCAACGCAATTCAGTCAGTAAATAAGTACAAGCCCAATCCTTCTTTTACTCCAAAATGGTCGGACAAACCCCTTTTGAAATCGTGGCAGAAGAGTAAGCCAACACTTGGCTGGCCACGCACGACCGATTCCCTCTGTCCCAACTGCGTGATCGAAGCGCGCGAAGCGATCATCAGCGGCAAGAAAGACGTCAGCGTTCTCATTAATGAGAAGGTCGGCGAAATCAAAGCGCAGATCATCGAACGCGACGGCGAAATCTGGATGATCAAGGATTGTCCAACCCACGGCCACTTCGAAGACATGATGGCCATCGATTCCAAGTTTCTCACCCACATCGAAAAGATGTTTCCGGGTCGCGATATCGACGCGCACAACGATGAGAAACTACACAATCACGGTTCGAGCACGGTTAAGTATGGTCGCGGCGCGGTGTTGACTGTCGACCTTACCAATCGTTGCAACATGATGTGCGACCCGTGCTTTATGGACGCCAACCAGGTTGGCTTCGTTCATGAATTGAGCATGGATGAGATCAAAGAGATTCTCGACAACGCGATCACCATCAAGCCGCGTCGACAAATGTCGGTGCAGTTTTCAGGCGGCGAGCCGTCAATCTCTCCACACTTCATCGAAGCCATCAAGTATTCGCGCAAAGTTGGTTACAACAGCGTGCAGGCCGCGACAAACGGAATCGAGTTTGCCAAGAGCAAAGAATTCTGCCGCGAGGCTGCTGCAGCGGGACTTCGCTACGTCTATCTGCAGTTTGACGGTATCGGCAACGATGCAAACAGCCACCGCCAGGTCGGCAACCTGTTCGACGTGAAGATGAGAGCTATCAACAATCTTCACGAAGCCGGCGTCGAGATCGTCCTTGTGACGACACTCGTGAACGGCATCAACAACGATCAGGTCGGCTCGATCATTCGTTTCGCACTTGATAATCCCAAGAAGATTGCGTTCCTTTCGTTCCAGCCGGTGTCGTTTACCGGTCGCGACGAAGAGATCACCGAACAGCGTCGTCTGCAACAGCGCTACACGTTGTCGCATCTTGCACACGACGTGAAGAATCAGGTCGGCATCACTGAACCGACCCGCGACTGGTTCCCGCTGTCATTGATGGGAGCCTTCGCTGATTTCGCAGACCTCGTTCACGGGCCCGATGCGGACTGGGGACAGGTTTCCTGCGGTTGTCACCCGAACTGTGGCGTGGGGACCGCAGTGATGATCGATAAAGAACTTAAAGAGATGCGTCCGGTTCCGGAGTTTCTGAATATCCCTGGTCTCGTCAAAGACATGCAGAAGATCACGGACGCAGCCCGCGGCAAGTGGATGTCGAACTTGATGATGGGTCTGGCGCTCTTGAAGCACTACAACCCATTCAAGTCGCCATCGCAGTTCACGCTTTACGAGCTCTTCAAGAAGTTTGACAAGTCATTTGGTTTGACTGGCAAGGACTACGGCAAAGTCAGTGGCGATCGGAGCACGCAGGATATCGAGAAGCGCCGTTCGGATCGCTGGAACTTCCTGTTCATCGCGGGAATGTGGTTCCAGGATCTTTTCAACTACGACTTCCGCCGCACCGAGATGTGCATCATTCCCTACGGCACGCAGGAAGGTGAAATCTCGTTCTGCGCCTACAACACGGGTATCGGTTGGAGAAACATCATCGAAAACATGCACCAGAACGCGACCGTCGCGAAGTGGTATCAGGAGCATGGCCGTCACGAGATTTTTGCCGGTGGCAAGAATGTTGAAATGGCGGACAACAGCCATAACATGATTTTGAATGAAGTTGATTTGATGCGGCCTAACAAACCGCAAATGGAGGGGCCGAAGACCGCGCACGAAGAGGCGGTGATGATGCGCAAGCTTTATCAGGAGATGGTGTTGAACAAGCAATTGCCCACCAAAGAAGCTGATAAGCCGGTGCAAATCAAAGGTCTGAGCCGAAAGAAGGAGGAGCCAGCCGAAGCCGTTCTGGTGTAGGTGGGTTCTTGAAACACCACAGGAGGAAAGATAGGTCCTATAGGAATATAGGACCTATACTTTTGGGTAGTTCCCGAGTTTGGCTTCTCTGTGCAACCTCTGTGTTCTCTGTGCCTCTGTGGTTAATGGACTGGAGAAAAGAACACCACAGAGACACAGAGAACACAGAGGTTGCACAGAGAAGAAGGAAGATTAAGATACCACGCTTTTGTGTGATAGTTGGTTTTTATGCTTAAATAGCTAGCCTGCATAGGATCTAAAGAAAAGGAAAGCAGAGAACGAATGGCAATTGTTACTGTTAATCAGGGTGAATCGATCGAAAGCGCATTGCGTCGCTTCAAGCGCAAGGTGATGACTGAGGAGATCATCAAAGACGCAAAAAAACACGCGTTCTTCATTCCTCCTGGTCAAAAGGCGAAATTGAAGTCGGCGCTGGCTCGCAAACGCAATAAGAAGAAGGGCCGGATGCGCGTTCCCCGCGACTAAGTTCTTCCCGCACAACTTCAGGCCGTCGTCTTATCTCACCAGTCGTCTTTAACCAACGTTTACGAACCGGACGCTCCTGAGTGAGCGAGCCGCCGAAACTGAAGTGTGCAAAAGACGCGCTGGTTTTACTCGTATGATTCGCATCTTGCTGACCAACGACGACGGTATCCACTCCGACGGGCTGATCAAATTGGAAGAAGCCCTGAAGGCGGTTGGTGACGTTTATGTGGTGGCGCCCTCGTCTGAGATGAGCGGCGCATCGCATAGCTTGACCCTCGCTCGTCCTCTCCGAATCCGACAGCTTGACTCGCGTCACTGGTCCATCGACGGCACTCCAACTGACTGCGTTACGCTCGCACTCAACAAAATTCTTTCCGACAACGAACTACCACACATCTGCGTCTCCGGCATCAATCACGGCGGCAATCTCGGTGACGATGCTACTTACTCGGGAACAGTCGCCGGCGCACTCGAGGCCACTATCCTGGGTGTTCCCGGCGTGGCGCTAAGTCTCGTTGCGCGCGATAATTTTCAGTTCGAAGAAGCGGCGGCGTTCGCCGTCAAGGCGGTGCGCAAGGTGTTGGACGAAGGCTTACCGGAAGGCACGCTACTCAATATCAACCTGCCTCCCGGCGAGATCAAAGGCGTCAAAGTAACGAGGCAGGGAATCAAGAACGCTCGACCCGTAATTACCGAACATATTGACCCTCGCGGCAAACCGTACTTCTGGATTGGTGAAGAGTACTTCAATGGAAATTCGGTTGAGGGCACTGATTATCACGCTGTTTCACAGGGTTATGTATCCGTGACGCCACTCCGCAGTGATATGACGGACCATCAGGCGCTAACGGCCATCGAAAGCTGGAATTACATTAAAGACTCCGAACTACTCCACAAGAGTTAACTTGTAGAATTTGTTTCCGGTGCAGCCAGTAAACAAACATCGGCCTGCTTCACTACAGGAATACTCCATCCCAAGAGAGCGCATGGTCGCACGCCTGCGCGATCACTACGGCATTCGCGATCCAAGAGTGCTCGAGGCAATGCGGAATGTGCCGCGTCACTTCTTCGTGCCGCAAGCATTGCAGGGCCGCGCGTATGGCGATCATGCTTTGCCCATCAGTGCCAACCAAACAATTTCACAACCATTCATCGTTGCAAAGATGACCGAGCTGCTTGTGCTCGACGAGAATAGTCGGGTGCTTGAGATTGGCGCGGGTTCCGGTTATCAAACTGCGGTGCTGGCCCAGGTCGCGGCGCAGGTTTACTCCATCGAACGAATCGGCGATCTCGCGCGCGAGGCGCAGGCGAGAATCCGGCAACTCGAAATTTACAACGCGACAGTGAAATGCTTTGACGGCACACTTGGTTGGGCTGCAAACGCGCCTTACGATGGAATTCTGGTAGCCGCGGGCGGTCCAACAATTCCGGAACCGCTGATCGCGCAACTCAAGGTAGGTGGTCGTCTGGTTGTACCGGTCGGTGAATCACGTGAAAGTCAGCGACTGATTCGAGTAATTAAAACCGATCAGGGGCGAAAGGAAGAAGATCATGGAGGATGTGCTTTCGTGCCATTGATTGGCCAACACGGCTGGTCTGATCGGTAAATTGCTCGCTATGATTGCAAAAATTATCACTATACTTTCCGGGTTTATCGTCGCTGTCATTTCCAAGATGGGCTACATGGGCATCGTTCTTTTGATGGCCATCGAGTCGGCGTGTATACCGCTGCCTTCAGAGATTATCATGCCGTTCTCGGGATATCTGGTGAGTCGCGGCGAGTTGAATCTTTGGTGGGTTGGTATCGCCGGTGCGGTCGGATGTGTGTTGGGTTCGTTGGTGGCGTATTGGGTTGGGATGTATGGTGGCCGGCCTTTTATTGAGAAGTACGGAAAATACATTCTGCTTTCGCGTCACGATCTCGACATCGCCGATCGGTGGTTTGCGAAGTACGGTGAAGTGATCGTCTTTGTGAGTCGACTGTTGCCGGCGATTCGAACATTCATTGCGTTTCCAGCCGGTGTCGCCCGAATGAATCTCACGCGCTTCGTGATCTACACCTTCGCCGGCTCCTTACCTTGGTGTCTTGGGCTCGCATACGTCGGCCAAAAACTCGGCGAGCAATGGGACAAAGACGACACGTTAAAAACCTGGTTTCATCGTTTTGATTTCCTGATCGGCATCGCGGGTGTTCTCTTCGTGGCCTGGTGGATCTGGCGCCACATCAAACACTCTCGGCCCACCGCCCATTCTTAAGAAACTGGTTTAGTTCTATTCATTGATAACACTCTTATTCGGGCGTATTATCATCCGATTATGACCAAACTCACACTAACAGCAGTTTCGAAGAAGTGGCAGACAGTGGTTTTATTGGATACATCGCTGAACTTCCAGGCACCAATACTCAGGGCGAGACTCTCGAAGAGGTGCGTGAAAATTTAAGTGAAGCGATTGAGTTGATCCTGAGTTCGAATCGGGAGCAATTTGAAAAGACATTTTCGACCAACGGCAAGGTCATCCGCGAGACGATGATTCTGCAGGCAGCCTAGAGGATCTCGCGTTCCAGTCGTTCACAATACTTCTCAACTGAAAAATTGTGCTCGATCCGGAGTCGGGCGCGTTGGCCCATTTCACGCGCCCAGGCCGGGTGGGCCAGCAGGTATTCAATTTTCTCACGCAAATCTCGCACATCGCCGGGACGTACGTAGTAGCCAGTTTCACCATCAATGACAAAGTCGCTGTGTGATTCGGTCTGAGTCGCAATTACGGCTTTGCCCATCGCCATCGCTTCAGCAATTACGGCGTAGCCACAAGCGAACGGCGCCGGGAGGAGAGGCACGACTATGAAAGAGGCTTTGGCATAAAGCTCTCTGAGCCCGGAGTAGTTACCCTGCGAGCGCACTTCGATATGGGGCGGTAATCGATCGATGTCGATATCG
>JADMIO011628005.1_pt1 | contig 14933 bp, 11 predicted proteins | sample 8958161 | NCBI WGS metagenome assembly JADMIO01 (sample SAMN16585339, study PRJNA669376) | soil metagenome | isolation source: Crop rotation soil | place: USA: Cullars Rotation, Alabama | collected 2011 | reverse complement strand
GCCCGATCCGCATGGTGGTCGGGTTCGCCGCCGGCGGCGCGACGGACCTCTTCGCGCGCATCGTGGCGCAGCGCCTGACCGACCGCTGGGGCCAGCAGGTCGTCGTCGACAACCGCACCGGTGCGGGCGGCAGCCTCGGCACCGGAATCGTGGCCAAGGCACAGCCCGACGGCTACACCCTCGCGGTGATTTCGAGCTCCCACATGATTAACGCTTCGCTCTACAAATCACTGCCGTTCGACCCGGTCGCGGATTTCGACGGCGTGGCGATGATTTGCGGCATCACCAACGTGCTCGCGGTCAATCCGGCGCTGCCGGCGAAATCGGTGAGCGAATTCATTGCGCTCGCCAAGGCCAAGCCCGGAGCGATCAATTTCGCCTCCGGCGGCGTCGGCTCGTCGAGCCACTTGGGCGGCGAGCTCTTCAAGAGCATGGCGGGCATCCAGATCACGCACGTCCCTTACAAGGGGACCGCGGATGCGCTGCGCGACCTGATCTCGGGCCAGGTGCAATCGACGGTCGATGCGGTGTCCGCGCTGTTGCCTCACATCAACAAGGGAGCATTGAGAGCATTGGGCGTCGGCGACCTGAAGCGCATGCCGCAACTGCCCGATGTGCCGACGATCGCGGAGGCGGGCCTTCCCGGCTTCGAGTACGCGGCGATCGTCGGCATACTCGCGCCTGCCCGCACGCCGCGCGAAGTCATCGCGAAGCTCAACCGCGAAATCAACGACATCCTGAATGCGCCCGACATCGGCACGCGCTTCGCCGAAATGGGCGCCCGCACGGCGCCCATGACGCCTCAGCAAATCAATACGCTCGTCAGGACCGACGTTGCCAAGTTTGCCCGCATCATCAAGTCCGCCGGAGTCCAGACGCAATGAACGAGAAAGACGCGCTCGCGCGCGCCCGCGAGATACACCGCAGCCATCTCGTGATCGATACGATGACGCCGCACTTCATCGCCGAGTGGGTGGTGACCCCCGCGATGGTCGAGCTGGGCAAAAGGATGCAGGCGAACGGCAAAAAGCGCTCGGCGATCCAGGCCGCGCTCGCGAACCATCTGATCGAATACTGCGAGCGCGACACCGCTACCCGCGACGCCTACATCGCGTACTGGAAGCGTGCGGGCGTTGGCGCCGGCAACGTCACGCTCTACGCCGCAGGTCCGCCGGACGGCGCGTACGAATCGCTGCTCGCCGAATTCGCGCGCGCGCAGCGCATGCTCGATGCGCTCGACGGCGCAGTGGTGCGCGCGCTGACCGCGGCGGACATGCAAACCGCGTTCGAACGCGGCGTCCCCGCCGTGATTTTCAACAGCCAGAGCCCTGAGCCTGTCGGCGACAAGCTCGAGCGGGTCGACGACCTTTACGCCCGCGGCCTGCGCGCCATGCAGCTCACGTACAACCTGCGCACGCGCTTCGGCGACGGCTGCCTCGAAAAGAACGACGGCGGCATCAGCCGGCTCGGCGAGGCGCTCGTCGCGAAAATGAACGCGCGCCGCATGATGGTGGACGTCTCGCACGCGAGCGCGCAAACGGCGCGCGACGCGGCGGCAGCGTCCGCGGCTCCGATCATCGCGAGCCACACTGTCGCGCGGTCGCTGAGCGGTCATGCGCGCGGATTTCCCGACGACGTGCTGAAGACGATCGCGGAAACAGGCGGCTATATCGGCGTCGCGATACCGCCGCCGTTCGTGCTGCCGCCCGCCGGCGACGGCCGCGCGCAGAAGCTCGGCAAGCCCGCGGGCTGGGCGACGCTCGACACGGTCGTCGACCACGTCGAGCATATGCTGAACGTCGCGGGCGAGGACCACGTGGGCATCGGCACCGACTGGGGCAAGCCCTATTACAACGCGCTCACCTGGACCGCCGAGATGGTGAACGAGCCGACGGCCGGATTCGACTGGGTCGGCTGGCGCCCGCAGGACCGCTTCGATCCGAACATGCAGGTCGCCGACATGGAAACCTGGGACAAGTGGCCGAACCTCACCGCCGCGCTCCTGCGGCGCGGTATTCCCGAACCGACGGTCGTCAAAATCGTCGGCGGCAATTTCCTGCGCGTCCTGCGCGAAGTCTGCGGCTGAGTTTTTTCGAACCGGTCTCAAAAACAGGTCGGAGCCGCAGATACACGCGGATGAATTGCGTGACTTAATGTTGCCTTGAGCCCGGTCCCGGGATTCTCATCTGCGTGTAGCTGCGTTTATCCGGGGCTGATTGCTGCTTGTGCATTTTCGAGACTTCGTCACTGCCGGCCGCATCCGGTTACCTCCGCGCTATTCCGACTTCAGCGACGCCATGTCGATCGCAAAGCGGTATTTCACGTCCGACTTCAACATCCGCTCGTAGGCTTCGTTGATCTTCTGAATCGGGATCACTTCGACGTCGGCGGTAATGTCGTGCCTGCCGCAGAAGTCGAGCATCTCCTGCGTCTCCTTGATGCCGCCGATCATCGAGCCGGAAAGGCTGTGCCTTCCGCCGATCAGGCCGAACGCGGAGACGGCGAACGGCTTCTCCGGCGCGCCGACGAGCGTCATGTTGCCGTCGCGCGCCAGCATATTGAGGTACGCGCCGACGTCGTGATCCGCCGCCACGGCGTCCAGAATGAAGTCGAAGCTGCCGGCGTGCTTTTGCATTTCGTCAGGATTGCGCGAAACGACGACTTCGTCCGCCCCCAGGCGTATCGCGTCTTCCTTCTTGTTTGGCGAGGTCGTGAACACGACGACGTGCGCGCCCATGGCATGGGCGATCTTGACGGCCATGTGACCGAGCCCGCCGAGCCCGACGACGCCGACCTTCTTGCCCTTGGTCACGCCCCAGTGCATAAGCGGCGAATACGTCGTGATGCCTGCGCACAACAACGGTGCGGCGCCTGCCGGATCGAGGTTCGACGGCACGCTCAGGACGAAATGCTCGTCGACGACGATACTGTCCGAGTAGCCGCCGTAGGTGACGCCGCCCAGATGCTTGTCGGGCCCGTTATAGGTGAGCACCGCATTGGGGCAGAATTGCTCGAGCGCGTCCTCGCAATGACGGCAGGTGCGGTCGGAATCGACCAGGCAGCCGACGGCCGCGAGGTCGCCGGGCTTGAAAGTCGTGACGCCCGAGCCGATCTTGGTCACGCGCCCCACGATCTCATGACCGGGAACGCAGGGATACACGGTAGGCATGAACGCGTGCCATTCGTCGCGCACCTGGTGAATGTCGGAATGGCAGACGCCGCAGAACAGGATTTCAATCTGCACGTCGCGCTCGGTCGGATCGCGGCGCGGGATCGCCGCGGGCGCCAGCCGCGAGCTGGCGCTGGCGGCGGAATACGCTTTTGCCTTATGGCTCGATTGCTTCGCGGGTTGTTTCGCTGCATCAGTTGTCGTGTCGGGCATGACGCTTTACTCCACCGTTGTCGGATCGATCGGTAACTTTTTCCGTTGCCATAAAGAGGGGACGAATACGGTATGACATGGCATCCGCGCGTTAATTTGCGCCCGGCTGAAAAAAACCCGGCGCGAATTAGTGGCAGAATGCGTTCACGGCCGCTCGTTCGCTTCCCCGCGGCGGCCTGAAGCACTCCAATGGATCGAACATCTGCCCGGCTTCTGACCGCTTGCGGCGTCGGCATCATGCTGGCGTGCGCTGCTTTGAGCTGGAAGCTCGAAGCAAAAGATGCGCGGGCCGCGGAACAACAGCATGGCAGCCATCAGCGCGCGGCAACGAGCGGCGTGATGAGCATCGACGTCTACGCGCAGGACGGCACGCTTCACCTGCTGACCGGTGCCATAAAGGACGGCGGGCGGGTGCTTATGTACCAGCGCTCGGCCGACGACGGAGCGACCTGGTCGCCCGCCGTGCGGGTGGACGCTCATTCACCGGTCAACATGTTCCGCCGCGGCAACGACGCGCAGATTGCCGCGTCGGGCCAGGAAATCGTCGCCGTCTGGACCGCGAAAGGCACCGGATGGGGCGGCGGCGGGCCGCTCGCAGCCGCGGTGTCGCGCGACGGCGGAAAATCGTGGCAGCCGACGGCGGCGCCGGCGGACGACAATTCGACCACGACGCATGCGTTCCCCGAGCTGTTCGCGAATGCGTCCGGGTTCGGCCTTGCGTGGATCGACAATCGCAATGCAAAGACCGGCGTTCGTTATGCGGAACTTCCGCGCGCAGGCACGCGCTGGTCGGCGAACGTGACCGTCGAAGCGCTAAGCTGCGAGTGCTGCTGGAACACCGCCGCCCTGAAGGGCAACAAAATATTCCTGATGTATCGGGGCAATCAACCGCGCGACATGATGCTGGCCTCTGCACAGGATGCCCCCGGAGCCGCCTGGCAGCGCACGGCCGCTGTCGGCGCTTTCGACTGGAAAATCGAGGCCTGCCCCGAAACCGGCGGCTCGCTGATCGTGGCGCCGTCGGGCGTCATGCACGCACTCGCGTGGACGGGGAAGGATAAACAACTGGGCTTGCACTACCTCGCATCGCGCGATGAAGGCCGCCGCTGGAGCGAGCCGGTGCGCATCGGCAGTGAAGACGCGCGCCGTTCCACTCTCGCCGCCGCACCCGACGGCACGCTCGCGGCGGCATGGGACGACACCAACGACAACCGGATTCACGTCGCCTTTTCGCGCGATGGCGCGAAGTGGTCTGCTCAACGAACCGTTTCCGAGGCCGGCCGCCGCGCGATCGGGCCGCGTCTCGTTGCGGTGAGAGATGGATTCCGCGTGTTCTGGACCGAGGCACGCGCCGAGGGCAGCGAATACGAGTGGAAGTCGGCGACGATATTGAGCCGCTGATCTCTTGGCGGCTGTAAACGGGTTGAGTGGTCTCCAGCCGCGCGGCCTCGATTTTCGGGACGCAAAGCGCGGCCCGAAGAATCGAAATGGACCGAACAACACGAAGCGCTACGGCTGGCAATGCGTAAGCAGGACGTACACTGCTTTAGTTGAAGCGCGCCGCGCCCTCAAATCGATTACCGCGTTACGGCATTTCCAGGTGGGGCAAATTGAGGAGGTAATGCTCCTGGATTGATTTACGCGCGCGGAGCCTGCTATGACAATTTTCTGCAACCGATATGCGACGTGTTGCAGGTCCTACAGAATCTCGCTCCTTTGTCCTATTGAGCAGCGAATGGCCGTTTCCTAGCCTTGAGATTGCATCTTCCGGAGGAGACGCGTCATGCCACCCGAGCAATTCCAGTCCTGCATTGAAGCCTGCTATGAATGCGCCACAGCCTGCGATTACTGCGCGGCTTCGTGCCTGAAAGAGCAAGACGTCAAAATGATGGCGCGATGCATTGCGCTTGATATCGATTGCGCCGAAATCTGCCGGCTGGCGGCGGCGCTCATGTCCCGAAGCAGCCAGCACGCGGCCGAAGTCTGCACGACCTGCGCTGAAATCTGCGAGAAGTGCGCGGAGGAATGCGCGAAACACAAAATGGCCCATTGCCAGGAATGCGCTGACGCATGCCGCCGCTGTGCCGATGAATGTCGTGCAATGACCGTGGGCGCTTAGCACTGCCCCGTCTCGCGCCGTTCGCACGCTCATACTGAGCCTATCGAGCAGCACGGAAAGCGCGGCCGCACGAAAATAAACGGCGCTGGCCTTAATCCGGCTTGATGTTCGCGTCCTTCACCACCTTGCGCCACAGCACCAGATCTTTGCGGATCAGCGCGCCGAATTCCTGCGGCGTGCTCGTGGCAGCGACGACGCCCTGAGTCTCCAGTCGCGTGACCCTCTCAGGCGCGCTGAACGCTTGTTTGAGCTCGCCGTTCAGGCGCTCGACGATCGCGCGCGGCGTCTGCGGAGGCGCCAGCAAGCCGTAAAAGCCGGAGTTGTTGAACCCGGGCACCGTTTCCGCGATCGCCGGAACATCCGGCAAAGCGGAGAGCCGCACGGGATGACCGACGCCGATGATGCGCAGCCGGCCCGCCTTGTGATGCGGCAGTATCTGCGGCACGCCGGAAAATACGCTTTGCACCTGGCCGCTGATGAGATCGACGGTGATCTGACCCGCGCTGCGATAGGGAACGTGGAGCATGCTTATTTTGGCGTGCATCAGCAGCAGCACCATCCCGAGGTGATTCGGCGTGCCCGTGCCGGTTGACGCGTAGTTGAGCTTGCCCGGCGACGCCTTGGCGAGATCGATCAGCTCCTTCACCGACTTCGCCGGCACGCCCGGATTCAGCACCAAGGCCCAAGGCGTGTGGACCGCAAGCCCGACCGGCACGAAATCCTTCTCGGGATCGTAGGGCAATTGCGCGCCCATCAGCGCAGGCCCGGTGACCAGGCCGCCGAATGTGCCGACCACGAGCGTGTAGCCGTCGGGCGCCGCTTTTGCGACGATGTGATGGCCCATCGTGCCGGCCGCGCCGCTGCGGTTGTCCACGACGAATTGCTGGCCCATCGATTCGGAGAGCGCGGCGGAGATTTCGCGCGCGGTGAAATCGGTTGCGCCGCCCGGAGGATAAGGAACGACGAGCCGCACCGGGCGGATCGGATAAGCCTGTGCTTGAACGCCCTGCGGCAGGAATGAAGCTGCGAGCGCTGCGAGCGCCGTAACAAGTTCAAGGCGTTTGTTCACTGCAGCTGCTCGAGCGTCGGCGCCTGCCTGAGCTCACTTTCCGGCTCGCGATGCGCAAAGATATGCGGACCGATTTCGGAAACGCGCCGCGCGCCGACGTAGCCGAAGGACCGCTCCATTTCATCGGCGAGTATCTTGATCGCCCTCGCGGCGCCGGCTTGCCCGCCGCACGCAGTACCGTACAGCGTCGCCCTGCCGACCAGCACCATCTTCGCGCCGAGCGCCAGCGCCTTGACGATATCGCTGCCGCGTCGGATCCCGCTGTCGAGTATGACGGTGCAGCGATCGCCGACCGCCGCCACGACTTCCGGCAGCATGTCGATGGTTGCCACCGCGCTGTCGAAGGCGCGTCCGCCGTGATTCGATACGATCACGCCGTCGGCGCCGGCGTCGACCGCCGCTTGTGCCTGATCGCCGCTCAAGATGCTCTTGACGATCAGTTTGCGCGGCCAGAAGTCGCGCAGCTTCCGGATGTGATCCCACGTCATCGCCTGGAATGCTTTCGGGCGCGTGCGCGTCTTGCCGTCGAGGATGATGTGGCGGTAGCGCGCCGGGAAATTCGCGTTCGTCGGCATGCCTTCGTTCATCAGGTACTTGCGCATGACGCGCCACATCCAGCCGGGATGCATCGCCATGTCCACCGCTGCCGTGACGTTGGGCTTGAACGGAAAGGAATAGCCGTTGCGCTCGTTGTGCTCGCGCCCGCGGCCCGGCGCCGCGTCGATCGTAACCACCAGCGCCTCCCAGCCCAGGTCGCGCGCACGCGCGACCATTTCGTAAGAGCCCGCTTCGTCCGCCCACGGGTAGAGCTGGAACCACTTGCGCGCAGCGGGCACTTTTTCGCTCACTTCTTCCATGGAAGTCAGCGCACCGGTGGCGAGCGTGAAAGGAATGCCCGCGGCGGCCGCGGCGCGCGCCAGTTCCACCTCGCCTTGATACCACATGAGGCCGGCGCTGCCCGTCGGCGCAATGCCGAACGGCAGCTCGATGCGCTCGCCGAAGATCTCGGTGCCGAGATCGCGCTGCGACCAATCGTTGAGAAAGCGCGTGCGCAGCTTGAGGCGCTGAAACGCGGCCCGGTTTTCCGCGAGCGAAATGCCGTCTTCGGTGCCCTTGTCGACGTATTCGAAGATGCCTTTGGGCAGGCGGCGCTGCGCAACGTCCCGCAGATCGAAGATGTTGTAGCAGCGGTCCAGGTTTGTCATCGAACCGCTAGTAGCGAACGCCCGGCGTCGAGCCGCCGTCGACGGCAATGCTCTGGCCGGTGATCGCCGAAGCATGCGGCGAGCAGAGAAACATTACGATCGGCGCGATGTCCTTGGGCTCGATGAGCCGGCCGATGGGGAACTGCTTGATGAAGCTCTTCTCGGCTTCAGCCTCGCTCACGCCAAGCTCTTTGGCGCGCGCCGCGAGACGCTTCGGATAGCGGTCGGTCTTGGTGAACGGCGGGTGCACTACGTTTACCGTGATGCCCTGCGGCGCCACCATCGTGCTGAACTGCTTGGAGAAAGCGATGATCGACGAATTGCCGAGCGCGCTGGGCAGCGCGGTGGGGCCCGCATGGAATGCTGCATTGCCCCCGATGTTGATGACGCGGCCGCGGGATTTGCGCAGGTGCGGCAGCGCGGCGCGACAGCAGCGCATGTAAGCAAGGGTCTTTCCTTTGAGCCTTTCCAGCAGCCCTTCGTCGTCGAGCGTCTCGATATTGCCGCTGATCGCAGTGGAAGCGTTGTTGACCAGGATATCGAGTCCGCCGAACGCATCCACGGCCGCCTGCACCGCGGCGATACAACCCTCGCCGGTGAAGAGATCGACCGCGACCGACTTCGCCTTCACGCCCTTCGCCGCAATCTGCTTCTCCGCATCCGCGAGCGCCGCCTTGTCGCGGCCGCAGATGGCGACGTTGGCGCCTTCCCCGGCGAAAGCCAGCGCGATGCCTAGACCGACGCCGCGGTTGCCGCCCGTGACCAATACTGACTTGCCCTTTAATTGAAGATCCATTTTCCTGCGTCCTTTCGTTTTATTTTATCTGCACCGCGCGCGGAAGACCTGCGTGGACGCGCAGCAAGGTGCAGAGTCTAACTTAAGTCTCGTTTTGATATTTCCCGAGCGAACGGACGACCAAGGTAGGGGTGTTTATTCGTTGACCCATCCCCCTCCCAGCCTCCCCCTTGAAGGGGGAGGAGTGTCTTTATAATGTAGCCAAAACCTGCTGGAAAATACCCCCATGTTCGCTGATCGCTACGGCCTCCCCATATCCACCTCGTCGACCGCCGCGCGAGACGCCTATGTCGAGGGCTTCGACCTGCTGCTGACGGTGTATCCGGGCGCAATCGAGGCGTTCGACCGCGCCCTCGCCGCCGACCCGCGGCTCGCGCTCGCGCACGCCGGCAGGGCGCAGGTCCTGATGCGCGAAGGCAAGGCCGCGCAGGCGCGGGAGGCCATCGAGGCCGCAAAAGCCGCGGCGTCGGACGTCTCCGCGAGAGAAGCCGCGCATATCCATTACTTCGATCTTGCGTTCTCGGGCCGCAACGATGAAGCGATCAAGGCCTTGTACGAGCATCTCGACGAATGGCCGCGCGATGCGTTGATGGTGGCGCTCTCCTCCAATCCCAACGGTCTCATCGGCAGCTCGGGGCGCGTCGGGCAGAAGCGGCAGAACGCCGAGCTGCTCGATCGCCTCGCGCCGCATTACGGCGACGACTACTGGTTTCTGTCCTATCATGCGATCGCGCTTGGCGAGGATGGACGCGCCGCGGAAGCACGGCCGAAGATCGAGCGGTCCGTGATGCTCAACCGCAACAACGCTCACTGCGCGCACGGCGTCGCACACGTCTGCTATGAGATCGGCGATGCCGATACTTCCCGCGGGTTCCTCTCCTCCTGGCTCGCGAGCTATCCGTGCGATGCGGCATTTCATGGCCATCTAAGCTGGCATTTCTCTCTGCTCGAACTGGCGGCCGGAAACTGGACGGCGGCGCAGCAGCTTTATCGCGACGCCATCGCGCCCGACCGGCACCCGGGCGGACCGCAGCAAAAAGTATGGGACGGTGTCGCGTTTCTCTGGCGTTCCGAGCTTGCGGGTCATCCGCGCAACGAGTCGGCATGGCGGCAGCTCTATGAATACGCGGGCAGCGCCCTGCCGCGGCCCGGCGCGGGACTTGCGGACCTCCATGTAATGCTCGCTCACGCGGTGATGCGCGACGACACCGCGCTCGCTTCCCGTCAGGAGCAGATAGAGGCGCTGACTCGCGACAATCGCTATCTCCCCGGCTCCTACGTGCCGGAGGCTGCGCGCGGCTTCGTCGCGTTCGAACGCGGCGACTATCCGGCGGCGATCGCCGCCCTCGCCCCGCTCGTGCGGCAAAGCGAGCGCATCGGCGGCAGCCGCGCGCAGCATGACATCATCGAATTGACGCTGCTCAAGGCGTACCTCAATGCCAACCTGCTCGAAGAAGCACGCCAACTTCTCGTTGCGCGCAGGCCCGGCGCCTTGCGAGCGACGGTCGAGGGCGCTGCCGCGCTGTAATCATTCGGAAAGCCTCCCTGATTGCGTCATTCCGGACTCCGCGGCAGCGGGAATCGATCCGGAATCCATTCGCGCCGGCCCGAGCTGGTTCGCCATCCACCGCTCGACAATCCCTAGGTCGTCGACGAAGCGCGCATATTCGCTCTCCTGCTCTTCGACCGGCACGCGCAATAGATACGAAGGATGCACCGTTACGAGAACCTGCGTGTCATCGGACACGCGCAGCATGCGGCCACGGTTCGCTTTGACCGGCGTGGGTTTGCCGAGTATCGCGTTCGCCGCGGTCGCGCCCATCGCGACGATCAGCTTCGGCTCGACGAGCAGGATCTCCTGCTCGAGCCAGTGCCGGCACGCTTCGATCTCGCGCTGAGCGGGCGTCTTGTGCAGCCGGCGCTTGCCGCGCACCTCGAACTTGAAATGCTTGACCGCATTCGTGACGTAGACGGCGTCGCGCGCGATGCCCGCGTCTTCCATCGCGCGGTCGAAGAGCTGGCCGGCAGGTCCGACGAACGGGCGTCCTGCCAGATCTTCCTGATCGCCGGGCTGCTCGCCGACGAACATCACTTCCGCCGACGCCGGGCCCTCGCCGAACACAGTTTGTGTTGCGTGCTCGTAGAGTGGACAAGCGCGGCATTCCGCCGCCTCCCTGCCGAGCGCATCGATGGAATCGACCGGCGTCGCCAGGCGTTTGGGTTCGTAGGGCGCGACCCGCCGCCGGGGAACGGTCGTATCGGCAGCGATCATGTCGAACGTTCGCGCCGGCGACTTCGCGACCAGCTCTGAAATAAGCTCGGCTTCCGGCAGGTTGCGCCAGTATTTGCGCGGCATATGGCTTTGCATGGTGCCGACCTTGAGCCGCGCCGGATTGAAAATGCTCTTGTAGTAGCTGCGCCACAGCGTCTCCAGCGCATCACCGTCGGGCGCGCTTGCGCGCGAGTCGCCGGGACCTAAGTGCAGTTCCGCGCCATCCCAGTACGCGCTCGCGTCGGGCGTCAGAATCGACCAGCGCATCGAAGCGAACCGCCGCACGAAGAAAGGCGCGGCTGCCGCGACGATGTGATGCGAAGGCTCGAACCACGCGACGTAGATTGTGCCCTCCGGCTCGTGGGATTCCCGGAAGCGCACATAGGCATGCATCTTGTGAATGTCGCGGTCGACGGCCTTCTTCATGTTGCGCAGACGCGTCACGTCTTCGTCGGTCGCGACGGCTAGCAGCCGCGGCTCCTGGCGCAGGCGCCAAAGCAACCGATACAGCAGACCGAAGCGCTGCGGATCGCGATGCAGGATCGCATCCTGCGCGAGTGCCATGAATGCTTTCGGCACGGTGAAGCGGGAGTCAGGTTGCGCAGCGCCTGCGGCGGGCGCCGCCTCTTCAAGCAAAGTCGCCTGATCCCCCACTACCCATTCCACGTCTTCAGGCGCGACGCCATCGAGCACGAGCGCGCGCGCCTGCTTGCGCCAGCCGTCGAAGTCGGTCTCGCCTGCGAGGCGGGCCACTCTCACGCAGGGACGACCGCCGGGAAAAGCTGAAGCTGCTCGGCGGCGGGTTTGAGGCTGCGTTCCAGGCCCATGGAGTCGAGCACACCGCCGCCCTTGTGTCCGGGAACGGTGACGAACGGCAATACATGCTTGAGCGGCACGCGCAGACGCGCAAGATCGTCGACGTGCAGCTTGCGCACACGGCGCGACGACAGAATGCGTTTCACCGCCTTGATGCCAAGCCCCGGCACGCGCAGCAGCATCTCCTTGCCCGCGCGGTTCACGTCGACGGGAAACTTGTCTCGATGCGCGAGCGCCCAGGCGAGCTTCGGGTCGATGTCGAGCGCCAGCATGCCGGTATCGCCGGTGGGAATCTCTTCCGGCATGAAGCCGTAGAAGCGCATGAGCCAGTCCGCCTGGTACAGCCGGTGCTCGCGCATGAGCGGCGGCGCCTTGAGCGGCAGGTTTTTTGCGGCATCGGGAATCGGGCTGAACGCCGAGTAGTACACGCGCTTCAATCGATACGAGCCGTAAAGATTCGCGCTCGTTGCGATGATCGAGCGATCCGGGCTCTCGTCGGCGCCGACGATCATCTGCGTGCTTTGCCCCGCGGGCGCGAACGGCCGCGCGCGTTCGCGCCCTGTTTCGCCGGCGTGTGATCCGCCGCCGCTTTTTTCGTCGATGTGCGACCGCAGACGCGCCATCGACTTGCGGATGCCGCCGGCGTTTTTCTCCGGCGCGAGCCGTTCGAGGCTGGCCGTGCTCGCCAGCTCGATGTTGATGCTCAGGCGGTCGGCGTAGCGTCCCGCGCGCTCGATGAGGTCATCGGACGCGTCCGGAATGGTCTTGAGATGAATGTAGCCGCGGAAATCGCGCTCCTCGCGCAGGACGCGTGCAACCTCGATCACCTGCTCCATCGTGTAATCGGGATCCCGAATGATCCCGGAGCTCAAAAACAGACCCTCGATATAGTTTCGCTTGTAGAAGTCGACGGTGAGCTGCACGACCTCGTCCACGCTGAAGCGGGCGCGCGGCGTGTTGCTCGAAGAGCGGTTGACGCAATACAGGCAGTCGTAAATGCAGAAGTTCGTGAGCAGGATCTTGAGCAGCGAGATACAGCGACCGTCCGGCGCGTAGCTGTGGCAGATGCCCATGCCCTCGGTCGAGCCGAGCCCTTTTCCGTCGCTCGAATTGCGCTTCGCGGTACCGCTGGAGGCGCACGACGCATCGTATTTCGCGGCGTCGGCAAGTATTTCGAGCTTGCGCAGGAGTTCCATGAACTACCGATAGGCAGCGGCGCGAGCTGAAAAGTTCAACGAAACAGGCAGCTGCAGCTACTTACTTACGCGGGGACGCTCAGGCGCTTTTCATCCCGACGGCGCGGGCCTGCCGCTCTTCCCACTGCCTGCGCTCTTCGTCGTAGGCGATGCCGCGGATACCGCCGCGCACCGTGCCCGGCTCGACGCTGCGGTAGAGATCGCGCCAGCTCTCCGGCAGCCGCGCGCTGTCGGGTGGAGCGAGCCATAGCCGGAACAGCAGCCGCTTGAGGGCGTGCTCCTTGTGATCGACGAACTCCGTGCGCGAATGCAGCGTGACGTGGCTGTTGATGATTTGGACGTCGCCGGGCTCGAGCCACGTCGAGTACGCAAGGTCCGGGCGCCGTACCACTGCATCGAAGCGCTCGAGTGCTTCGCGATGCTCCGGCGAGAGCTTCGGCGCGCCCGCAATTTCCTGCGCCGATGTCATGCGGTTCCAGTTCCAGCGCCCGCACAGCCTGCCGTCGGCCATGTCGAAAACCGGCATCACGACGAACGGTCCTTCGTCGGGCGCCTGCTCGCCCTGGCGGCCGAATGCGAGCGGCGCCTGCAGCCATTCCGCGAGCTCGGGAAACTCTTCGTGCATCGAGCGATAGCCTGCGAGCGAGCTCGCGACGATCGACATGCCGCCGGACGGCGCGCGGTTGTAGCAGCTCAGGAACACGATGTCGGCAGTATCGGTGTGGTAGTCGAGCTCGGCATTCGACGAGTAGCCGCGCCCGGTGCCGGTGCGATACTCCGCGCCGGCATCGCGCACGCCGGAGATGTAGTGCGTTTGCCGGCCCTGCGGCCGTGCGACGCCCGTATGGAGCCCGAGTGCCCACGTCATGAGCTCGAACTCCTGCTCGGTGACACCTTCACGCGGCAGCCCGCGCACGAGCGCAATGCCGCGCCCCTGCTTGACCTGCTTCAGCGCGCGCTCGAAGACCGGCCACACGCTGCCGCAGTCGAATTCATCGCGGCGGTAATCGAAGAGTTTCCTGTCCGGCGAATACGCCGCGCGCACCGCGGCGATCAGGTCGCGCCGCGCCCGATCATCGAGCTCAAAAGTCCAGCCGCGGTCGGCGACGAGCTCGTCGACGCGCCACGCGGCGGGGGAGTGAGCGAGATAAGAAGGAAGCATGGCAAATTCGGCTCAACCCAGTGCTGGAAGTTCCTTGGTTCGCGCCGCGTTGGCCTCTATTACATGCTTCTTATAAGCCGGGCGCGCCGCCAGCCGCTCGTACCAGGCGCGCACGTTGGGATGCGCGGGCTGCGCTGCCTTGGGTGTCCAATGGAACCACCGATACGTCAGCGACCCGGCCGGTATATCGGCCATGGTGAACTTGTCGCCGCACAGGTACTGCTTGCCGGCCAGATGCTTGTCGAGGATGTCGAGCCATTGCACTTGTGCCTTGGCGGCTTTGAGAATGGCGTCGGGGCTTCGCTTGTCTTTAGGCCCGAAATAATTTTGCAGGTAGACGCTGTTGAAGCCGGCAAAGTTGAGCGAGCTCCAGTCCATCCATTTCTCCGCGTCGGCGCGGCCGCGCGGCGTGTCGGGACACAGATTGCCGAGGCTGTGTTTCATGCACAGGTAGCGCACCACGGCGCCCGACTCCCACAAAGTCCAGCCGTCGTCTTCCTCGAGCGTCGGCAGGCGGCCGTTCGGGTTCTTGCGCCGGTACTCCGGATCGTCGTTGCCGCCGAATTCGCCGCCCCAGTCGATGCGCTGATGCTCGATCCCGAGCTCGCCTACCGCCCACATCGCCTTGATGACGTTCGAGCCGTCCGCGCGTCCCCATATCTTGATCATGCTGCCTCCTCCTCCGTCTGATTGAATCGCTGAGTATAACCAAAGCTCTTTTACCTGCTCACCTGCCCCACCGGCACGACGCCTAAATGGATGAGCAACGCAAGAACGGACGCCGTCATTGCGATCATGCAGACGGCGAGCCAGCCGTACAGTGCAAACGCGGTGCTGGCGAGGAAGGCGCCCACCGCATTGCCGCACCACATGTGCATCCCGAAAAGCGTGTTCGCGCGTGCGCGCGAGTCCTGCA
>JADMIO012796855.1_pt1 | contig 14936 bp, 22 predicted proteins | sample 8958161 | NCBI WGS metagenome assembly JADMIO01 (sample SAMN16585339, study PRJNA669376) | soil metagenome | isolation source: Crop rotation soil | place: USA: Cullars Rotation, Alabama | collected 2011 | reverse complement strand
GTGGGAGAGGTAGGACTCGAACCTACGAAGGCGTAAGCCAGCGGATTTACAGTCCTAGACACTCCTTTGTTTTGATTGAGTTTAACCACTCCATGTCGCATCTATGTCGCGTTGGCCCACAGAGAAGCCTCGGCGGCGGCCAGCTCTGCCCGATCGTTACCGCGCGGGAACAGGTGACCGTAGCGGTCCAGGGTCATAACGATGCTTGAGTGACCGAGCAACTGCTGGACGTTCTTTGGCGGCAGTTCCCGACCCCCGGCAGACTTCGGGTTGATGCACCAACTCGCGAAATAGTGCCGCAGGCTGTGCAGCGCATATTTCGGCTCGCCGCCCTTGTCTGTCAGGCCGGCGGCAGTCATGACCGGCGCCAGCCCGCGCAGCATGTTCTTGTGGTGCTCGACATCGCCCTTGCCGGTCGGGAATACCAAGTCCCCCTCCCCCTTCGGGCAAGCTAGCTTCCACTCTTTCAGCACACTCACGACCTTCGGCCCGAGGTCGAGGCTGCGAACGCTCGCCTCTGACTTTGGCTGGCCAATGACGTTGTAGCGGTCGGCCCGCTGCCTGACGTGCAGTTCGGCGTGCTTGAGATCGACGTCGCGCCAGCGCAGACCACGCAGCTCTGATGCCCGCAGGCCACAGAACACCACCACCGCGAGCAAGGCTCGGCGTTGAAGATCGCCGCCCTCTGCTGCCACGAGCAGACGCTGGATTTCATCGCGCGTCGGGATGTCCACGCCGAGCTCTAGCTTGCGCTCGCGCTTGTCGCGCGGGATTTTGACATTGCTGACGACCTGGGGCCGCTTCGCTGTCCGCATGATCGACTTGACGCTGGTCAGCACCTTGCGAGCCATCGGGCGAGACATGCCGGCGAGAAGATCGTCGCGGAATAGCTCCATGCGGGTCTCAGTCAATGTCGAGACCTTCAAGGCACCGATCCGGGGCTTGATGTGCAGGTCGATATGCTGCCGGTACTGGCGAACCGTTGTCGCCTCCCGACCGTCAGCCTCAACGCGCTTGATCCACCGTTCGGCAGCGTCGGCAACCGTCTCTGACTTGCTCGGCGCGATATGGTCGCCACGCTCCACGCTGGTCCTGACGTTGGCCCAGAACGAGTCCGCCTCCTTTTTCTTGTCGAAGGTCTGGATTGCGCGGTTACCCTCCTGATCGACGTAATCGACGATCCAGGCCTCACGTTGCTCGCCTTTGCTGGTCGCCCATTTGCGCTTGCGGACTGACATGCTCCATCCCCTTCAATGGTAGCCGTTGGGAGTATGTTGCAGTATGTCGCATATTGTCCGCTGACAGTCAAGTGGGGCGATGGATTCTTCGGCGGCTCGCAAGGAACTACGGAGCTCAATCCACCGAAGATTTCCGGCATGGTGATAACGGGTACGGCGGCGGGTGCCGCGGCGCATAAATCGCGCGACCAATTACAAGTCAGTTATAATCACTCCGAAGCAGAGAGAACGCGCGGATGGCGCTGTGATTTGAGTGGATTGGTGTGGGTTGTGAAATCGCAGGAAAAGACTGCGGTTAGCCGCGGGCGACTCTTGCACATGAGTCACGACGTATGCGACGATTCTTAAGAGATAAGAGATTCCTGTACGGCGTTCGTGGTTGTAAACGGCTCGCGTGAACAATTCTGAATAAACGGCAGAACTTGTTGCCAACGGCACAGGACACAGTCATCAGGAACAAGAGAGCACCGACCTCCCTCCACAGGCGGCCGGTGCTCGGTAGCAAAGCGTGATTTGGCAGACGTAGCTCGCCCGGCAAGGCGAGCATCACAAGGAAAGGAAGGCTTACCTTGCAACAGGCGCAAGAGAACACCGCGACCCCCTCCGGTGTCAATTCTGAAAATCAAGTCATCCAAAACGTAAACGCCGGCGTCGCCTGGGGTGCCCGCGAGATCGGCCGAATTATCGGCAGAAGCGAGCGGCAGACCCACTACATGCTTGAGCGCGGCTTGATTAAGTCGGCGCGCAAGACAGGCGGCCGATACAACGCCGGCATCCCGGCGCTACGCCAAGAGTTCGGCTGCTGATTCGGTGGATGGTGGAAATGGCGCGGGCCTCAACCTCGATTTTAGTCGAGACGAGGCCCGGGAATGCGCCCCCGCGGGCGAGCGGGTTCGCACATCTAAGCCAGACATCAACACGCCGCAAGTTCACCGGCTGACCGCTGGACCTTACCGGGTCGACGTTGTCCCGGATGGCCGCCCGCATCTGTACCGCGTGGCGTGGCCTGACATCGGCTTGTCCGACGCCGCCAACCTCTCGCGTTGCTGTGATGCTGCGCGCGAGTGGATGGAGCATCAAGTGATGACCGGCGGCGGCAAAATGAGTGCCGCACGGCGTTTGAAATCATTGAATAATTTTTCGTGGCGTCGGTCCCCTGTGCTTTCAACTCGTCCGCAGCAGGGGGACTTGTCATGCATCACATAAAACAGCGCGGGCGATTCCATGAGTAGGCGCGCCCGCAAAGAAAAGGAACGTCACGGTGACTTCGTGGCGGTCCTAAGGGACACGCTAGACTCGCCCGCATGGAAGGCGATGTCTCACGGCGCTCGATCGCTCTTCCTGGCACTGAAGCGTCGTTACAGTACCAACTTCAAAAATAACGGCCGGATATACCTGTCGCAGCGGGACGCAGCGAAGGAAATCGGATCGCATCACAACCAGGTGTGCCGATGGTTTCGCGAGCTGCAACACTTCGGCTTCATCGTGCAGACAACGCCGGGCAGCCTCGGCGTTGAGGGCATGGGCAAGGCACCGCACTGGCGGCTCACTGAGCTCGGATACATGGGCAATCCGCCGACGCGTGACTTCTTGCGTTGGAATGGCGAGCCGTTCGATGGTGTCGGGAAAATAAAATCCCGTGCTAGAAAACTAGCACGGTGTGTGCCGGAAAACGCGCACACCCTCGTGCCGGAAAGCAAGCACACTATCGGGAACAAGTGTGCTGGAAAACTAGCACATATAGCCGACGCGGCTGTGCCGGAAAGCAAGCACATAGCTAGTTTACCACTCTCTTCAAAAGCTGCCGGGCTGAGGGCATCGCCTGAACTTGCTGCGAGCATTCAGCGTCGAGGTTGGACGCGGTGAGTAGCGCGCGCCGCCGGGGCCAATCAAAAGGCCCCAAGGCAAGCGCGCGGGCGTGATCGACAAATTTGCAACACGTTGCTGCCGAGTGCGTGTGAGTGCCGCTGAGCGTTGCTTGTGGTGTCCACCTCTTAAGTAGGTAGCTGCGCCTCACTGCAGCGAACGGCCCGCCGGGACAAAAAATAGCCCGGGCGACTCGCGATCGCACCGGGCTAAATCAGGGCTTGATATGAGAGATATGAACACCGCCCTCGATGGCGGCTGCGAAATTTTCGACGAATCTTTGTTTGGTGATGGCGAGGCGACCCGAGCTCCGAGAGAGAGCCAACCGAATAATCTGACGTTGTATCGGTGGCGCGGTGAATCTCTCGGCGCTGGTGAAGAGCTTGATCTGCTTCGATCAGCGCAAGCCGGTGATGCAGAGGCAAAGCGCAAGTTGGTGGAGGCTTTCCATCGACTTGTTCTGAAAATTGCCAGCGAGTTTTACGGGCCGTCGAAAGACGACTTGATCGCGGCGGGTTTGCTCGGGCTGGGCGAGGCCATCGCTGAATACGATCTCCGGCGCAACACGCGGCTGAGCAGCTTTGCGATCCACAAAATCCGCAATGCTGTCCGTGCCGAGGTCAAGCGTTGGCGAAGGCGCGGCCAGGCCGGCGAAACGCGGGCGGATCGCTGGGTCTATAGCCACAGCGATTCTACTCCAGAACAGGTCGCAACGAAGGTTGGATGTTCCACCGACGATGCCTCCGAGGCTTTGGACAGGGTTGAGGGTTATTGGACTGGTCATGAGCAATACGACACGACGGAGCGCGGGAACGATGACGACGAAGAGTGCCCCCGTAAAGCTACTGTCGCCCCGGCTCCGCGCGGCACACTTTCGAAGTGGCTTCGCATCAGTCGGCAAATCGACAGATGGGCAGATGAGTGTGACAGGCGGGCGATGCGGCGGCTGCGCGAGATCGGGCGGCGCGCCTATGCGCTAGAGTTAGTCGAGCGTGATCGAGCCCGGTTCGCGGCTCGCTCCAACCCGCGAAATTATCTCTATCCGTGGTGTCGCGATGCAGCCTAACGAGGGGGAGAATGAAGGACCACCATTTGACTTCCGAATCTTTGAAAGCGCGCGAGCTGGTCACCGTGCAGGATGCGGCGAAAACTGCCGGCGTGGATCAGCGCACGCTCTTGAAGCGGCTTCATGAGCATAAGATTCCGATTATCCGGCTGGGCCGGCGGAACCGATCAATTATGCTCGCGAGTTTCGACAAACTACTGACATCCCTCGTTGAGCACCGGGCAGCTTAGTCAGAGGGAGCGCAGGTCAGAAAAAATCTGGCGCGGCCCCAGTGTTCGATTTCGCGGCGTTGGAGTTGGCGATCTCCGACTGCAGCAAAGATCACACACCTCGATGTTTTCTGTGCGCTCGTGGTGCTCGACCTGACCGAGAACGTGCGAGCCGTTGCCGCTGTCTGATGGCGATTAGTGCCTGTTGGTAGCCAGTGCCAGCGGATTACTTATCCGCATCCTCCCCGTAGTGTGTTGACGATACAGCATTTTCACGCGATATGTTGCGTCATGTCGCGTGCATGCAAACACGCATTGGAGCGCCAACTTGACCGTCACCTGCCCTGATACCGACCCCACATCGGCCCGCACTCGCAGCCGGACGACGAACGATCGCAACGCGCTGCCTGGCGTCGATGGCCGCTCGGCTGGCGCCCGGCGTGCCCGAGACCTACGACGCGAGTTCGAGGAGTTCGTGACCGGCTGCGGCGGCGAGCTCGGCACGGTCGAGAGCAATCTGATCGACATGGCCGTGACGCTGAAGCTTCAGGAGGAGTCGATCCGCGCTGGCTTGATCCGCGGCGAGACCGTCGATGGTGACGAATTGATCCGCCTGTCTGGCGCCACCCGCCGCACACTGAGCGAGGCAATCAAAGCATCCGGCACACGTAGGGCCTGCCCGTCCGGCAAATCGCCACTGGCGAGCTATTTGGCGTCGAAGGCCACCGATGCGGCCAAGGACGTGCCGTGACTCCTGGGCGCTCAATCCTCACCGAGAACCTGCCAACCGACACCACGGCGGTGCTCGACGCCATCCGCGCCGGCACACGTGAGTGGCCGGAGAACCTTCTGATGCTGAACCGCGGCGTTGATTGGGCCGTCGTATCCGGCCCCCGCCACTCAGTGATCATCAACATGGAGACGAAATGACCAACGACCCCAACATTCCGCAGCCTTTCACCGCCACGGTCCACCGGTCCGTCGCCTGGGAGGGCAGCGGCGAGGTTTACGAGGTCCGCGCCAACAGTTCGGGCCACATCTTCGCTATCGGCCATGACCCGTTGACTGCCACCGCACGCCGCTTGCGCGAGTCCGGCTGTCTCGACGCCCACAACATCGTGCTCGGCTTTGTCGATCCACGTCCTGAAATCGTCAGCACGGTCGGCGCCGCGCTCAAGGGTGCGAAAGCTTGAACATCATCGACGCCACCCAGGACCCCGCGCTATTTGCGCCCTGGTTCAAGGACCGGGGCACGTGGGCGTCATGGATGGTATTTCTCAAGGCTCTGTTCGGCCTGCCGATGACCGCCGAGGAGTTGGCGATCTACCAGCAGGCCACCGGCCGCGGCGATGCTCCGACAACGCAGGGGCGTGAGGCCTGGCTCGTGTGTGGGCGCCGTGCCGGCAAGAGCTTCATCCTGGCGCTGATCGCGGTGTTCCTGGCCTGCTTCTGCGACTGGTCGCCCTATCTCGCCCCCGGCGAGCGCGGCACCATCGTGATCGTTGCGGCGGATCGCAAGCAGGGCCGCGCCATCATGGGTTACCTGACGGCGCTGCTTGAGCAAATCCCATTGCTCGCCGCCATGATCGGCAAGATCAACGCCGAGGACATCGAGCTTAACAACGGCGTGGTGATCGAGGTGGCGACGTGCTCGTTCCGCACCATCCGCTCCCGCACCATCATCGCTGCGCTGTGCGACGAAATAGCATTTTGGTCCGACGACAGCTCCGCCAATCCCGACACCGAGGTGCTGGCCGCCATCAAGCCGGCGATGGCGACCATTCCCAACGCGATGCTGCTTTGCGCATCCAGCCCGCATGCGCGGCGCGGTGTGCTGTGGAATACGTTCAACACGTGGTTCGGCAAGGACGGCGGCCCGCTGGTGTGGCGCGCGACCACACGGCAGATGAACCCGACTGTCCCGCAGCAATTCATCGACGAGGAAATCGCCAAGGACCCGGCCGCGGCATCCGCCGAATATCTCGCCCAGTTTCGAACCGACGTTGAGAACTTGCTATCCCGCGAGGCTGTGGCGGCGTGCGTGGCTCCGGGGGTGTTCGAGCGGCCCCCGGAGCGTCGTCACCGCTACGTCGCCTTTGTCGATCCGTCCGGTGGTGCGTCGGACAGCATGACGCTGGCGATCTCGCACAAGGAGGGCGACACCGTCATCTTGGATGCCGTGCGCGAGCGCAAGGCGCCGTTCAGCCCCGAGGCGGTGGTCGATGAGTTCGTGGAGCTCCTGAAGAAATATCGGCTCGCCCGCGTGCAAGGCGACAAATACGCGGGCGAATGGCCGAGAGAGCAGTTCGGCAAGCGCGGCATCCACTATCTGCCGGCCGAGCGCACCAAATCGCAGCTCTACTTGGATTTGGTGCCACTGATCAACTCGCAAGCCGCGGACCTGCTCGATCATCCCGTGTTGCAGAACCAGCTCGTCGGCCTTGAGCGCCGTGTTGTCCGCGGCGGACGCGAGAGCATCGATCATGCACCCGGTGCTCATGACGACATCGCAAACGCAGTGGCGGGCGCACTCGTCTCCGCGCCGGCTTCTCCGCGCATGGATCGCTTGCCTGACGGCCCCGTCATCGAGGGCGTCAACAAATACAACCCCCACACATCCAAATATGGAGCGAACCCACGATGACTGAAGAAACAGCACCGCCGATGGAGGTGCAGATGGTGGAAGCCTACGTCGATGGCGACATGGAGCTTGCACAGGAGATGCTCGACGACACCAACGTCCGAAAGGGCATCACGCAGCCGGACAATATCGACCCGACCCGGTTGGCGCCGATGCCTGACGCGCCGCAGACGGAAGCCCCTGAGGTCGAGAGTGCCATCGCCAAGCTGAGCGAGCTTGGCGGCGATCACGCGCAACTCGTCCACGAGTGGGGCGGCGACTTCGGTGAGAATCTGGCCTACGCGAAGGCGGCCTTCACGAACATCGTGAGGGAGCGGCCGGACTTGATCGAAAAGGTGGATGCCGCCGGGCTCGGCAACGATCCCGCCGTCCTGAAACTACTCGCGCAACACGGCCGAATGTCGGCCGGCATGATGGGAGATTTCGAACCGATGACACGACATTACGACGCACCAAACACGCCTCGGATTTCCAGCGCGCGCCCCAGCTCGAAGCGGGCCGCGCAGCAGGAGCTTGACGAGCTTTACCGCGCCAATCCGCCCGGGACCGACAAATACAAAGACCCGAAGGTTCAGCGGCGCATCGGTCAACTCGCCAGCATGATCGGCGGTGACGATTCGATCGTGGGCCAGGGCGGGAGGACTGCATGAGCAGCATTTTTAACCCGCCACAGCTATACACGAAGGTCGGCGCCACCACGCGCGACATGACTGCGGCGAGCGGGAACCAGTCGGTGACGGGCTTGGGGTTCCGGCCGCGCGCGCTCATTCTCGACGCCGAGGTGGACAGTACGCGCTACTCGGCCAAGGGCTACGTTGACAACGGCAACAACGCGAAAGCGAGCTACATGCGCGACAACGGCTCTGGCGTGCTGATCAACGGCGACGGCGGCTCGACTGCTCTCCTGGTGATCGGCAAGGCTGACGGCACGGCCTATCAGTCCTGCACATGCACGCTCGATGCCGACGGCTTCACGCTGGCTTGGAGCAAGATCGCCACGCCGGATGCCGGTACCGCCAACATTCGCTACCTAGCGTTTGGCTAAAGCGCCTTCGATTGCCTATTGCGCTTGATCGTCTCTGCCGAGGCCAAAAAATCCCGGCGGGTCGCGTGGTGGATCATCGAGACCACCGCACGGGTTGCAGGCTGGACACGGCATGCCGGCGCCGCCGCAAGTGCAGGCGCGCGGGCCAAGACCTTCCCAGGGGCGATCGGGATGCGCCTCACAAACCCAGGCGGAGTCATCGCACAGCTTACACTTCGGAATGAATGGCGAGGGAGGCGGCATTGCTTATTTCAACGATCAGAATGTTCCTTCCGCAATTCTCAACATCGCAGGCGCTTCGATGAAGCCGGGGCGGCGACGCGACTACTGTTCCAACGCACGGCAGGGCATATAGGCGGGGTCTGGCGTTTGGCGAGGCGGCCGCAAGCTCTAAAATAAATGCGGCCCGCTGAGGAGGAACCTTCAGCGGGCCGCTAGACTAGAAATAGGCGCTAATCAGAACTTGTAGTTCAGACCCGCACGGACCAGATGGAACCGCGTGTCCTCGGCAATGCTAAACGGCACGCCTGCCACAGCACCGGTGAAGACGTTGTCTCGACCCAGATCGACATACAGATATTCGGTCTTCCAGGTCAGGTTCGGAGCGAAGGCGAACTCAACGCCGGCGCCTGCGGTCCAACCAGACTTGTCATTGTCGTGCGAGAAGGCAAAAGCAGCACCCAAGCCGGCTGCGTTCAGCCGGGTGGTCGTATTGCCGAAGGCCACGCCGCCTGTGCCATAGACCATCATTCGATTGTCGAACCAACCGGTGTAGCCAACGCGACCGCGCACAGTGGCAAACCAGTTGACCTCAGTTCCCGCCGAGAGTGCCACGGCGACGCCGGGTGCATTTGCGGCGACTGACACCTTGCTTTCAATGTTGGCCCAATCGATGTCGCCTTCGACACCGACTACCCATCCGGGGACCCATTGCCAGTTGTAGCCGACCTGGCCACCGGCAAGCCCGCCGCTCGAAGTGAGACGAGCGTCGCCGGCAACTGCCGCCGCGGTGAATGGATATCTTGTCTCGTCACCACCGAAGCCGGCGTTGACGCCGACATAAAAACCCGTCCAGCTCCATGCAGGCGCCGGTGCCATTGAACGCGCCTTGACGGGGAGGTCGGCGGCGTTAGCGAGCCCCGCGGCACCGAAAAGAGCCGCTGTTCCAAATGCTAGAATGGTTTTACGCAGCATGGTGTTGCTCCCGTTTATCCGGGCCTTTTTTTGCGCGGGATTTCAGGGCGATCAAGAGCAGTCACACTTGGGGGGAGAAAAGGTTGTGAAGGTGTTGCAGCACAGTCACAAGTGTGCACTTCCGAACCCTCCCAGCCGTGCCAAACTGACACGCCACCGGCTATCGATGACCATTGATAGCCCCGAAGTTCCGCCCCGTCGCTTCCAGAGGTCTGTGAACTCGCCACATGAAGAACGGCATCCTCGGACCGAACGAAGGTTTTCACATCGTCATCAACGGAATGGATCGCAGCTTCCGCGACCGCAAGGAGGTCGCATACGCCTCCGCGCTCTATCACAAGCAGAATCATCCGGGCGACATGGTTGAGGTCCGTCACTACGACACGGGCGACCGGTACACGATCAGTGCTGACGGATCGGTCAGGCGGTCGGATGGCAGGATGCCATGAAGGCTGATCCGGGGCCGCCGATGGACCTCGCCAACATGCGGGACAACGGCGTGCGGTGCCTGTTCGTCACCTGCAACAAATGCTCGCACGAAGCGGACGTGAACGTTGACGCTTATCCGGGCGATCTCACCGTGCCCTCATTTGAAGAGCGGATGAAATGCGGCCAGTGTGGCAGCCGCAGCATCAGCGTGCGGCCGGCTTGGCACACTGGGACGCGGCACATTCCGGCACCGGGCCGCTGATTAGGGCCTAACCAAATTAGGCGCTTGCTGGCGCGCCCACCGCAGATGCTTGAGGCGCAACTTCACTTCGACCCGCGCCATCCGCAACAGGTTCCGCACCAACTCCTGCTCCCTCGGCAACAGGTCCGGCGACATTTCCATCACGGTTAGGTTCCGCACCTCTTGGCGCGCGTCCCTCAATTCCTGCTTGAATTTCGGCAAGTCTTGCATCGGCGTGAACGTTTCAAAGGAAATCATCCACGTTCAACATTTCGCCGGTGTGGAGCACTTTGCCCGCGCTCTCGTAGGCGCGATTTGCTGCCGCGTAGAGCTTCTTTCTGTGATCTTTGAATATGTCATTCGCAGCACGGTCGTCTCCTCCGTCAAGCTTATGCAGCGCTCGAGTTGTCACGGCACACTCAACCTCACTGCCCTGTTCATTGAACATGATAAATTTAAAGCGGCCCGATGAAAGCTTTTCCAGCTCGCCACGTCCATGTCCTGTCAGCGGCATGATGACTCCTGCGTAATACTAGCGTCCCCCAGCGCGACACAGTATGCACCCAAACGGACGCGATTTTTATCCGGCACAAAATTCCGAACGAGATCGGATTTAACGGCGTTGGCGTGTTGAAAAGCCATGGCGGGCCGGCGCCATCACGCGGTTCTTGGAAAAGAAAGAGGCCGCCTCAAATTGGCGGCCTCTCCCTGCGGATTGATTCTCAGTCACGACACGCGAACGCTACAAACGCAACGCCACATCGTGCGCGACTTATAAGCGATACTTCGTTAAGGACGGCCTAATGCGCGGGCCGGTGACCTTGTACCCATCAATGAAACGAAAAGGGGCAATCGAGGCAGGTCACCTTTCTGAGGACCGACCCCCGCGCTGGCCGGCCATAGGGTGATTGCCCCCGGGCGCCAGTTTAGACCGGCGTGCTTGGTCTTTAAATGGCGCTGCTTGTGTGCCTTTTCGCACTTCAATCCTGCTCGGAGTCAAGCCATTTTCAAGGTCGAAGCCCGCTATCTGAGGAGACCGCCATGGCTTCCACATTGATCCTGACAGTCGCCCGTGCCGCCTTTGATCTTGTTCTAGTGCTGGGAGGACTGGCGCTTCCGTTTGCGATGATTGGCTTTCTCGGCTGACACTACCGTCGCAGGACCAGCCAAAACACCAGCGCAGAGAAAACCACAAAGGCGATGCCTACCAGCGTCGTCGTGTCCTGAAGGTCCATTTTTCAGGCGGGGCGCTAGCAAACATTCTGCTGGTTTGCCTTATGGCGCGGCGTGGCGACTAAGGCTGCCTTACCGAGTGTTGCTACCGGGTTTTGAGCTGCAATTTTGATGGCGGGCCAAGCCGCGTCGCCCTCGTCATCAAAATAGATGCGGCTAAACCGGAAGGGACGACCGAAAACGGTAGATGCCGACTTTGCCCAATCTCCGAACTGGCCTTGAAACTGTGTGTAACTTTCCACTAGATCGCACGATCCATTTGGCCTGCACCCGGTTCCGAAGACACCGAGTTAGGTGTTTTCATGGGACCGGAGGTGCGTCATGGAGAGGCGGAAGTTTACGCGAGAGTTCAAGCTTGAGGCTGTGCGCCTGATCAAAGATCGAGGCGTATCTTATGTGCAGGCATCGCAGGACCTGAACGTTCACACATCGCAGCTACGCGACTGGGTGAAGAAGTTCTCGGATGACCCGCAGCACGCGTTCCCTGGCCAGGGCCAGATGAAGCCGGAGCAGCTCGAGATCGCGCAGTTGAGGCGCGAGGTCACCAAGCTCAAGGCCGAACGAGACATTCTAAAAAAAGCCGCGGCCTACTTCGCGAAGGAATCGACGTGAAGTTCGGTTTCATTGCGAGGCACCGGGGGATCTGGGCCGTGGATTGGATGTGCGGGGCGCTCGGTGTCTCGCGGGGTGGTTTCTATGCCTGGCTGACACGGCCGCGCAGCAAGCGCAGCCGCAGTGATGAAGAGCTTAGCGCCAAGGTGCGCGAGAGCTTCTTGGCGAGTGATCGGACCTACGGCGCCAGGCGGGTGCGGAAGGACCTTGCCGAAGACGGTGTGTTCAGCGGGTTGCGTCGGATCGAACGATTGATGCGGCTGCAGGCTCTCAAAGCACGCCCGCGCCGTCGCCGCTTGCCTCCCGATTTGGGCGATCGGCCTGCGGGCTCGATTGCACCGAACGTGCTCGACCGTGGCTTCGAAGCGTCCGCACCCAACCGTAAATGGATCGCAGACTTCACCTATGTCTGGACCGCGGAAGGTTGGCTCTACGTGGCCGCCGTGATCGACCTGTTCTCACGGCGCGTGGTCGGCTGGTCGATGAACGCGGGAATGACCGCTCAGCTCGTCACCGATGCCCTGGTGATGGCGATCTGGCGACGCGGCAAGCCCGATGCACTGCTGCACCATTCCGACCGTGGCAGCCAATACAGCAGCGAGCAGTTCCAACGGCTGATGGCCGACAACGGCGTTGTCTGCTCGATGAGCCGTTCCGGCAACGTCTGGGACAATGCAGCGATGGAGAGCTTCTTCTCGTCGCTCAAGACCGAACGGACAGCACGCAAACTGTACCGAACCAGGGACGAGGCGCGTGCCGATGTGTTCGACTACATTGAGCGCTTCTACAATCCGAAGCGCAGACACTCTACGATCGGATATCTAAGCCCGATGGAGTTCGAAAAGAGAGCTGGATTCGCTTAGGCGGGTGTCAACGAAACCGGGTGCAGGCCAATTTTGCAATTCGACAAACTCAACCGCCAAGTCCACATCCTTGGCGTTGTTAACCTCGCCGCGAGATACACTGCCGAAAATGTAGATTGCTTGGATGCAGATGAAGTGATCCGCAAAAGCTGCGACATGCGCCAACACTTGCTCCTGAAACCTATTGATTGCCACAACAAATCATCCCACTATGCGCAGCCCGAGCCGGCAGCCACCGGCCCGGGCCACTTGCCACAACGCACCGGATGAGGGCGCGTCATGACCGAATCAATCATATCAAAAACACTGAGCGGCATTCCGCCTGGCCGGTGCTTTCCATCAACAGGAGAGCATGACCATGAATGATGATTGGCGGGCACGTCTGGCAGATTTGCGGTCAGCGACGTTGAGATACGACGAAGCACACCAACACGAACATCGGCTATATCGCATCTTTAAACGACTTTCGGGGCGCATCGGTGACAGCAGGGCCTATGATCTAGTCGGTATTAGCTTGGCCGACCGTCGGTCGCTTCGGGCCTACCAAGCTATGGCTCAAGCCCGGAAAGCTTTTTGCGAAGTCATACACACCGCGCCCACTTATGCCCGCTTCATCGGCGGTGGCGTGATGCCCAAGAGCTATATGCCGTGGGCAGCGAACGACCGCCGTCCGAGAGTGCGGATTGCGCGGACTGGCGGTGCGCTGTGAAAAAAAGCAACGAAAGAAAACCAAGCCCGCGCCATCGATTGATCGCGCGGGGACGATTGCTCGTCTGGTGACGGTCATCAAAGCACTTGGGACAAAGTACGTCCACGAGCATCATCAAATCAACTTCGACGACGCCGAACGCGCGTTACGCTACGTTATGAGCGGCGATTTCAAAAACGGCGACGATCCCGACTTTGCCGTGCTCTTGAAGTTTTGCCACAAGCACAACCAGTCGATTGACTGGCTGTTTACGGGCGACCCCACTGGCATGATCTGCCTGCTCGCGGCATCCGCATCGCGGAACGTTCCACGATAAAGAAAAACCCCGCCTAGCATGTAGGGCTGCTAGGCGGGGCGAGACCCACTAAAGTGTCATGGAGTGACGCGGAGAAAACGCGATCTCCACCGAAACGTTCCAAGACCCGCCGGGGCAACTCGGCGGGTTTTGCTATGTCGCAAGCATGTCGCGTGGAGTCGCCGTGGCCTGTTGTAACCCATTGAAAATCCTTAGTATGGATTTGCAACACACGCGACATGAAAAAGGCCGCCATGATGGGCGGCCAATCTCTATTTTATCTAACAAAAACAAGATGGTGGGAGAGGTAGGACTCGAACCTACGAAGGCGTAAGCCAGCGGATTTACAGTCCGCCCCCTTTGCCACTCGGGACACTCTCCCAGACCGTCGCACCACATTGATCCCGAAGAACAAACGGAGTTGCCCGCCGGTCGGTCCGAACCGCCGGTTTATGGTGGCCGATATGGTCGAAGTCAATGGACGGCCAGCGCCGCAGCCGCCAGGATGCACGCCGCATGGCATTTCGACCGACAGACCCAGGCCGGCGCGGCTATAAGCCCGGTGCAACCCGCGAACAGATCGAGCGCCGCGAGCGGTTCCAGCGCGCCCAGCGCGACAGCCTGCGGCCCTCGGAGGACACCGCCGTCCTTTACGGCTGGCATTCGGTGACGGCCGCTCTGCAAAATCCGGCGCGGCGGGTGCGCAAGCTTCTCGCCACCGAAAATGCCGCTCGCCGCCTCGCCGAGGAGAACATTCAGCATCCAGCACCGGAGATCGTTCGGCCGGACGCTATCGCGGCGCGGCTGCCACCGGACGCCGTGCACCAGGGGCTCTATCTGGAAGCCGAGCCCCTGCCCTCGCCGCCGATCGAGGCGCTTTCCGCCGACGGCGTTGTGCTGGTGCTCGATCAGGTGACCGATCCGCACAACGTCGGCGCCATCCTACGCTCCGCCGCAGCATTCGCCGCGACCGCCATCGTGACGACAGCGCGTCACAGCCCAGAGGCGACCGGCGCGCTGGCGAAAGCGGCCTCCGGCGCGCTCGACCACGTGCCCCTCGTCACGGTGCAGAACCTCGCCCGCGCGCTGGCGGCGCTCAAGGCGCGCGGCTTCCTGGTGGTTGGTCTCGACTCCAGCGGCAGCGAAGACCTTGCAGGCCTGACGCTGCGGCGGCCGCTAGCGCTCGTGCTCGGCGCCGAAGGCAAGGGGCTGCGGCAGTTGACCAAGGACACCTGCGATCACGTCGCCCGCCTCGATCTGCCTGGCGCGATCCGCAGCCTCAACGTGTCGAACGC
>JADMIO011294233.1_pt1 | contig 14942 bp, 8 predicted proteins | sample 8958161 | NCBI WGS metagenome assembly JADMIO01 (sample SAMN16585339, study PRJNA669376) | soil metagenome | isolation source: Crop rotation soil | place: USA: Cullars Rotation, Alabama | collected 2011 | reverse complement strand
CGCGACAACTTGTCCACGTGGAATTCTAAGCTTAGGATCCCAATGTGCTGGAAAGACCTTGATGCTCGACGCGCGATGCACGCCCGCGGTCACCACGCTGCCGTACACTTCCGCGACGCGTTCGAGTGTCTCGGGCGTGTCGCCCGAGACGACCTTCGTGATCTTCGTCAGCGTGCGGTTCTTGTCGCCCGGATTGATGCGCTCGGGCGAATAGCCGACATGGAAGTCCTTTCGCCATTTCATTCCCGAGTATTTTTCCAGCACCGGGATGCAGATCTCCTCCGTAGCCCCGGGGTACACCGTCGACTCGTAGACGACGGTCGCGCCCCGCTTCATGTTCGCGCCCACCGACTGCGACGCGCCGAGCAAGGGCCCGAAGTCGGGTTGATGCGCATCGTCGACGGGAGTGGGCACGGCAACGATGATGAAGTCGGCTTCCGCCAGCGCCGCAGGGTCGCTGCCAACCGAAAGTCGTTTCGCCGCGCGCAACTCCTCGGTCGATACCTCTCCGGTGGGATCGAGGTGACGGCGATAGCTCGCGATCTTCTCGGCGGAGAGATCGAATCCGATCGTTCGGTGCGTCTTGCCGAATTCGACTGCCAACGGCAAGCCGACGTAGCCGAGGCCTACGACAGCGACGGTCGTCGTTTTCGGCATCGTCGCCTTCGGTCGCTCGTCGTTTCCGACGGCGTCGGCGATCGTTCTTCCGTTACGTGCCTTCGGCGATTCCACGGTCAGAGTCCCTGCATCAGCTTCGTCACTTCGGCCTGCCCGGAAAACTTGTCGCCGAGCTTCGCAAGTTCCTGCAATTCCTTCTTGGCGGCGTCCTTCTGCCCATCCTTCACGAGTGCGCGCGCGAAGTTGAGACGGATGCCCGGCGCGTTCGGCGCGAGCGTGGATGCTCGCTGCAATGACGCGATTCCGTTCTTCATGTCGCCTTTCTCGACCTGCAGGGTACCCAGGGTGTCGAGAATCGCGGCGTTGTTGGGGACGGTCGCATTCGCCTTTTGCGCATAATCGATAGCCTTGGGGTCCTTCAACTGCCCCGACGCCCACGCCAGATTGTTGAGCGCCAGAGCGTCGTCGGGCTTCAATTCTAGAATGGCCTTGAATTCTCGGACGGCACCAGCGTAATCACCTCTCATGATCGCGCTCTCGCCCAGATAGCGGCGGAATTCGCGATCCTGCGGATGACTGCGCACCCACGAGACGGCAAATTTGTCGGCGTCCGCGGCTTTTCCTGCAGAGCGCAACGCCGCGTCGGTCCTCGCCGCGAGATCCGGACCCGCGGCATGCGGCAGGCCACGACGATAAGCATTGGCAGCTTCGTTCCACTGCTTCTTGTACGCGTAGATATCGCCTTCGAAAACGTAGCCGACGGGCTCGGCAGGCCGCTGCTTCTGCACGGTCCGCGCGACCGCGAGCGCGTCGTCCGCCTTACCCTGCGCCATGTAGGCGGCGATCAACGCGCGTTGCGCTTCGAGCAGATCGGGCGTGATGGCGAGCGCTTTCTTCAAGCTCTGCACCGCTGCGTCGTAATTACGGCTGGCGAATTGCGCCTCGGCCTCCTTCATGTACGGCAGCGTCGCGCCGGGTCGTGAAGCTGCGAGCTTGTTGTAGCTCTGCGCGGCCTGGTTCGGCTCGCCGGCTGCGCGTTGCGCCTCTCCGGCGGCGTACAAGAGCTCGGGCCGATCCGGCATCGCTGCCAGCGCGTCCTGTGCCGCAGCGACGGCCTTTTTCGGCTCTTTCGTGCGCATGTAATGCGAGATGAGCGCGAGTCGCGGTCCCGTGTCCGTCGGATCGGCGCGGACGGCGTTGCCGATCAGCGCCACGACTTCGTCGGGCGTTGCACCGTTCTGCGCACGCAGGTCGGCAAGCGCCAGGAGCGCCCGTGCATTCTTGGGATCCTTCGCGAGGATCGCTTCGTAGCGTTTCTTTGCGTCGTCGGGCTTGTGCTCGGCAACGTCGAGCCGCGCGAGGCTCGACGCTGCGGTGAAATCCGTCGGATCGAGAGCGAGCGCCTGTTCGAAGCTTTTGCGCGCAGCAGCCCGATCGCCCTTTGCGACGAGCACGGACCCGCGCACGTCATGGACGAAGGGCTGGTTCGGCTGTTTCTTCTCGAGAGCGGCGAGGGCATCGAGCGCTTCGTCGAACTTCCGCTGGGAGGTGCTGATTGCAATGAGCGCTAGGTCGGCGCGATTCCCCGAATCGACAGCCGCCACTTCCTGCAGGTCGTGCACCCCCTTCTCGGCGTCCCCGGCTGCAACGCGCGCCATTGCCGCCGCGGTGCGCTTGTTCACGTTCTGCGGATCGAGCGCCGCCGCCTTCGTAAAGGCGCGGGCCGCTTGCGACGTGTCGCCGTTCTGCATGAACACCTCGCCTGCCAGCGCCTGGACGTCGGAATCGTCGTCTGCCGCCTGCAGCAACGGGCGCAAGGTTTCGAGCGCGCGGGCTCGCTGGCCGGTGCGCAGATACAACTGGACAAGCGCCATTCGCGCGGGCCGGTGTTGCGGCATGGGTTGCAATACCTTCTGCAGCGCGGCTTCGGCCTGTCCGTACGATCCGAGCTGGGAGTCGATCCGCGCCTCGAGAACCAGGCCCGGAACGTTGTCCGGCCACGCGCGCAGCTGAAGCTGGATCGCTTCGCGCGCATCTCTGTATCTCTTGTCGGCTAACGCGACCAGCGCGGTGAAATAATAGGTGTACGGATGTTTCGGTGCGATCTTAGTCATCGCCTCGAGCTGCTTGGCGGCCTCGGCATTCCTGCGCTTATGGATCAGCAGGTACACGATCTGGCCGTGAGCCGCCAGATACGTCGGACGGATCTGCAGCGCTTTTCGATACGCTGCGAGCGCGTCGTCGGTACGGCCCTGTGCAGCGAGAAGATCGCCCTTGAGCTGCCAGGCGTCCACGAAGTTCGGCGACCGGGCAATCGCGGCTTCGACGAGCGCAGTTGCACCGGGTACGTCGCCGTGACCCACTTTGAGCCGAGCCTCGCCCAGAAGCGCCGGCGGATAGCCGGGGACCGCCGCTTTTGCGGCGGCGAACGCCGCAAGCGCGGCATCGACGTTTTCCTTGTTCGAGTACGCCTGACCGAGCGTCGTCTGCAGGTCCGCCCTCGCCTCCGGCGACGCGGTGGCCGCATTGCCGAAGTCGGCGATCACCTTGTCGGGCCCTGACGCAGCGAAGACGGCCCGAGCGAGCGCCGGCGCGATCTGGTCGGCGGGATACTTGAGCTCGGCGGCCCTCTGCAGCTCCTTCTGCGCGGACACGACGTCACCGGTCTCGAGCAGTGCCTTCCCGAGCAGAAAGCGAGCCTCAGCGTTGTCGGGGTCCTTCTGCAGAGCCGTCTTCAGCTGAACGACCGCTGCGCTGCGATCATTCTTGGCGAGGTATTCCTTGGCCGAGGCCACGAGCGCTTGCGGAGTAGCGGGGCCGCAACCCGCCACGAGCGATGCGGAGATCGCGGCAAGCGTAGCGAAGCGGAATAACGAGCGGCGCGTTTTCATGTCCATTCCTTGCGTTGATGCACGTCGATTACTTGAGGCCGAACTTGTGCATGACGTCGTAGAGCGTCGGCCGGCTCACCCCGAGTATGTCCGCCGCCTTGACGATGTTGCCGTTCACGCGCGAGAGAACGGTGATCACGGCCCGCTTTTCCGCCTCGTCGCGCACGCGGCGGAGATTGAGGAACGCGAGATCCTCGTCGCCGCCGCCCCCGAATCCGACGTCGGCGGCGGTGATCTGGCTTCCGTCCGCCATGATGACCGCGCGCTTGACGCAATTCTCGAGCTCGCGCACGTTGCCGGGCCACGTATGCGCCTCGATCGCCGCAACGGCATCGGAGCGCAGCATCATCGACCGCCGGCGCTGCTCGGCCGCGAACCGCTGAACGAAGGCATGCGCGATCAGCGCCGCATCACCCTGGCGAGCACGCAGTGGCGGAATCTCGACGACGATCTCGGCGAGCCGATAGTACAGATCCTCGCGGAAGCGGCCTTCCTTGATGAGCGCTTTCAGGTCCTGGTGCGTCGCGCAGACGATGCGCACGTCGATCGGGATCTCTTCGCGACCGCCGACTCGCTCGATGACGCGCTCCTGCAGAAAGCGCAGGATCTTGACCTGCAGCGCCAATGGCAGGTCGCCGATTTCGTCCAGCATCAGCGTGCCGCGATGTGCCGTTTCGATCTTTCCGATCGTCTGCCGGGTCGCGCCCGTGAACGCGCCTTTTTCATATCCGAAGAGCTCGCTCTCGAGCAGATTCTCCGGAATGGCCGCGCAGTTGATCGCGACGAACCGCTCGCTCGCTCTCGGCGAGAGTTCGTGGAGCGCACGTGCGAGCAGCTCCTTGCCCGTACCGCTTTCGCCGAGTAGCAGCACCGTCGCTCCCGTGCCGGCGACCTTTTCGACGAGCCTGCACACGCGCAGCATTTCGGGATCGCGCGTGATGATGCCGGAGAAAGCATCGGGTTGACGCATCGTCTGCAGCCGCCGATTTTCGCGCTGCAGATCGTAGAGCCGGAACGCGCGATCGATGGTGAGTCCGAGCAGCTCGGGCTCGAACGGCTTCGCGAAGAAATCGTAAGCGCCCAAACCGATCGCGCGCACCGCGTTGGCGCGATCATTCTGGCCGGTCAGCACGATCACTTTCGTGTCGGGCGCGAGATCGAGGATCTGCTGGAGCAGCTTGAAGCCCTCTCCGACCGAATCGGGTTCCGGCGGCAGGCCCAGGTCCATCGTCACGACCGGAGGTGCGTGCCGCCGCAGCTGCGCCACCGCCGATTCGCGATCGGCTGCGGCGAGCGTCTCGTAGTCGTCGAACGCCCAGCACATCTGCTTCTGCAGCGACGGGTCATCCTCGATGATCAGCAAGCGGCGTGTCTTGTCGCTCAAGTGCACTCCATGATGTGGCTCGATGAAGGCGACGTCATGCGACCTCCTTCGCCGGCATGGCACCGCGGTCGAACGTGTCGGACACGGGCAGCAGCAGCTTCACCCGCGTTCCTGCATTGGGGCTGCTTTCGACCTGTACGCGCCCGCCGAGTTCCTGCACGTACTGGAAGCTTTCGTACGCGCCTATCCCCATGCCGGTTGCTTTGGTCGTCTGGAACGGCTTGAACAGGCGCTCGCGAATGAACTCCTGCGTCATCCCGCGCCCCGTGTCTCCAACCTCGACCATCGCGAGCCCATCCTGCCGGGCGAGGCGAATCCACACGCGGCCTGTTCGCTCCGTCGCATCGATGGCGTTTTGCACGAGATGCCCGATCACGCGCTCGACGCGGTCCTCGTGTCCTCTCGCCGCGACTTTGTCCTCGAGAACGACCTCGGGAACGGGTTGCTGGCCTTCCTTCGCCCGTTGGATGCGTGCGATCAACGCGGCAAGATCGACCGAGTGCGGAACGTCCACCGGCGTCGTTCCCTCGCGCAGCTGCATCATCAGCTGTTTCATCCGCTCGACGGAATGCTCTATCGTCACCAGCATGTCTTTCTGGAATTCGGGGTTGCCGCGATGGCGTTCGGCATTCTTTAGCATGAGAGAAAGCTGGGCGACGATGTTCTTGAGGTCATGGACAACGAAAGCCGACATCCGATTGAACGCGTCGAATTTTCGTGCCTCGATCAGCGCTTCGGTCGCCTGCATCTGCCCTAGGAACGTAGCCGCCTGGCGGGCCGCAGTCTTGAGGAGGTCGTTCACCTCCCAGTTCACGTCGACGCGCGTACGCGCGGTCGACAGAATCACGAAGCCGATCAATTCGCTGCCATTGGTGAGCGGAATGATAAGCCACGCGGTCGTCAGCTCCGAGAGCCACAGCGGAAGCGAAAGTCCGCGGTAGCGCTCCGGCGACGAGCGAAACTCCTCGAGATTCACCACCCATCCGCGCTCGTTCAGAAAACCGATGAATTCGCTGGTTGCCGGTTCGATCGCCGGCTCCGGCGGTACGTTCCACCTCGCGAATTGTGAAAACTCGCGGCCCGAAGCATCGCGCAGCCAAAGACTTCCCGCCGGACTTTCGAGCATGTTGGCGAGGCCCTTGATCACGTCCTGTCCCAATTCGATCTGGCTCCCGCGCGCAGACAGCGCATGCGTGAAGCGAAGCCACTCGTCGCGATAGTCGAAGCGATAGCTGAAAAAGTGTTTGCTGACGATGACGCGCAGCTTGGAGCGCACCGACCCCGATAGCGCCATCGTGCCGAGGCCCAGCATCGCGGCGAACAGCAATGCCACCTGCAGCGCGGGCCCCCAGTCGCCGCCGAAATACCGTACGTAATAGCCGGCGGCCGCCATGACCATCAGGTAGACGCCGGCGGCGATCAGCGCGGTCGACTGCAGTACGAGGCGGCGAGAGAGCGTGATTCCGAGCGTCCAATTGCGATTGCGTATCGTCGACACGCCCACCAGCGGAAGCACGAGCATCTGGACCAGCCCCCGCACGTTCCATGCATCGGCGTTGACACGGTTGAATAGCAATGCATCCGCGAACAGGTAGAGATCGAAGACGAACGAGCCGGTGAGCCCCACGCAGAGCGGCTTGATGCTCCAGCGCGAATCCTCGGACGCGTTGCGGAACAGGAGCTCCGCGAGCACCAATCCCATTACCGCAAGCGCGAGAGCGTCCAACACGACCAGCCGGGCCGGCTCGACGAACGTGTTCCATTCGAGCACGACGAAGAGCTGAGCGATCAACCCGAGCGCGACCAGCGCACCGGCGATCGAGAGAAGCCAGCGCGCGCGCCGCGCGTCGGGTTTGAACGGTTGCGCGGGCGGGTCGCGCAGAAGCACGATCAGGAAACCGCACCACCCGCCGTAGCGGAGTACATCGGCGACCGCTGCGAGCAGGAAGAGCGGGTGCGCGTGCGAATAGGCGAAGCCTGCGCCGAGGAACGCCCACAACGCAGTGAGGATGACGGCGACGGCGAGCGCCAGACCCCGCGCCCCTCCCCGCCAGCCGAACCCGAGATACAACGCGAAGGCGGTGTAGGCAAAGCCTGCGATCCCATAGCTCCAGGTTGCTATGGTCGTAAAGGTCTGGTTCATGGAAGAGGCGACGCCGTTTCATTCGCAAAGGCGTCATTTTCCCGCGAAATGAGCATTCATAGCGATATCCCGAGCTACGGAGGGTTTTTGCTTCGCGCTCGGCTAGATGGTCGCCGTCATTGCGCGCCCTCGCCGGTCAACACCACGCCGACCGTCTCGAAAAGGACGATGATGTCGAGGAACAGCGTATGGTTTTTTACGTAGTAGAGGTCGTATTGCAGCTTTTGCACCGCATCTTCGAGTGACGCGCTGTAGTGATAGCGTACCTGAGCCCAGCCGGTGACGCCGGGCTTGACGCTGTGCCGCACAGCGTAATAAGGAATCTCGCGCGCGAGCTGGTCGACGAAGTACGGGCGCTCGGGACGCGGGCCGACGAGACTCATGTCGCCGCGAAGCACGTTCAGCAGTTGCGGCAGCTCGTCGATCCGCAGCTTGCGAATGATCCGCCCGGTCCTTGTGACGCGGTCGTCGTTGTTCGTCGCCCATCGCGGCTTTCCGTCGATCTCGGCGTCGCGCCGCATGCTGCGGAACTTGACCACGCTGAACAGCCGCCCGCTCTGGCCAACGCGCTCTTGCCGGTACATGATCGGAAATCCGCTTTCGATGGCGATCACGAGGCCGGTGATCAGCATCACGGGCGAGGCGAGGACGAGCAAGGTAAGCGCGGCGCCGATGTCGAACAGGCGCTTTACGAACGTGCGCATGAATCCCTGGCGAAACCCGTCGCCGAAGATCAGCCAGCTCGCGTGCAACGAATCGAGACGCAATTGCCCCACGGCTCGCTCGTAATAGCTCGACAGATCGAGCACGCGCACGCCCATCAGCTTGCAATCGAGGAGCTCGCGCAGCGGTAGAACACCGCCGCGCCGCTCGCGCACGGCCACAATGATTTCGTCGACGCGATACCGGCGCACGGCGTCGACGAGATCCATTCCGCCGCCGAGCACACGATTTCCCGGAACCTGGTGCGCCGTGTCCATTTTCTTCGCCGGAAAGAATCCGAGAAAGCGGACGGCGTGGCCAAGGTTTCCTATCGAATTCTCGACGGCGACCGCGTCCGCCCCGGTGCCGAGAACCAGCGTTCGGCGGGTGAGGATCGGCCCGATTCCACTGTGCGCCACGATGCCGCGAATCGCGACGAACGTGACGAATGCGAGCGGGACCGCCAGGCCCAGCGTCTGGTTCCAGGCCGCCGCGTGTGGCAGGAACGTAAAGATTGCCCAAGCGACAGGCACGGCGAGGAGCAGCGACAGAACGATGCGCGCCGTCGTTTGGGCGATCGTTCTTCCGGGGTTCCGCTGGTAGAGCCCAACGACGGTGTTGAGCGCGACCATCGTCAACGCGAACAGCAGTGCGTCCGGCACAACGGCCTCGAGCGACATCAGCTGCCCGCGGTCGAGGAACGCGACCGCGATCACCACGGAAAAGAACAGCAGGATTGCATCGAACACGACCTGCAACAGGGTGTTCGACGCGAACCAGTGATTGAAGAGCCGGACCATTTCTGTCGGGAATTCTCGAACGTACCCCGATCACCAGACCGGCAGCCGACGAATCGGCGCGCGGGGAAGCGGGGCCGCCGGCACGGCCCGACGGCACCGATCGTTGCAAGAATTCGGACTCATTACGCCTCGTTGCTTGTAATTGGAGAGGGCAGCGTTAGGTACTGCACAAAACATGCCACATGAGATTGTCGTGCACGAGGTTGAATTAACACGATGTTTTGCAAGATGTCTGTTGTCTCGGTCCCCGGCGCGACAGCGGTCGCTTCGCCGGTGGACGGCAGTCTGTGCGCCGCTGTTCCCAATACGGCTCTGCGGCGACCCGGAGGTTCCGACCGAACCGCGGCGACTTTTGCCGCGGGCGCGCCGGTTCGCCTCACGCGCGACGTTGCTTGCCACGCGTAGCGCTTCTGCGCTGTGCTCTACACGCTGAATCCATCAGGATTTGCCGACTGCCAGCGCCAGGCATCGGCACACATGGTTTTGAGATCGCGTCGCGCTTCCCAGTCGAGCAGATTGCGGGCGCGACTGACCTCGGCGTAGCAGATGGCAGCGTCGCCCGGACGCCTCGCCACGATTTCGAAAGGAATCGACTTGCCGCACACGGCCTCGAAAGTGCGAACGACTTCGAACACCGAGTGGCCGCGTCCGGTGCCCAGATTGACGATCGTCGCTTGCGGCGCCGCGGGCTCCATGAGCTTCGCGAGGGCCGCCACATGTCCGAGCGCCAGGTCCACGACGTGGATGAAATCGCGCACCCCCGTCCCGTCTGCGGTGGGATAGTCGTTGCCGTAGATGCGGAGCCGCGATTCGCGTCCCACCGCGACGCGTGCGACGAACGGCATCAGATTGTTCGGCGTTCCGCGCGGATCTTCGCCTATCAATCCGCTCGGATGAGCGCCGACCGGATTGAAATAGCGCAACAGCATGATGCGAAACGAAGGATCGCCCGCGGCAACGTCTCCCAGCATCTGCTCGACCATGAGCTTGCTTCGGCCGTACGGGTTGATCGGCGACAGCGGCGCGTCTTCCTGCAACGGCATCCGCGCCGCGGTCCCGTATACGGTCGCCGACGAGCTGAAGACCATTGCCCGCACGCCGCGCCGGCGCATCGCGTCGACCAATACGAGCGTGCCCTCGACGTTGTTCGCGTAATAGCGGAGCGGATCGGCAACCGACTCGCCGACCGCCTTGAGTCCGGCGAAGTGAACGACGGCATCGATATCGTGCTCGCGGAATGCTCGGTCGAGTGCCGCGCGGTCGCGGACGTCGGCTTCGACGAACGTCGGCCGGCGGCCCGCGATGGCCTCGATCCGGTCGATCACCTTGGCGGAGCTGTTGCAAAGATTGTCGAAGAGGACGGGTTCGAAGCCCGCGGCCATCAATTCGATGCAGGTGTGCGAACCGATGAATCCGGTGCCGCCGGTGAGCAGGACGGAGCGCATTGGGGTCGTAGATCGAGTCGCCGACGGGAACCGGAGCCACATTGTACGTGGGACGGCTCGCGAGCCGAGACTGCCCGGCCTAGCTCGGTGTGACAGGACGCTGCGGTTCGCGAAGCGCGAGTCCCGCGAAGAGCACGAGATAGAACGCGAGCGCCAGGCGTGGAACATCCAGCAGGCTGTCGAACGCCCCGACAACGAGAAACCCGACGAGCGCGGCCGCGAAGTACGGCGCCATCGGGTGTCCGCGCGCGCGCCCCACGCACAATCGCCAAAGCGCGCCTGTCACCATCACTATGAAGAGCGCGAGGCCGATCACTCCCTGATCGAACAGTACGTGCAGCGCGAGATTCTTGATGTGCCAAGGTAGATGGACCCGTTCGCTCACCGTGAACCAGCGCGCCATCCCGCGATCGAATTCGCCGTTGCCGAGAAGATCGCGCCCATCGGGTCCGACGAGCGCGAAATTGTCGAGATCGACTCGCATGCCGACGCTCGCGACGGCGAGCGCGAAGAACGCAATCCTTGGCGCGTACCACGGTGCCGCGCCGAAACCCGCGCCGTCGAGCATCACCGCTTGACGCTGCCAGGATTTGTCACGCACCACGATGAGGCTCTTCGCGAACGTGCATGACCCCTCGTAGAGGAGCTGCTGCTCGCATATCTCGACGTGGAGGTGCACGGGCGACGCTTCCGCGCGCGCATCGAACGTCAGCGAAAAGGTCCCCGGTGTCGTCGGTATACGTTGGGCGAGCCGAAAGTACTCCGCGAAGCCCGGTGGAAAACGTGGGCCCGACAGCACGAGGTATGTATTGCCCTCTTCGGCCGCGATGCGGTAGCTGCCGGGAATCGTCGCGTCGGGCGCGCCGAAGAAATAGCTCTTGGGAAAGCGCCCGAGCCCCTTGCCGAGCCACCAGTCCGACGTCGACAGGAAGCCCAGCCCTTGTCGCCAGTGCTCGATCCTGCCCGTGAAATCCTGCTCCGTCGTCGCGAAGCGCTCGCTCATGTACGCTCCGCCCAGCATGACGGTGACGGATCCGGCGACGATGGCCGCCGATGCGACGACGATTCCCTGCTCGCGCAAGCGGCTCGGCCACGGTGGCACAGCGGGCCGAGTGCGCGCGAAAGTGAGCAGCACGAGAATCGCGAGGACGATCAGTGCGTCTCGCCCCGCGCCGGCGCCACCCCAGTTCAGCGCGACGTTCCCCGCCGCGAACGCGAGCCACCCGAAAACGGCGAGGGTCAACGGAGTGCGCAATGCGGTCGATGGTCGCGACGCGGGCAACGTCAGCAACCCGGCATTCGCAACGAGCGCTGCCGTGTAAACGACATACGGCCCCTTCGCGACGAGCGATGCCGCAACGGCGCCGACGACAGAGAGCATCGCCGCCATTGCGGAAGCGACGAACCATTCGCCGAGCGTCGGGCTGCGCACGAGCGTCGACAGTCGAAGCAGAACGGCCAACACCCCAAGGACAGCGAGAAGCGATCGGTACCCGCCTTCGCGGAAGACGAGATAACTCGCGACCGCAGTTAGAGCGACCGCCAGCGCGCCCTTCGCCGCCCATGCGAACCGTCGCGGGGATGCGTCGGTGCGCGCCGAAAGGAGGAGAACGAGTAGGGTGGCGAGAGAGAGCGGAATTGCGAGGTACACGCCACGCGAGAACGTCGCGAGGCACGCGTAGCTTGCGACAAGCAGCAGGCAGGCGGCCAGCGCGGAGCGGAAACCTCGGGTTCCCATCAACATCCACACGACGAATGGCATCCCGAGAGCCAGCCACCCGTCGAGCGCTGCGCCGCCGACGTGCATCTCCCAGAACATTCCGGTCGCGCGATAGTCGGTCGAGAAATCGAGCAAGCCGGTGAACGCCGCGCGCTCCCAGACGACGGTGAGCGCGGCGATTGCCGTACCGAGGGCGAATCCCGCGCCGAGGAGCTCGGCGGCACGTCGGGCGTCGTGCTGCAGCGCGCGGATCAGAAGCGGCGCAAGAGCGAGCGCAAGTGCGAAGCTCTTGCCGATGCGCACGCTGTTGAGCGCGTCGAAATAACCCGGGTACCAATCCCAGTGAAGCCCTCCCGCGTCGGCGATCCCGCGACCGAGCGACACGGCAACCGATAACGCGAAGAGCAGGACGAGCACCGTGGCGACGAGCGGGATGCGCAACGGCTCGCCGTTCGCGCCTTCTGCAATGTGGCGCGCACCACGCACGGCGTAGCGGCGCCACGCCCATCGGGCATATCCGCCGGCTGCCAATGCCAATGCGAGGAGGTCGGTTTCGTCGACGAGCATGGAGCCTGTCCATGAAGCGAGTCCGAGCACGGGAATCAATCCAGGCAGCGCGACCAGCCACAGCGTTGGACGCATGAACGATGCCACGATGACCGCGGCGAACACGCACAATGCGATGACAGGAGCAATCGCGTGGTGCGCGGCGAGCCATCCGCCCACACCGGCACACGCAAGCGACGCCGCGAGTGCGATCACGCGGGGCGATCTGCGCGCGCAGCAGGGGCCGACGCCTGGTCGAGCAGCGCCGCCAGCTCCCGTGCCCGGCCGCGACGCGATGCGGCGGCGACATAGTCAGGCGTGGGTAGCCCGGCGGTGCCCTCGCGCAGCGCTGCAATGACGCGGACGAGCAACGTTGCGATGTCGGCAACGGAATCGAGCGGCGCGATCGCGGTGACACCGGCCGCGCGGGCGACTCCGGCCGTGTCGCCCGCGGGGTCGGTCAGCGCGACGATCGGCCTTCCGCTCCGCAGGTACTCGTAGAGCTTTGCCGGAATCTGCTCGTTGCAGTTCGCCGCCTGAAGCACGAGGAGCGCGTCTGCCCGCAACATCTCCTCGAGCGCCGCGCGATACGGGATCGGTGGCAGCAGCTCGATGAATCGTTCGATGCCGAACTCGGTTGCGAGCGCGCGGAGCCGCTCGTCGTAACCAGCGGCGCGAAATCGCACGACGAGTTCGCCGTCGCGAACATCGCCGGCGTCGACGATCTTTGCGATCGCCATGAAGAACTGCGTTGGATCGCGCTCCCACGGATAGACCATCCCGCTGTGCAGCAGCGTGATGGCGCCCGGGCGCAGCGGCTCGCGCGCGATGTCCGCATCGAACCCGGAAAAGCTTTCCTCGTCGAATCCGTTCTCGACCACCACGATCCGATCTGCGGCCGCGGGATAACGCTGCCGGTATGCACGTGCCGCTCCCGGCGTCGTGAAAACGCTCCAGCGCGCCGCGGCCATCGTTTTCTCCTCGATGGCCTTGAAGCTCCTCCACGTGACGGGATCCTCGGGGTAGCCGTCCTGCGCCATCGGATCCCTGAAGTCCGCGATCCAGGGCAGCCGCGTCCGCCGCGCGAGCGCGCCACCGATCTGGTGCGCGGTCGCAATCGGAAATGTCGACCAGACCGCGTGCAGAGCGTGCTGCCGAACGAGGGCAAGCCCCGCGCCGACCGCGGCGAAACGCCATGTCATCCACCGGTCCGGGCGTGCGAGAAAGTGGGGATAGCGGCCGGCCACCGAGAGATGGCGCGCGGTGTCGAGTGCGAAAACGCGCGCAACGGGAAGACTCGCGGGCACCTCGCGCAGCAGATCATCGCTGGTGCGCTCGTAGGCTCGCGGGTGAGTCGTGAGCACGATCGGCTCCCAGCCGAACTCGGGCAGCTGCTGCGCAAACCGCAACGTGCGCTGAATGCCGCTGCTTCCCGCGAGCGGCGGGAAGTGGTAGGCCACCATCAGCACCTTCCTCATTGCGCAGCACGGCCCACGGATGCCCGCAACCACGCAACGGTACGCGCTTCGACCTCGCGCGCCGCGTCGGGCGACGAGAATGTGTGATCGGCGCTCGCGAGATCGTGTCGCTCTATGCCGGGACGTTGCAGCACGCCTTGCCAACTCGGGTTCGATTGCGCGTATTCGAGGAACTCCTTCGCGGTGAGATCTTCGCCGCTCAGGATCAGCAGCACCGCGCCCGGGAAGCTCCGGAGCGCAGCGGCCATCCGCTCCTGGAACACGGGCGCGCTCCCATTCGAAACACGCCCGGCCCCGTTGAGCGACGATCGCAGATTGGACGCGAAGGAGCGCAATGCTTCTACATGCGCAACGCCGCCCGTAAGAAGCTTCCGCCAGAACTCCCTTTCCATCAGACGCCGACCGTAGTAGTGCTTGATATGCGTTTTCGCGAGCGTTGTGTCCGAGCGCGCCCATGGATTGAGCAGCACCATGCCGGCAATGGCGCGATCCTGCGTTTCCTGCCAGAAGTCGAGCGCGGCCGGGACCGCGTCGCACAAACCCCACAAAACGATGCGCTGGGCATCCGGACGCGCTGCGCGGAGCGCGCCGACGGCTGCAGCAATGTCGCGTCGACAATCCTCGAAGGTTCTCGCGGCGCCGCTGCTGTCACCCATGCCGCGATAATCGAAGCGCAGCGTCGGATACCCGGCGGCGGCCAGTGCACGCGCGATACGCACGAACTGGCGATGGCTGCCCACGCGGTATTGCGGACCGCCGACGATGATCAGCACGGCGGCATGCGCTGCAGCGTCCGGAAGTGAAATGACGCCGACCAGTCGCTCGCCCTCGCAATCGAAGAGCAGCGGACGCTCGACGAAGCTCATGGCATCGAGGATTGAGTGCCCCAGCCGCGAACGATCGACGCAGTCGCCTCGATCAGTGCGGGGCATTCGGCGATTTCCTGTGTCTGCCAGAACGCAAGCCCGGGCACGGCAACGGCGGTCACGCTATGTCCTGACGCGCGCCACTCCCCAACGCGCTGCTGGCCGGCGGGTGACAGTGCGGGCGGCACGGATGTCGAGACCTCGAGCCATGCGACGCGCGCCCGGCCGGCGGCGAGCGAAAGGTTGGCGGCATCGAGACCGAGCGCAAGCGTCGGAGCGACGGGGTAGCCGGCGATGTCGATGCTCGCGCCGCCCGCGAGCGCCGCGCGGAGTTCGGCGGTTCCCGCCT
>JADMIO010787669.1_pt1 | contig 14944 bp, 11 predicted proteins | sample 8958161 | NCBI WGS metagenome assembly JADMIO01 (sample SAMN16585339, study PRJNA669376) | soil metagenome | isolation source: Crop rotation soil | place: USA: Cullars Rotation, Alabama | collected 2011 | reverse complement strand
CGCGACAACTTGTCCACGTGGAATTCTAAGCTTAGGATCCCAATGTGCTGGAAAGAGAGCAGGGCGGGGACGAGCGTGGTGACGCCGTTGCCGACGTCGACCGCGAAGCCGAAGCTCTTGCGGTCGGCGTACGACTCGTCGAAGAGCGCGTAGGTCGCCCACAGCTCGCCCCAGATCCGCGGTGAGAGGATCTGGGTCGCGGAGATTCGCATGGCGAAGAACGCGCGGACCGCGTCGAGCTCGCGGCCGCGGTACTGCACGACGCGCGCCGGGTGCGCGGCCTCGATCGCGTCGATGCGCGCGAACAGGCACAGCTCCCAGCCGGCGATGATCGCGTTGAGCCAGAGGAAGAAGGCGAGCGCGGCCTCGTGCGGGTTGAAGCCATGCCGTGACGTGTGGAGCGCGATCGGGACCGCCGCGCCGGCGACGACCGCGACCGTGACCACGTGCCAGACCCGCATCGGGAGCGACCCTACGACGAAATCGTGCAACCAAACGGTTGCATTGGTCTTGGGGCCGGGTAATATGCAACCTGGAGGTTGCAAATGAGCGAGACCGATCGGATCGAGAAGCGGATCGTGCTGAAGGCGCCCAGGAGCCGCGTGTGGCGGGCGTTGTCCGACGCGAAGGAGTTCGGCGCCTGGTTCGGCTGCGCGATCGAGGGCGCCTTCGAGGCGGGCCGCACGATGAAGATGCGGATCACCAAGCCGGCGGGCTACGAGCACATCCCGTTCTCGATCGTGATCGATCGGATCGAGCCGGAGACGCTGTTCTCGTATCGGTGGCACCCGTACGCGATCGATCCGAACCACGACTACTCGAAGGAGCCGATGACGCTGATCGAGATGCGGCTGGCCGACAAGGACGGCGGCACCGAGCTCGTGATCGTCGAGAGCGGCTTCGACAAGATCCCGGCGGAGCGGCGCGCCGAGGCGCTGAAGATGAACACCGGCGGGTGGGGCGCGCAGGCGGAGAACCTGCGGAAGTATGTCGAGGCGTAGCGCCGCGCCGGTGTTCGCCGCGCTCGGCGACGACACGCGGCTCGCGATCGTCGCGAAGCTGTGCGCCGACGGGCCGTCGTCGATCGCGCGGCTTACCGACGGCGCGGCGATCACGCGCCAGGCGGTGACCAAGCACCTGACCGTGCTCGCCGACGCCGGGCTCGTGAAGGACGCGTGGCAGGGCCGCGAGCGGATCTGGGAGCTGGCGCCGTCTCGCCTCGAAGAAGCGCGCAAGTTCCTCGATCAGATCTCGCGTCGTTGGGACGAACGGCTCGATCGACTGAAGAAATTGCTCGAGGAGTGACATTGTAACGGCAGTGATCGTCGCGTTCGTCCTGATCTCGGCCGCGCTCCACGCGGGTTGGAACGCGCTCGTGCGCCTCGAGCCCGACAAGGACGCGGCGGTCGTCGCGGTGGTCGCGATCGCGTGGCTGTTCGCGCTCGCGGTCGCCGTCGGCGAGGTCGCGATGGGCCACGCGATGTTCGCGAACGGGCGCGCGATCGCGTGGGCGTGCGCGGCGGGGCTCGGCGAGACCGCGTACTTCTTCGCGCTCGCGCGCGCGCTCGACGCCGGGCCGCTGGCGCCGATGTACACGATCTCGCGCGGCGGTGCGGTCGTGATCGTGTGGCCGTTGTCGATCGCGCTGCTGGGCGAGGCGGTGACCGCGCAGGGCGTCGCCGGGACCGTGATCGTGCTGGGAGGGCTCGCCGCGTCGGGGCTCGAGCGCGGGCTCGCGCGCCGCGCGGTCGCGTGGGCGATCGCGTGCGCGTGCTGCGTCGCCGGGTATCACCTCGCGTACAAGCTCGCACTCGACGCGGGCGCCGCGGAGTCGGGCACGTTCGCGCTCGCGCTCGCAATCTCGACGGCGATCAACGTCGCGCGGCTCGGAGGCGCGCGACGAGCCGCGTCGCTCGCGCGCGTGAAGCAAGCGCCGCTCAAGATGATCGCGATCGGCGCGGTGTGCGCGGCGAGCTTCCTCGTCCTCATGTTCGGCTTGCGCGCCGGCGGCGCGGGGCTCGTCTTGACCTTGCGCAACACGTCGGTCTTGTTCGCGACCGCGCTCGCGTTCGCGATCGGCGAGCGCCCCGGCGCGCGCGCGATCGCGGGTGCGGCGATCGTCGCCGGCGGCGCTATACTGTTGACGATCGGTCAATAGGAGGTCCCGTGGCGATCGCCGGATACGGACGCACGCAGATCACGTACGGCATGTTCGATCTCGAGCGCTCCGCCGACGAGGCGAAGCGCCTGACCAAGTGCGAGAACATCTACCACCGCGGGCAGGAGCTCGCGTGGGACGGGCGCGACATCCTCGCCGAGCAGCTCGCGAAGCACGGCGGCATCCACCTCGCCGACGACAAGCGCCGCGCGCTCGAGCGGATCTTCAACATCATCCTGTGGGGCGAGCTCGCCGCGTGGAAGATCAGCGCGCAGCTCGCCGACGGCCTCGAGCCGCTCGAGGCGAAGATGGCGGCGACCAGCCAGGCGCACGACGAGGCGCGCCACTTCTACGTCATGCACGACTACTTGAAGGCGCTCGGCGTCGCGCCCCAACGCATGGATCGCGCGCCGCAGGCGGTGCTCGATCTCGTCCTCGAGACCGACGACCTCGCGACCAAGCTGCTCGGCATGCAGCTCCTCGTCGAGACGCTCGCGCTCACGATCTTCCAGTCGGTGCGCGAGCTCGACGTCGAGCCGGTCTTGACCGAGCTCATGCGCTACTACGAGCGCGACGAGGCGCGCCACGTCGGCCTCGGCATGCAGTACCTGCCGACGCTGCTCGCGCGCATGCCGCGCCGCAAGATCATGCGGCTCATCACGTTCCAGGTGCACATCATGGGCTGGGCGCTCGCCGAGCTGCGCGTCCTGCGCCTCGACTTCGAGGTGCTCGGCATCGAGCCACGCGCGATCCTCGAGCGCGCGCGCCGCAAGCAGATCGCCGCGATCACCGCGGCCTACGCCGCGCTCGGCATCCCGCTCGATCGCCACCGCAACCTGCCGGTCATGGTCCTGAACGCGATCGTCGAGGTCCTGTTCCCGCACGAGCCGCGGGGCCGCTGGAAGGCGGCCTGGGCGTCGTTCTGGCGCCCGACCGAGGCGGTCGGCGCCGACGAGCTGCGCGTCCATGCCGCCCACGAGATCCGGACGGCCCGCGGCAAGGTCGCGGGCGCCGACGAGATCGGATAAAACCGGAGTCTGGTGAGTTGGCGTAGCAAGGAGCGGACGACGCCGCCACCGGGGACGGCCCCCGGTGCGAGCGGGAAGACGTTCGCGGCGCCGCCCGGCTTTCGCGACAGCCCGCAGCCGCCGCTCAACCCCGGCGAGGTCGTGCTGTCGACGTATCAAGTGCGTCGCGAGATCTCGCGGACCGACACCGGCGCGACGCTCGAGGCGTGGGACATGCTGCTCGAGCGCGGCGTCGCGCTGAAGATCGCGTGGAAGGATCCGGGGACGCCGGCGCTGCTGTCGGAGGCGCGCCGCTGTTCGAGCGTCGCCGACGACGGCGCGGTCGCGATCTACGGGCTCGGCAACCACAAGGGCAGCGAGGTCGTCGTCGGCGAGCTGATCAGCGGCGTGACGATGGGCCGTCACGTGCAGGCGTACCTGCAATCGGGCGGCGCGATGCCGCCCACCGAGGTGCTCGAGATCCTCGTGCACCTCGCGCGCGCGGTCGCCGCCGCGCATCGCGCGCGCGTCGCCGTCGGCGAGATCAGCGGCGAGACCGTGCTCGTCACGCCGCAGCGGCGCACCGTGCTCGGGCGCTTCTCGCTGTCGCAGGTCCCCGCGATCGGCGCGGCCGATGTCTGTTATGCGCCCGAGGTGATCACGGGGCAGGTGAGCGCCGCGGATCCGCAGGCGGCGGCGGCGATCGATCTGTACGGGCTCGGTTGCGCGGCGGTCGAGCTCGCGACCGGGCGCCCGCCGTACGTCGGCGACACGATCAAGGCGACCTTGTTCGGGCACGTGCACCATCGGCCGCCGTCGCTCGCCGAGATCCGCAACGACCTGCCGGTCGAGCTCGGCGATCTGGTCGTCGAGATGCTCGCGAAGCAGCCGAGCGCGCGTCCCGCGCAGGCGGAGGCGGTCGTCGATCAGCTGATCGCGATCGAGGAGCGCGCCAACGCGACGCGCAAGATCGTGCGCGTGCTCGTCGTCGACGACGACAGCGAGCGCGTGCGCGGCTTGTGGAGCGTGATCCGGCGCGGCCACTCGCGCGCGACCGTCGACGCCGCGCGCGACGGCGCCGACGCCGCGAACCGCGTGCGGCGCGATCGCCCCGACGTGGTCGTGATCGACACGACCCTCGGCGGCGGCGCGGGATCGATGAACGCGCTCGAGCTGTGCATGCTCCTCGCGGGGCTCGAGGAGGCGCGCGGCGCGATCCTGGTCGCGATCGGTGATCGCTTCGAGCCGCGCGACGCGCAGGTGCTCGCGCAGGCGGGCGTGCACCACACCTTGGTTCGCGACGCGCAAGTCGGCGCGGCGTTGATCGAGATCGTGAGGCGCGCCGCATCGGCGACCAAGTTCCAGCGGCCGCACGGGCGGATCACCGTTTCGGGCTGAAGCCGACTTCCGACTTCCGGCGTCCGACGTCCGGAATCGCATAAGATGGCCCGATGAGGTTCGTCGCGCTCTGCGTGATCATCTCCGCATGTGGGGGGACGGCGGATCCAGGTGGCGTGTACTTCGAGCTCGACGCGCCGAAGGACACCGGCGAGACGTTCTGGGACGCGCCGTTCCCGTCGGACCTGCGCCTCACCGCCGACGGCACGCCCGAGCTCACCGGCTTCCCGAACCCGCGCAACGCGCCGATCGTCGAGAAGCTGCTGGTCGACGCGCGGGCGCGGAAGGGCTTCCCGGAGATGCCGGTCGTGTACTTCCGCTTCCGCGCGCAACCGCCGGCGCGCGATCCCGATGCGCTGGTCGGCGACGACGCGATCCTCGTCGACGTATCGAACGGGCCCGAGCGCGGCCGCACGTTCCCGCTGGTCGCGCAGACGTTCGCGCCCGACAAGTTCGCGCCGGCGTTCTTGGTCGGCGTCGCGCCGCGCGCCGGCATCGTGCTCGCGCCGAAGACGACCTACGCGCTCGCGCTGAAGAAGAGCTTCGCGCCGGGCGTCGCGGCGCCGGATCTCGACGTGCCGCTGCTCGATCCGCTGTGGCCCGTCCTCGTCGAGAAGGGCATCGCGAAGGACGACATCCTGGTCGCGACCGTGTTCACGACCGGCGACGAGGTCGCGCTGCTCCACGATCGCAGCGACAAGATCCGCGCGGCGTACGACGCGGTGATCGCCGATCTGCACGTCGATCCCACCGACGGCGCGACCCACGACGGCTTCTGCGAGCTCGTCGGCACCGTGACGTACCCGCAGTTCCAGACCGGCACGCAACCGTTCGATCAAGGCGGCGTGTTCGTGCTCGACGCCGACGGCACGCCGGTGAAGCAGGGCGAGATGACCGTGCCCTTGACGATCACGCTGCCGCTGGCCGCGCAGCCCGCGGACGGCTTCCCGCTCTATCAGTTCTTCCACGGCTCCGGCGGCGTCTCGTCGGGCGTGGTCGATCTCGGCTACTCGCCGACGCCCGACGACAAGCCGATCGCGGGCGAGGGTCCGGCGTGGATCGTCGCGAAGCAAGGGCTCGCCGCCGCGTCGAGCGCGCTGCCGGTGAACCCCGAGCGCCTGCCGGGCGCGACCGACACCGCGTACCTCAACATCAACAACCTGACCGCGTTCCCCTTCACGTTCCAGCAGGGCGTGATCGAGCAGCGCTTGCTCACCGACGCGCTGTCGACGCTGTCGATTCCATCGGCCACGGTCACCGCGTGCGAGTCGCGCGGGCTGTCCGGTGCGCCGTACCACTTCGACGACGCGAAGCTGGTCGCGGGCGGTCAATCGATGGGCGGCATGTACACCAACATGATCGGCGCCGTCGAGCCGCGCTTCGGCGCGCTGGTGCCGACCGGCGCGGGCGGCTTCTGGAACCTGATGATCACGAAGACCTCGCTCGTGCCCGGCGCGCTGCAGCTGCTCGCCGCCGCGTTCAACACCGACGAGTCGCAGCTCACGTTCATGTACCCGGGCATGCACCTGATCGGCATGGCGTGGGAGATCGCGGAGCCGATGGTCTCGATGTCGCGGCTCGCGCAGCGCCCGCTCGCCGGCACGCAGCCGCGCAACATCTACGAGCCGGTCGGCTTCGGCGACCTCTACTTCCCGACGATCATCTACGACGCCGCCGCGCTCGCGTACGGCAACAAGGAGGCGGGCACGCCGGTGTGGGACACGATGCAGCCCGCGCTCGCGCTCGAGCAGCTCGACGGCGTGATGACCTACCCGGTGCGCGGCAACCGCGGCGCGACCACCAACGTCGTCGTCCAGTACATGGGCGACGGCATCATCGATCCGCACTATCTGTATCGGCAGATTCCCGCGGTGAAGCACCAGTACGCGTGCTTCTTGCGCACGTTCCTCGACACCGGCACCGCGACCGTCGTCGCGCCGGGCGGCATCGACGACCCGTGTAACTAACCTCCGCGGGCGCGGCGGGTCGGAGGTGCATGAAGATCATCGCCGCCGTCCTCGGTCTCGTGCTCGCCACCGGCGTCGCGCAGGCCGATCCCATGCACCGGCGCGCCGCCGCCCGCGCGCGCTTCGACATCAACCGCGACGGTCGCATCGACGCGCCGGAGCGGATCGCGCGGCGCGCGTACATCTACGCGCGCCTGGTGCGCCGCTTCGATCTCGATCGCGACGGCCGGCTCGGGCCCGGCGAGGTGCCGCCGCGGATCGCGGAGAAGCTGCGCCGGTTCGATCGCAACGGCGACGGGTGGATCGAGCCGGGCGAGCTGATCGTCCCCCCTTCGACTCGCGCCTCCGGCGCTCGCTCAGGGCGAACGGTTGATCGGATGCCGCTCGCGCCGCCGGCGCAGTAGCAGCAGCGCGCCGACGCCGAACGACATCAGGATCGCGCCGCCGCCGGGCGCATCGCTCGCGTCGCAGCAGCCGGTCGGCGGCTTGGGCTCGCTCATGCACTTCGACGAGCAGCCGTCGCCGTCGGTGCGATTGCCGTCGTCGCACTCCTCGCTGCTGTCGAGGACCTGGTCGCCGCAGCTCGCGAGCCGGCAGTACGTGCGACACGCGCTGTCGGGCGCGTCCGAGTTGGCCGCGCCCATGTCGCACTGCTCGGTGCCCTGCTTGACGCCGTCGCCGCAGAACGCGTTCGCGTTGGCGACGACGCACACGTCGTCGATGTTCCACCCGCCGAGCTCGTAGCCGCCGTCGGAGTGCATCTCGAACGTGACCTGCACCTTGGTGCCGCTCAAGACGTGGCCGCTGAGCGGCAGGTCGTCGAAGATCCACTCCTTGTCGAGGTAGTGGAACTGCTCGCCGCGGCTCTCGGGCGTCGCCGGGTTCGTCCACACGATGTCGCCGTTCGCGTAGATCGTCGCCTGATCGTTCTGGCCGTCCTGCACCGCGAGGTGGCGGCGGTACTGCAGGTGCACGTCGGAGTACTTGCCGAAATCGATCTCCGGCATCGTCACCTGCATCAGCGAATTCGAGCTGTACGTGCCGTCGCCGCCGACGGTGGTGCCGACCACGTGCGTGCCGCTGAACGCCGCGCCCGGATCGCCGCTCGAGCTCGCGACCGGCGCCGCCCACGTCCAGTCGTCCTTGCCGAACACCGCGGCGTGCTTCCATCCGTTCGCGAACGGATCGGTCTCGAAGTCGAAGCAGGCCAAGGTCACCGTCGGGCCGCGGTACAGCGTGTAGTACGGATCGACGAAGTTCTCGGGCAGCTTCATCGACGAGCCGTCGGCGAACGCGATCTGCACCTGATAGCTCGCGATGCCGCCCTCCTCGGGCAGCGGCAGATCGGCGTGCCAGTGCGCGGCGTCGGCGCCGGCGGTCATGTCGACGGTGCCCGCCTTCGGCGTCGAGCCGGAGCGCGGCAGCCAGCGCAGCTTGATCGAGCTGATCTGATCGCTCGGGCACCGCGTCGAGAGCCCGACGAGATCGACGTCGATCGGCGTGGTCGTCTGATCCGCGGGCGGCGCGACCGAGCCGGCCTGGGTGGTGACCGCGTTCCACGGCCGCATGCCGTGCAGGCCGAACGCCGTGAGGATCGCGCACTCGTGCGGCGTGCCGTCGGCGAGGTCGCCGTTGTCGTCGTCGGCGGCGAGCACCTCGACGAGCGCGCTCGGGATCGTCGCGCTGCGGCGGATCGCGGCGAGGAAGAGCTTGTTGACGATCGGCACCGCGTCGACCTCGCCGAGCTGCGCGATCAGCGCCTTGCGCAGATCCCAGAACGCGCCCGACAGGATCAGGCCCTGCTTGTGGATCTCGCCGACGTTGTCGGGCCAGCGCGCCTCGCTGTCGGGCGGATCGATGTCGCGCAGCGGCTCGTCGTTCTCGTAGAAGCCGCGGCCCATGCCGGGGTCGCCGGTGATCTCCGCGGCGATGAAGTCGGACTGCCCTTCGCCGAACGCGCCGTCGATCTGGCCGACGCCGGGGATGACCTCGTGCGCGTGCACGCCGTGCTCGAACTCGTGATAGATGACGTCGGCGATCGTGCCGGTGTTGCCGCAGCCGTTGCCGGCGTGGAACAGGTTGATCGTGCCGGCCGAGTAGTAGGCGTTGCACGTCTGCTGGAGATCGACGTTCGCGGTCAGCGTCTCGTCGAGGAACGCGAGGCCCGGATCGATCGCGCGCACGTACGCCTTCACGATCTGCACGTGGACGAACGCGTTGATCTCGGCGTCGAGGTCGAGATCGGTCGCCTCGCTCCACGTCACGGTGCCGCCGGGCGCGATCGTGGTCGGGAACGTCTGCGCCGCTTGGTTGACGTTCACGACCTTGACCAGATCTCCGTCGGTGCCGGCGGTCAGCGAGACCGGCGCGGTCGCCGACCACTGCACGACGCCGGCGTCGTCGGTGGTCGCGGCGTTACCGTCGACGTTCGCGTGCATGCGGCGCGCGGGGACGAGCTGGCGCGGACGTCCGGTCCACCGGACGACCGCGTCGTACTGGACCGTGCCGCTCGAGTACGCGAGCTCCTGGTGACGCGCGATCGTCGTGCCGCTCGACGCATCCGCGTAGACGGTCCAGCGGCCGCGCGCGCCGGCGTCGACGTCGATCGGCGCGACCACGCGATAGCCGATCACGCGATCGTCGGCGACCAGCGGCAGGATCGCGGCCGGGCCGGGCGCGCCGGCGATCGCGTCGGGCACGCCGGTGTCGGCGATCGTCTGCGCGCGCGCCTTGGCGCTGAGCGGCTGCGCGGCCATCACCGCGAACGCGGGCACCTGCACGTCGGGCAGCGCCTCGCTGTGGATCACGAACAAGCGATCGCGCTTGAACTCGAACGCGACCTGCCCGCCGACGACGCGCAGGCCGTGCTTGGTCTGGAAGAAGCCGATCGATCGGATCTCGCCGTCGGAGACGTTGGCGGCGACGACGAAGTCGGACGCGCTCGCGCCGGGCGCGAGCAGATCGAGGTGATCGGCGAGGAACGCGCGCGCGAACTGCTCGGCGATCGCGGCGTCCGCGACGGCGCCGGGGACGGAGATGCCCTCGCCGTAGATGCGGTTCGGGATCGCGGTCGCGTGATCCCAGCTCGCGTACCAGCGGCCGGGCGCGGCCGCGGTGAAGCGGCGCCAGGCGGCGGGGCGCAGCGGCTGGTTCCAGTCGTAGCGCGGCGCGACGCGGACCGGCGCGGCGGGCACGGTCCAATCGGTCGGTTCGAGGCGTTGCGGGACGAGCGCGTGGGCGGCCGGCGCGAGCAAGAGGACGGCGGCGAGGACGCCGGTGCGAACGTGCATCCCGCCCAGTTTCGCCGAAACCGCGCGAAACGGTATCGGGAAATCCTCTTAGCGCAACACGACGTCGAGGGCTTCGTCACGATGCGCCGCGACATCGCGCGCGAGCGCGAGCTGGCCCTGCGCGCGCACGAGGTTGTGCGCCTTGCGCGACGGGAAGCGCGCCGGATCCCAGCCGAAATAGCGATCCTCGAAGACGTCGGCGCAGAAGCGCGCGGCGAGCTCGACGCAGACCGTCTCGAGGCCGAGGACGATCGCGGGCCACTCGTCGTTCGTCAGGAGATGGCCGGCGGCGTCGCGGTAGCCGCGCATCGCGGCGGCGAAGAGGTCGAGATCGAAGCGCGCGCGGCCGGCGTCCTCGGGGTGCGGGTTGCACCACGAGCGCATCGCGTCGCCGAGCTCGAACGCGATCGTCTGGCGGCCGAGCGTGTCGAGATCGACGAGCGCGACCGCCTGTTCGTTTCGGAACAAGATGTTCGAGATCTTCAGATCGCCGTGCGCGTGGCGGCGCGGGAGATCGGGGAGCGGCGGGAGATGTGTCGAGAGGATCTCGAACGCGAGCGCCTTCGCTTCACGGTCGTCGTTCGGCGCCGCCTTCGCGCCCGCCTCGAGCCGCGCGAGGTGCGCGTGGGTGTCGTGCACGCCGGCGCGCACGAACCGGTACTCGTGCACGAGATCGTCGACGGCGCGGTGGAAGCGGCCCACCAGCGCGCCGCCGGCTTCGGCGTGCGCGAGCGACGGCACCGCGTGCGTGCTCGCGCCGTCGACCCACGTCAGCGCGCGCCACGATCGATCCTCGTGCTCGATCCATCCGGCGCCGTGACGCGTGCGCACGAGCCGCGGCGTCTCGAGCCCGCGCGCCGCGACGTGCGTGGTGATCGCGTCGAGATCGAGGTTGACCTCGGGCGCGAAGATCGGATGCAGCCGCTGCAAGACCGCGGTCGGCTCGCCGCCTCGCGTGACGACGTACGTCGCGTTGATCAGTCCGCCGGCGAGCGGCGCGACCTCGTCGGGCGCGTAGCCCCACGCGGCGAGCACCTCCGGCGGCGGCGTCACGGGTGTCCGGGCACCGGCGGCATGTGCGGCGGCGGCGCGCCGTGCGGCGGGCCCCCGGGTGGGCCCGGCGGCCCTTGCGGTCCGCCCTTCTCGATCGAGACGAGCTCGACGTCGAAGACGAGCATGCCGTCGGGGCGGCCCGGTTGATGGTTGTACGCGAGCTCGACGGGGACCCAGAGCCGCGCGGTCTCGCCGACGACCATGGTCGGGATGCCCTCGGTCCATCCCTTGACGACCTGCTGCAGCGAGAAGCCCGCGGGCTGCCCCTTCATGATGTTGCTGTCGAACATGCGGCCGTCGGTGGTCCAGCCCGCGTAGTTGACCTTCACGAAGTCGGTCGGCGTCGGATGTTCCTTGCCGGTGCCCGGCTTGATCGTCTTGTAGAAGACGCCGCCCGCGGTCTTCTTCGCGTCCTTCGGCGGCGCGGCGACGTCGGCGGGGACCGGCGGCGGCGCCTTGACCGCGGGCTTCACGTCGACGAGCTCGATCTCGTACACGAGCGTGCCGCCGGGCGCGTTCACGCTGCCCTTCGCGAGCTCGGGCGGGATCCAGAAGCGCGCGCGCTCGCCGACGACCATCTGCGTGAGCGCGTCCTCGAGGCCGACCGACTCCTTGAACGGCAGCGACATCTTCGGCTGACCGCGCACCTCGGTCGTGTCGAACATGCGGCCGGTCGTATCCCACGCGGTGAAGTGGTACGAGACTGTGTCGAAGTAGCGCGCCTTGTCCTTGCCGGTGCCCGGCTTTAGGACCTTGAACAGCACGCCCTTCGCGGTCTTGGTCGCGTCGGCGGGCGCCGCGGCGACGTCGGGCGGGATCGGGGGCGCGGGCTTGATGTCGACGAGCGTGACCTCGAACGCGAGCGTCTCGGGTCCGCCCTGCGCGCCGGGCTGCGCCTTGCCCTTGTAGCCGATCTCCGGCGGCAGCCAGAACACCGCGTGGCCGCCCTTCTTCATCATCGTCATCGCCTCGACGAAGCCGACCGCGAGGTTCGACAGCGGGATCGGCAGCGGCTTGCCGCGGGTCTTCGTCGAGTAGAACGTCTCGCCGTTCGGGCGCCAGCCGGTGTACTCGATCACGACCGTGTCGTTCTTCGACGGCGCGGCGCCGGTGCCTTCCTGGAGCGACTTGAAGACGAGGCCGTCCTTGGTCGTCGTCGCGTCGGCGGGCGGCTTGGTGATGTCGATGCCGGCGGGCGGCGCGATCTGATCGATCTTGCGCTTCGGCGCGGTGGTGCCCGCGGTATTCGGCGGGAGATCGACCGACGCCACGGCGGGGTTCGGCGCGTCGTCCTTCTTCGAGCAGCCGGCGACGGCGGCGATCGCGACGAGCGCACCGGCGAGGGCGATGATACGCATGGCGAGAATCTACGCCGCGAACGCGTCGCGTGTGAAGTTCGTCAGGCCGCCGTCGACGACGGCGACGTCGTCCTCGACGCGGATGCCGCCGAAGGGGCGAATTGCCTCGATCGCGTCCCAGTCGATCAGATCCGCGCGATCGTCGGCGCGGAGCGGCGCGAGCAGCGCGTCGATCACGTAGCAGCCGGGCTCGATCGTGAAGACCTGGCCGACCTCGATCGTGCTCGTGTTGCGCAGGAACGGGTTGTCGGCGCGCGGCGGCGTGCGCTTCATGCCGACGTCGTGCACGCAGACGCCGAGCGAGTGACCGAGGCCGTGCGGGAACAGCGCGCGCGTGACGCCGCGATCGACGAGCGACGCGGTCGAGCCGCGCGGGCCGCCGGCGATGTCGAGATCGACCAGCACCGCGGCGAGCAGGTGATGCGCTTCGTCGTGCAAGGTCTCGTACGCGAGGCCGGGCTTGATGCGGCGGCAGATCTCTTGTTGCAGATCGTCCATGCGCGCGAGCAGATCGTGGAAGAGGCCCGTGTTGCCGCGCGCGTACGTGCGCGTGATGTCCGCGCCGTAGCCGAGGAAGCTCGCGCCCGCGTCGACGAGGAGCGACTCGTCGAGCCGGCCGGGCGCGCGATCGTACGAGACGTGGTGGAGCGTCGCGGCGTGGCGGCCGAGCGCGACGATGCCTTGGTACGGCGTGTCGCCGTCGGCTTGGCCGCTCGCGTCGAGGTAGCTCAGGTGCAGCTGGAGCTCGGACGCGTTCGGATCCGCGGCGAAGCGCGCCGCGGCGGCGCGATGGCCGAGGACCGCGCGGCGCGTGGCCTCGGCGAGGCACAGGCGCTCGTACGGGGTCTTGCGCGTGCGCGCGGCGTCGAGCGCTTCGATCAGCGCGGGCGGGTTCACGTGCTCGCGATCGATCGGATCGCGGCTGACGATCGCGGTGCGACCTTGCGGGATGAGCGATGCGATCTGCTCGACGTTCGCGTGGACGACGTCGAACGCGGCGAGCACGAAGTCGGGCGGCGCGGGCGGCGGCGCCTCCCAGAAATCGTCGACGACCGGGCGGATCAAGCGCGGCCGCGCGCCGGGACGGATCACGATCCACGCGTCGGGCTCGCCGATCGGCGCGACGTGCGTGAAGCTCGGCGTCGGCGACAGGCCGTGGTGGCGATCGTCGAAGCGGTTGACCAGGGCGGGCACGCCGGCGTGGATCGCGAGCGCGCCGAAGCCGTGCGCCTCGGTCGCGGCGCCGTAGGCGCGCACGATCTGATCGACGTGCTGCGCGTAGGCGAGCGCGAGCGCGGCGGGGTCGGGAGACATGTCGGGAACGTAGCGCAAGTCGCGCGCGGCGATGCGTGAGCGCGCGAACAAGCGCAACATCGTACGAAGGCCTCGCTCGTCGACGGTGCAGGCGCGCGCAGCGTGAGAGTGAGGCATGGATCGGCCCACGCGAGATCCTGCTAGAGTCGCTCGCGATGGTTCGAGACGGCTCAGCGCCGCCGCGTGGCGATCGTGCGCTCGAGCCCGCGGCTGTGGACGCGCCGTTCAGCGGCGGCACCACGAGCGGGTTGACCGCGATCGATCGCGCGCGCCGTGGCGAGCGCGGCGCGGTGCGCGTGCTGGTCGTCGGCGATGCGGCGCAGGGCGGCGCGAGGCTCGCGCTCGCCGTGCGCGCGGAGGGCTTCACGATCACGATCGCGACCGGCGCGTCGGCGGAGGCCGCGATCGCGGAGGCGCACCCGCACGCGATCGTGCTCGACGGCGCCGCGGTGCCGCGCTCGGTGCGCGCGCACGTGTTGCGCCGATGGCTCGAGGCCGCGCCGTCGGTGCCGATCGTCGTGGTCGGGCCGATCGCCGCCGCCACGACTGATGGCGACGACGACAACCCCGACGGCGAGACCGCGTGGATCGACGCGGGCGCCGACGAGCACCTCGACGACCAGAGCGTGACGCCGCCGATGTTGCGGCGCGCGATCGAGAGCGCGATCGCGCGCGTGCGCGCGCGCGAGCTGCGGCGGCGCCTCGAGCATGCCGATCGCTTGACGACGATCGGACAGCTCGCGGCGGGCGTCGCGCACGAGGTCAACAACCCGGCCGCGTTCCTGCTCATGAACCTGCGCACGTGCCGCGAGTACGTCGACGAGCTGCGCGACACGATCGGCGTCGGGCCGGTGGCTTCGGCGCCGCCGGGCGACGGCGCGCCGATCGCGGGGCTCGCGCTGCTCGACGAGATGGCCGAGATGCTCGAGGATAACGTGCGCGGCGTCGAGCGGATCGTCGCGATCGTCGAGGCGCTGCGCGGCTACGTGCGCACCGACGGCGATCAGGCGTCGTCGATCGAGCTGGTCGACGTCTGTCGCGACGCCGCGGCGCTGGTCGCGGCGCGCGTGCGGCGTCACGCGAAGCTCGACCTCGCGGTCGAGCTGGCGTCGGTCGTGCGCGTGCACGCGGATCCGCGCCGGCTCGCGCAGGTGATCGTCAACCTGCTCACCAACGCCGCGGACGCGTGCGAGGCCGCCGCGGATCACGCGCCGCCGTCGGGCCATCGCGTCGGGATCGCGATCGAGCGGCGCGGCGCCGACGTCGTGATCCGCGTCTCCGACACCGGCACGGGCATGAGCGCGCCGGTGCGCGCGCGCGCGTTCCAGCCGTTCTTCACGACCAAGCCGCGCGGCCGCGGCACCGGGCTCGGGCTCGCGATCGCGCGCGACAGGGAAAG
>JADMIO011525504.1_pt1 | contig 14945 bp, 13 predicted proteins | sample 8958161 | NCBI WGS metagenome assembly JADMIO01 (sample SAMN16585339, study PRJNA669376) | soil metagenome | isolation source: Crop rotation soil | place: USA: Cullars Rotation, Alabama | collected 2011 | reverse complement strand
CCGCCGGGTCCCACGCCTACTTCTAATTATTGAAGAGACTGTTGTGGAGACCCGGCTGGGAAATGGTAGTTCCTTCAATACTCCGTCTGAAACAACACCGGCAATTTTTTCTTTATACTGGCCTGCTTCCCAGGATCAAGATTTTCAAAACGTGTGCGATATTTCTCCAGGCATATTGCAGTTAATCCCTGTTCCTGTCCTGATTTGATCTCTTTTAAAACAGGATCAGAAACTGTTTCGGAAACCTCACCTTTTTTTGTAAACCGGATCTGCGTATACATTTTACCGTTACTAAGCCAGGCCTTAAATAATCGTTGTTGTATATAATGAGCCAGTTTATCAAGTGTAATTGTATCGCCTGCGGCAGTTATCAGTCCTTCAGAATCAACTACCACTTCAAGTATGCGCTCGCTTGCAGGAACTACAGAAGCATTGAGTTTCGGGATGCTCAATAGGAGCAGTGCAGTAAGAAGAATTTTCATAACTCGGTTTCCTAAATTAAGAGAAAAAAGTTTACCGGAGTTTAAGATTGTTTAACATGGTTTAAAATAGTTTAAAATGGCTGTAAAAGGGAGGAGTTAAACTATATTAAACAATTTTAAACCACATTAAACCAATTCGCTTAATTCCAGCCATCTCAGTTCTTTCTCATCCAGCAATTGCTCAATCTCGCCTATTCTCACCGATAGTTTCTGCAATTCTTCAAATGCTGTCTTACCGCTGTTTAATTTTTCAGTTACTTCAATTTTTTCTTTTGCAAGCTGCGCAATCTCTTTATCAAGAGTTTCAAATTCTCTTTTTTCTTTGAAAGATAATTGCCTTTTTTCCTGGTTGGTTCCCGGGCGGCTTTCTGCTTCTTTTTTCAGGCTATTTTCTTTCTCCGGTTTTTCAGTTGAATTATCAGATTTGGCTGAATCCCGGTATTGCGTATAATTTCCAGGAAAATCCCTGATCATACCTGCTCCTTCAAATACAAAAAGATGATCAACCAGCCTGTCCATAAAATAACGGTCATGGGAAATGATCAGCAAACATCCTGGAAATTCACTCAAAAAGTTTTCCAGCACTCCGAGTGTTGGCAGATCAAGATCGTTTGTCGGCTCGTCAAGAATTAAGAAATTAGGATTGCGGAATAAAATGGTGAGCAGGTGTAATCTTCGTTTCTCACCACCGCTCAGTTTGGTAATGTAAGTATACTGCCTGTCGGGATCAAACAGGAACAGTTGAAGAAACTGGGCAGCGCTTAAAGATCCTCCCGATGCCAGCGGAAAATTCTCCGCAATATTCTTTACATAATCGATCACACGCAGGTCTTCTTTTATTTCCAACCCTGTTTGCGAATAGTTACCAAAGATGACGGTATCGCCTATGTTGATTTTTCCACTATCCGGTTTTTCAATTCCCTGGAGGATATTAATAAAAGTGGACTTGCCCGTTCCGTTTTTCCCGATCGCACCGATCCGTTCGCCTTTTTTAAATGTATAATCAAATCCCTTCAAAATAATTTTGTCGCCCCATGACTTATAAACTTTTTTCAGCTCTGCAACTTTACCTCCCAGCCTGTTCATTTTCATATTGAGCTGAACCTGGTCATCTGAAATTTGTTGCTTCGCTTTTTTTTCTGTTATGTAAAACTGATCCTGGCGGCTTTTGCTCTTTGTCGTTCTCGCCCGCGGTTGTTTGCGCATCCATTCCAGTTCTTTGCGGTATAAATTTTTAGCTTTATCGATACTTGCCAGTTCGTTTTCCATCCGCGCGGATTTTTTCTCAAGATAATTCTGATAATCACCTTTATAGGGAACTAATGCAGAACCATCCATTTCCCAGATCTCATCACACACATCGTCCAGGAAGTAACGGTCATGCGTAACCAGTAATAAGGTGAGTTTTTCTTTATTCAGAAAATATTCCAGCCATTCTACCATTTCAACATCCAGGTGATTGGTAGGTTCGTCCATTAACAGTAAAACATGTTTATGCTCAAACCCGATATCGATCAGAGTTTTTGCAAGCGCTACTCTTTTTCGCTGACCACCACTTAATGTTTTAACAGCCTGATTGAGATTGTGAACATTCAGTTTACCAAGTACCTGTTTTACTTTGGCGTCAAAATCCCAGGCGCCCAATTCATCCATTTTAATAATGGCTGCATTTAACTTTTCAAGGTTGCCTTCTTCACTTGCTGCTTCATATTTTCGGATGGCATCAATTGTTGGATGTTCATGGTAAAAAATATTATCGAGTACTGAACCTTCTTCATCAAACTCGGGGTCCTGTTCAAACAACACCACATCTACATCTTTATTGACCCAGATCTTGCCTTCATCAGGAGTTTCCTGCCCTGCTAGCATTTTTAATAGCGTTGATTTGCCAGTACCATTGCGGGCAATCAATGCAATTTTGTCACCTTCTTCAATATTGAAAGATATGTTTGAAAAAAGAGGTTGTATGCCATAGCTCTTGGTCAGATTTTCAGCGGATACATAATGCATAAGGCAAAGATACATAAGGCGCTAGGGCTAAAATGCGCTTTGAGGACTTAGTCTGGCATAGTTTTTTTGCCTGGTATGATATGGCAACAAATATTATAGAAACAATTCAGAAAAACCTGGACTATCCGCCTCTTAAAAAGATCGATCCGAATATCCAGGAAGCGAAAAATATCGATGCGCAGGGTCGTGTCGAAAAAATCGCGCAAGCTGCAATTCCTGCCGTGCTGGCTGGTATCTATCGTTTGTCAAGAAAAAATGATGGCGCTTCAGACATTTTAAATATGCAGAACGGAGCTAATGGCGGTGTATTGCAACAGATTTTTGACGGACATGAAACGGAGGCCGTGCAAAAAGTTGCACAATACGGGGAAGCCCCGGAATCAGATGTCAGAAATCAGATGGAGATCATCGCATCAGAAGCGATTCGCATATTACGAAAGGACGTTGGAGATAATGCATCAGCATCGAAACTGAAAAGCTATATGACCGATCAGCGGCATAATGTGTTGAGTTATTTACCAGCAGCAATGCAATTAGGAAATCTTTTGCATGACGAAACGATGGATGATCGTACCAATAAAATGGAAGGGCCTGTTTCCAGTTTCATGCATAAGATTGAAAGTAATATGTCGGGTTCAGGTGGTTAGTGAAAATAAAGTATCACCCGCCACATAGAACATAGTTACATAGGTTTCACATAGTCTTTTTCTATGTGAAACCTATGTTTCTATGTACGGAGTTTACCCTGAGGTACGAAGGGTGGCAAAAAGCTAACAGTATTAGTTTACTAGTTTGACGCAAAATAAATCAGGATGAGTATCATCAATACTATCAATACGATCAAAACTGTTTTATAAGATTCTATCGAAAGTTTTCTACGTGAGGTACTAATGGTTTTTTCCAAATGCAATTTCCCATCGTCACTGAGTTTAATCTTTAAAAGCTGGTTTTCAAATTCATTATGGTTTTTGGCAGGAATAATAAACAGGTTCTTTAAAAGGATCCTTGTTATTTCAAGATTTATTTCGGGGTCATCAAACTCATTTAACTTATTAATATTCTCATCTGGTATCAATTCAGACATCACATAATGGTATAAGCCTTCCTTGTTCATGCGGTGCACATCAAGCAGGGAAATATGTCTGTCGGCTTTCAACACCAGCTTTAGCAGGTCAGAGGGTTCTTTAATCGGTGATGATTTCTTCTGTCCACTTGCCTGGCGAAACCACCTTTGTTCCAGGTAATATTCTTTTTTAGCGGGGTCCGTTAGGATTTCATAAGCTTCTTTGATCTCAGAAAATCTTATATGGGAAAGAGGATCACCCGGGTTTTTATCCGGATGAAACTGAAGTGCCAGCTGCCTGTAGGCTTTCTTGATTTCGGGCTGGGACGCGGAAATATTTAGGCCGAGTATCTCGTAATAATCCTTCACGGGCGCGAAGGTAGGTTCCATTTACTTTCTGTTAACAGAACCATACAACCTATCGTCCTTTCTTTCTGTCCGTTGATTGTAAATATTTTACTTTTACTCTAATCAATCAACTTCAATCATGAAAAAAGAAAATAAAAGCAGCCGCCGTGAATTTCTTGTGAAAACCGGGATGGCTGGTTTGGCAGCAGGACTTTCGGTTCAGGCACTTCCTTCATTTGCACGCGAAGCATCAGTCAGATCAAATATGAATCTGGCGGGTGGAACAGAGGAGATTCCTTACGAGCAACAGGCATTGCCATATACTTATACAGCATTGGAACCAGTAATTGATGCCATGACCATGGAGATCCATTACAGCAAACATGCTTCTGCATATGCTAAAAACCTGGCCGATGCGGTTAAGGCTGAAAATGTAGATATGAAAGCTGATAAACTGAGTTCCCTGCTTTCAAAGATTTCGAAGTATTCGCCGAAAATGAGAAACAACGGGGGTGGGCATTACAATCATGAATTTTTCTGGAAAACCATGAAGGCCCCTGGTGTAATGAATGCCCCGGATGATAAAGTAGCAAAAGCTCTAGTCAAAGATTTCGGTTCTGTTGAGGCGTTTAAAAAGCAATTTGAAGATGCAGGGAAAAACCGTTTTGGCTCCGGCTGGGCATGGCTGTTAGTGGGTGCAGATAAGAAACTGATCGTTGCTTCAACACCTAACCAGGATAATCCTTTGATGGACATCGCCGAGGTAAAAGGAATTCCATTGATTGGACTTGATGTTTGGGAACATGCTTATTACCTGAAGTATCAGAATAAAAGACCTGATTATATTAATGCGTGGTGGAATGTGGTGAATTGGGATGTGGTTTCGAAACGATTCGATAAAGCTTAACCTCATCCCCCATCCCCCTTCTCCTTTAGGAGAAGGGGGCGTTCCCCTCTCCTAAAGGAGAGGGGTTAGGGGTGAGGTTTACTTTAGGTATTTGTCAAAAAACTCCATCGTCCTCTTCCACGCCAGCTTTGCTGCTTCTTCATTATATCTTGTAGGTGCGGTATCATTATGAAAAGCATGTTGAGCTCCTTCATACATGTATAATTCATAAGTGATGTTATTTGCTTTCAACGCAGCTTCATAATCCGGAATTCCTTTGTTAGTACCTTCATCCATTCCAGCATAATGCAATTGCATAGCCGCTTTTATTTTAGAAACGTCGGCTGTGGCAGGTTGTCTTCCATAAAATGCAACAGCGGCTTTTAATGAAGGCACATTAACGGCGAGATTGTTCGACATACCTCCGCCCCAGCAAAAACCCACACAGCCCCATTTACCATTGCAATCTTTTCTTGTAGCGAGATAGTCGAATACTTTGATAAAATTCTGCAGGTTGTCCTCAGCTTTTAATTGTTGAAATTTAGCCCGTGCTTCATCCGCATTTTCGGGTGTACCTCCCAGTGAGCTCAACGCATTGGGCGCAATAGCCAGGTAACCCTTACCTGCCGCTCTCCGGGCAACATCTTCTATATGTGCATTTAATCCACGGTTCTCATGTATGACCACAATCGCGGGATATTTTTTTTCCTTTTCAGGTCTTGCGATATAAGCCTGCATATCGCCATTGACACCCGGGTAAGTAACTCTTTCAGTAAACAGGTCTTCATCTGTGGTGACAGCTGCATTTGCATAATTCACTTCCAGCAGCGGTAATAAAGCCATCGCTGCAGCGGTTCCCCCTGCAAGTATGGTCAGTTTCCTGAGGAATTCGTTCCTGGAAAGTGGTTTGTGGGTGTATTCGTCGTATAAGTTGATGATTTTCTGGTCCATATTTTTCTTTTTTGAGTAGAGTAAATTACGTCAAATAATGCTATTTTTTCGTCGCCAAATAATCAAAGCCAGCATTATGTATAGCCTTTTTTCCAGGATTAATTTCTTAATCCTTACCATTTTTTCTATTGTACTTTTAGCATCCTGCGGACCAGACAGCGAACTCAACCCCAATGGCGATCAGAATTTCCCTGAAGGGTCCATTACTGCATCCGTTTATGGAACAGTAATCGATGAAAATAATCAACCGGTTGTCGGGGCTACAGTAAAAAGCGGATCAAATACTACAACTACTGATCGCTTCGGTGTATTTCAATTCAAAAATATTTTACTGGGCAAGTCTAACGGTTATGTAAGAGTTGAAAAGGCAGGATATTTTAACGGCAATAAAAGTTTTTATCCGACACCCGGAAGAACTCACAATGTTAAGATCAAATTGATACCCAAAACTGTTACCGTCACTTTAAACGCCAACACCGGAGGTACGGTAAATTTTACAGGAGGTGCCAGTTTGTTTTTACCAACCAGCGCTATTGCAGATGCAGCTGGAAATCCATTCACAGGATCAGTTACAGTTTCTATGACATGGATCGATCCAACTGCACCAAACTTACCTGACCTGGTTCCCGGCGAACTTCGGGGATGGACTACTGCAAATGAAGAACGAGGACTTGAAACATACGGGATGATTGGTGTTGATTTGACCGGACCTGGAAATACAAAGCTTTACATGGCGCCGGGTAGGACGGCACAACTGACGTTTCCTGTTCCGGCTTCACTTGCTGGTTCCGCTCCTACAATTATAGATCTATGGAATTTTGATGAAGCATCCGGAAGATGGGAACAGGAGGGAACGGCAACAAAGACAGGTAGCAATTATGTTGGTAACGTAAGCCATTTTTCATTTTGGAATGTAGATGCACAGTTTCCTGTTGTCAATTTATGCATGGGACTTCAAAATCAGTCCAATCAACCTTTGAATAATGTTCAGGTGCGAATCAAAAGAGCAAATGGCAGTTATGGATATGGACGTACAGACAATTTTGGAAAATTATGTGGTAAAGTTCCGAAAAATGAATCGCTGGTACTGCAGGTGATGGATCAATGCGACAATGTTATTTACAGTCAGAATATCGGACCGTTTTCTACAGATGTCGATTTGGGAACAATTTCTGTTGTACTCCCAACTTCAAATACATTAACTATAACAGGTACTCTTGTTGATTGTAATAATTCGAATGTAACCAACGGCGCTGTTTCGATCTATGTCAGTGGAGGAAATAATTATTATGTGCCAGTAACCAACGGAACATTTTCATTGACAATCCTGAAATGTAATACCAATACCAATTTTGCCTACTACGGATCAGACTTTGTAAATAATCAGTCTGGTGTTACTGCCAATGGAACGGGGACCACGGGTACAGTTAACCTGGGAAATGTTTCTGCATGTGGTAATGCCACTAACGAGTATATCGATTACCTGATTGGAGGTAATATTTACAGTTTTAGAACTCCAGGTTCATTCTCGCAGCTTGACACAGCACTAACCAATTCTAATTATTTCTTTCGGACACTTATTAATGCACTTCCTGTGATAAATTCCGATAACACGAAAATAATTTTTGATAACAACGCTCTGCCCGGAGACTGGCCTTTATGGGCTGTCAGGGTGCAGATCAGTTCAATACCGGTTTTGGCAACTCAATTTGTTAATCCAAATCCTGTTGTTCACATTACTAGGTTTGGCCAACCCGGCCAATACATTGAAGGTTATTTCAGCGAACAGATGATTTTGGCAGGCTTTAATGGTATGACAACAATCGGAAATGTAACGTGTAATTTCAGGGTAAGACGTAATTAATTCGGTTTAAACTATTTCGATAATTCAAAGTCTAATCTGCTTATTGAGCTAAACCAACCGTTATGACGAAACCTAATCTTCGGATAACCAACGCCGTTACTCTTCTTTCATTTTTCCTGATCTTTATTGTTTCCTGCCAGCGTGATGTAGATTCTTCCGGGTTTGGAGGAAATAATGGCAATACGGACGCAACTGTTATAGCGGGCATGCGCGGTACAGTGATCGATGAGAACAGTCAGCCTGTGGTTGGTGCAACGGTGATCAGTGGCACGAAAACAACGACCACAGACAGATATGGTAATTTTCAATTTAACAATATCAGTCTCTCAAAAGCGAATGGTTATGTGAGAGTGGAGAAAGCTGGTTATTTTAATGGCAACAGATCTTTTGTTACTACTGCAGGAAGAATTCATAATGTAAGGATTCGTTTAATCCCTAAAACCAATTCGGGAAATTTTATTGCTTCAGCTGGCGGCACTGTTACATTAAGCAGCGGAGCTAAACTTGTGATCCCGGCGAATGCAGTTACTGATGCTTCAGGAAATGCATATACAGGACAGGTAAATATTGCAATGACCTGGATCGATCCAAAAGCTTCCAATCTTCCTGAAATTGTTCCGGGTGACCTGAGAGGCTGGACAACCTCAAATGAAGAAAGAGGTTTGGAAACATATGGAATGATAGGGGTGGAAATGACAGGCGCAGGAAATGCGCCGCTTAAAATTGCATCAGGTAAAACTGGAGAACTAACTTTTCCGGTACCTGCAACAATGGTTTCATCAGCACCTGCTACTATTGATCTCTGGCATTTTGATGAGACTACAGGAAAATGGAAACAGGAAGGAACTGCAACAAAAACCGGAAATAACTATGTTGCCAACGTTAGCCACTTCTCTTTCTGGAATTGCGACGCTCCATTTCCGCTGATCAATCTTTGCATGACAATTGTCAATGCGGCTAATAGCCAGCCTTTGAATAATGTACAGGTAAGGATTCAAAGACCAAATGGTTCTTATGGATATGGATGGACAGATTCTTTAGGAAATCTCTGTGGTAAAGTTCCAAAGAATGAGGCATTGGTTTTACAGGTAATGTCTCAATGTAACAGTGTGGTATACACGCAAAACATTGGACCATTTACAGCAGACGCGAGCTTAGGCAACGTTCCGGTTACATTGCCAGCAAACAGTAACCTGATCGTTTCAGGTACCTTAACCAATTGCGCAGGAGCGAATGTAACTAACGGAGTAGTGGTGATACATACGAGCGGTCCACACACTTATTATATACCTGTTACTAATGGCGCATTTTCTCTTACGCTTCTTGCATGCGGATCTGCAATAAACTTTACCGTACAGGGATTTGACTATACCGGTTTAAAACAAAGTACCCTTGTTACAAATAGCGGCACAACTGGAATTGTAAACCTGGGTACCATACAGGCCTGTTCTACAACAATTGAAGAATACACTGAATTTATAATCGATGGTTCAGTCTACTTCTTTATGTTTCCACCCGATAGTTTTGGTTCAATGGATACTACGCTAACCAGTGGACCTTATACACACAAAACGGGGTGGACAGGGTCTAAAGGTAATAGCGGTACGACTGCGAACTATGCGTGGTTTAATGTTGAATTTTTAAATAATGCCCTACCAGGTGTATTACCAGTAAGTTCAATGTATTTTGCTGCTAACTCCCCGGCTCAGTTTACGCTGTCGAGTTTTGTCAACCCGAATCCGACAATCAATATTACCACAATCGGCACAACGGTAAATAGTGTAATAGAAGGAAGTTTTAATGAACCTATGGTATTTGGTACAGGTACAAAGAATGTGCAGTGTAATTTCAGGATTAGAAGGAATTAGATAGCTTCGTAAAGAGCTAAACATTTCCCGCAAAGGCGCCAACCCTTCGGGGCGCAAAGCCGCGAAGTGATTTTTTTAATTCAAAGATTGTTTACTTTTCGGTGAATTCCGTCTTTGATCAACGCTACATTGAAATTAATCAGAAGACCCAGCTTCAGGTTTGTAACGCGTAAATAGGAAAGTATTTGCTTATGGTGAACTTCAGCAAGTCGTTCGACAGATTTTAGTTCAACAACAATTTTATCTTCAATTATTAGATCTGCAATAAAACCTATACCAAGATTTACTCCTTCATAATAAACACTAAAGCATTTTTGTCTGGAATATCTGATTCCAAGTTTGGTTAATTCAATACATAAAATTTCTTCATAAATATTTTCATACAATCCTGGTCCGTATTGCTTGTGAATTTTAAAACATAAATCAACGATAATTGTCGCGAGTTCATTTTCATTTTTCATAGATTGAAGTAAGCATTCTGAAAGTTCAATCCATGTGAAAATCCTCAGCATTTTGACGTTTTTTGTCATCAAATTGCTGAGGGTTTAATCACCTTGAACTATAAGATAACTTCTAAATTTTGGCGGCTTAGCGTTCCCGCAGGGATTAGCGGCTTTGCGGACTGTCTGCCAGTTTAGTAAGCTTTTGTATGAACCAGACATTTCCCGCAAAGGCGCCAAGGCTGCGCAAAGCCGCCAAGATTTTGCAAACTCAATAACATCTCTGCGCCTTTGGGTAAACTTCGCGCCTTTGCGGGAGCTGTCTTCAAACTATCAGAGTCTGGCTAATCAGAAGTAGTTCCGAATCCTAACTAAACTTAGTTTTTATGAAGAGTCGTAAAGCAGTCAACCCAGAAATTATGACTGTAGTATAGAAGAAGAACCGAACAACCCGCAGATCACTTTTATACATCATCAACAGAGTAGAACACAATAACGTCAATCCCAACAGGAACACAAACCCCAGCCGGTTCACACTTTGGCGGATTGCTTTATTCGTGTAACTGTCTTCCGGGAAATTAATTTCATGTTTCAGCACACCCCGCTTAAGATTTCCCATCACTTCCTTAACATCCCGCGGGAACTTATCAACAAAATATAAATAGTCATCAGCCGAAGCCATGATTTGGTCTAAGATCGCTTTCCAGCTGATCTTTTCTTTGATCTTTTCAATTGCATATGGCTTGATCATATCCGCTAAGGAAATTTCGGCCTCAAGATGTTCAGCAAATTTCTGGATCGTCGCGATAGTTTTGATAAGCATGAAGAGATTACCCGGAACTTTAAGATCGTATTTAACAAGATTCTTGAAGGTCTCAGACATTACATGTGACATATCCACCTGGTCATAAGAAATATAACTATACCGCTTGATCACTTCATCTATCTCAAATACCAGATCATCCAGGTGTTTGAAATAATTTACATCGCAAAGCATCAGCAATGCTTTGGTGATCTTGCGCGAATCTTTTTTAGCAAAGCCGAGCATGAAATTGATCAGCGCCTGGATCTGTTTAGGCTTCAGCGTTGCTGCCATTCCATGATCGATCAGTACGATCTGGTTATCGCCACGAATAAAAATATTTCCCGGATGCGGGTCGGCATGAAAGAATCCATGACGAAGGATCATTTTCAAAACGATATGCGTACCGTTTTCGGCAATTGCCTGCGTGTCAAATCCATTATCTTTTAAAGCCTGTGGATTGTCGGGACGCAGACCAGTCACATATTCCATGATCAGCAATCGCTGAGAAGTATATTGAGTAGCAACTTTTGGAATATAACAACTATCATCATCCTTGAACATATCAGCGAAACGCTTCATGTTCGAAGCTTCATTTGTATAATCAAGTTCACGCATGATATTGGTTCCAAAATCTTCAACGAATCCAACAACATTAAAGTGAGCCAGTTCAGGATATGATTTCACTGCCTGGTTGGCAAGTATCTTCATCAATACCAGGTCGAGCTTTATTTTTTGTTTGATAGCAGGGCGCTGAACCTTCACAACTACTTCTTCACCGGTCAGCAGAACTCCTTTATAAACCTGTCCGATCGATGCGGATGCAATGGGTTTGGTATCCAGTTGCGCGAATACCTTTTTGATCGGATCTCCCAGTTCTTCTTCAATGATCCGGATCGCCATATCGTTATCAAAAGGACGGGCTGAAGCCTGGAGTTTTTTTAGTTCATCGCGGAGTTGCTCGGAAGCAAGGTCAGGACGGTCGGCCAGGATCTGTCCGAACTTGACGAAAGTTGGTCCAAGGTCTTCAATGATCAGTCTTACCCTTTGGGGGCGGGTAGTCAGGTATTTACCTTTAGGATCAAAGATCTTCCTGAACCAGCTATGGAAAAACCAGTTCTTGATAATATGCTTCAGAAAGATCAGAATGATCGTAAGCAACCTGAATGTATTCCGGAAAAAATTTCTGACCTGGAAGATCCACATACTTTAGATTTCTTAATAGGCCATGAATATAACTACTTTATTAATAGCATTTAATAAGCATTCCTACGAGCTTTTAGCTATAAGCTGTTAGCTATTAGCCGTTAACTATTAGCAATTTATATAAGTTTTTTCAATTGTATTGTCTAACGGCTAACAGCTAAAAGCTAACAGCTCGAACTATAAAGATTTTGCTAAAAACACGATTTTAAGCAAACGTTTGCATCCACGGCATGATTATTTCGTCATATGCTCGTAATAAGTAAGAAAACCACAAAAAAATGACCTTAATGCAATTATTTATTACTCAAAATTTGATCTGTCCATGAAACGTATCTTGAAAATGACTGCCCTCGCACTCGTACTGGTGCTTGGTACTTCACTCCGCAGTACGGTATCCGCCCAGTACAACGATGGGTATTACAACAACAATAATGACGGTTACAATGATGATCGCAACCGCGAGGTTACCTACCAGGATTTTTATGATGATTTAAGTCCGTATGGTCGCTGGGTTGAAGACCCTAACAATGGTTATGTATGGGTACCCGATGCCGGCGCCGATTTCAGACCCTATTCAACAAATGGTCACTGGGTTTACTCGGATGACTATGAGTGGATGTGGGTTTCTGACTATGACTGGGGCTGGGCTCCATTCCACTATGGTCGTTGGGACTATAGCAACTATATGGGATGGTACTGGGTTCCGGGATATGAGTGGTCACCAGCATGGGTAGCCTGGAGAGATGGCGGCGACTATTATGGTTGGGCGCCGATCAGACCCGGCATCAACATCAGTATTAATTTTAATATTGGTGGTTACAACCCTCCGGTAAATTTCTGGGTGTTTAGTCCAAGAAATTATATTACCTCACCAAGACTTTATGATTATTGCGTTGATCCAAGAAGAAACGTGACGATCATAAATCAGACAAACATTATTATTAATAACTATCGTTATCGTTCCAACTATGGCTTGTTTTCAGGTCCGCGTCGTTACGATGCAGAAAGGTATATAGGTCGTATTAACCCGGTTCGTTTGCGTGATCAATACAGACCAGGTCGTACTTCATTCCGTAATAATGAAGTTTCGATTTACAGACCACAGGTTCGTCGTGATGAGAACAGATCATTCACTCCCCGCAAGTTTGATCGCTATGATGAAAACCAGGCAAACAATAACGGAGGTTTCCGTAATAACCAGGCGAATAACGATCGCAGAGTGTTTGACAGGAATAATCAATCCAATAATAACAATGATAATCGTCGCTTTGAAAGAAACGACAATACAAACGGTAACAATGATCGTCGTTTCGAAAAAAGAAATGATGATGTAATCAAACAACAACAGGATCAGCAGAACCGCGATCGTCGTTTTGAAAGAAATAATACGTCGAACGGCAACATTGATAATCGCAGGGTTGAAAGAAACAATGATGATGCAGTTCGTGAGCAGCAACGTCAGCAGGAAAAGCAGGCTGATATGCAACGACGTTTTGAAAAACAAAGAAATGATGATGCTGTTCGTCAGCAGCAGCAACAGCAAGCCGATCAGCAACGTAAGTTTGAAAGGCAAAGAAATGACGACGCCCAAAGACAGCAGCAACAACAGCAACAGCGACAGGCAGATCAGCAGCGCCAGTTTGATAGACAAAGAAATGATGATGCGGTTCGTCAACAACAAATGCAGCAACAGCGTCAACAACAACAACAGGCAGATCAGCAACGCCAGTTTGAAAGGCAGCGTAATGATGATGCCCAAAGACAGCAACGCCAGGCACAACAACAGCAGGCAGATCAGCAGCGTCAATTCGAAAGAAGAAATGATGACGCTATGCGCCAGCAGCGCCAGGTTCAGCAACAGCAGCAACCTCAACCGCAGCAACAGCAGCGTCAGTTTGAGCGCCGTGATAATGGTAATGGTGGAGGAAATGGAAATGGCGGTGGAAGGTTTGGAAAAAAGAGAGACTAAGAAAAACTAGAGATGTATAAAGGGACCCCGAAAATTTCGGGGTCCCTTTTTTTTGGAAACACTATCATCTAGCTTTTTGCCACATTAGAACATAGAGACATAGGTCTCACATAGACTTAGTAATAATACTATGTGAACATATGAGTCATATGTCCGGAGCTTACCCTGAGGAACGAAGGGAAGATTAGCTTCTGTTTATTTTGGAATTCAACATTTGCGCTGCAACTGGGAAACTGTATTTGTCCGTTATCACAGTATAGTTTATTTGGAATTCAAAAGTTGCGTAGCGGCAAAGAAACTTATGTCCGCTGTGTTCGCCGTGGTTCGCGGTGCTCGCCGTGCTACATTAGCGCGCTTGCGCGATCGCTGGTTCGTAAATAAGAATCCTCTGCGAAGGCACATCAATGATCTCTTCTTTATTGGAATCAAAAAATCTGAACTTAACCGTGTAGTAATTATTGCGGGATTCGTATTGTAAGATAATTCCGGTACCAGCAGGTTTGTAGGTGGTATCTAAAACTATAACAGGGTCGTTAGGGTGGTGACTCATACGGTACTTAAGACTGTCAAATTAGATAATTAATTGTCAGGAGGCTGTTAATATTTGTTAACATAGCTAATGAATTTAATATGGAAAATATCTTGATAAAATCTTTATACCTGCGACAATAGATTTGCAGGCATGTTTAAATTGTCAATCGTTCTTTTAATTCTTCCTTTAACTCTTGTAAGCCAGGTGCTATTTGAAGGCATGGATCTAAGCTGGATTAATGGTCAGAACAGACAGAAAGATTTACCGCTGGTTCTAAAAGACAATAACCAGAATGTGATATTAACTGGTGTTGCATATCTGGACGGCTATTTCAATTATGATTTCAACAGGCCAATTGATAACACGCACACTATTTCATCCAGCATTGGAAGAAGCAACGAGTTTACTTTGAATCTTGCAAGCGTGGGATTGGAATCGAATTACAAAAATGTGATCGGGCGCATCTGGCCTTTCCAGCACAGTGGGATCCGAAGCTTGGAATTCACGTGACTTGAAGTCGCGGC
>JADMIO012752984.1_pt1 | contig 14946 bp, 13 predicted proteins | sample 8958161 | NCBI WGS metagenome assembly JADMIO01 (sample SAMN16585339, study PRJNA669376) | soil metagenome | isolation source: Crop rotation soil | place: USA: Cullars Rotation, Alabama | collected 2011 | reverse complement strand
CTTTCCCTATCATGTAAAAGAACTACAGTTTAACGCGAAGGTCTCAAAGCCCGATCCCGCATTCGCAACATTGCTATTAGAACAATTTGGCGGTGCTAACGGCGAACTTGCCGCTGCTTTGCGATATTTTGCACAAGCCTTCGGGGCAAAAAATCCATACCCTGATAAATACGACCTGCTGATGGATATTGCAACTGAAGAATTCAGCCATTTGGAAATTGTTGGAGCAACCATTCAAATGCTCTTAACAGGCATAAACGGTGAATTAAAGAATGCAGCAGAAAATGCCGAGATCATGCAATTACTGGATGGTAAAGCTGCAAAAGAAGATATGATTCATAAAGCGATGATCGCTCCGCAATTTTTAGTGGCAAGTGCAGGTACGCCGTGCTATACAAATAGTCAAGGTATACCTTGGACGGCCGCCTACATAAATGGCGATGGCCAAGGTGACCTTACATCTGATCTTCGTTCTGATATTGCTGCAGAAACGCGTGCCAAAATGGTATATGAATATTTGATGCAATTTACAGATGATCCTTACGTAAAAGATACACTTCGTTTTTTGATGACAAGAGAGGTGGCGCATTTCCAAATGTTTGAAGCTGCGTTAGAAACTATTCAACCTAATTTTCCTCCGGGCATTTTACAAAGCGATCCGCGCTACAGTAATTTATATTTTAATATGAGTAGCGGAAATGATTTCCGGGGCGCATGGAATGAAGGAGAAAGTACAAGGCTGAAAGAAACATTTCAGTTTATTAATGATCCTATAGCGCACGTAATGGAAACGAATGGCTTGATAAACCAGGAAATGAATGGTACGGACCGAACCGAAGAAGGTGTGGAAGAAGCAGATAAAGAATTAAGCCAATTGCGCAGTGAAGAAATAAACATGGCTTCACCGGTTGATAGCGAACAACAATGGACAGATTCTTTTTCATCAAATGCTAACACAAACGGAAGTACAGGTAAGAAAGGTTTGAAAAACAAAACAACAAAGGCCAGTGCCCGCACAAAAAAATCAACAAGCAGAAAATAAGCATAAATATTTAAAACAGGCGGATCTGTTAGAAATAATTTACTACACAGATCCGCTCTGTTGCTGGAGCTGGATATTCGAACCTGAATGGCGAAAACTGCTTACACACTTTCAAAATAACGTCCGTTGGCGTTATTGCATGGGTGGGTTATTACCCGGCTGGAAAAATTATTACGATGCAATAAACTCTGTAAGCAAGCCCCTGCAAATGGGCCCTGTATGGATGCATGCAGCAGCTGTAAGCGGTATAAATATCCGACATGATATTTGGGCAAAAGATCCGCCTGCTTCGTCTTATCCTGCATGTATTGCTGTGAAGTGTGCACAATTGCAAAGCGAAGCTGCAGGAGAAAAATATCTTTTTTTATTGCGTGAAGCTTGTATGATGAAAGGAGATAATATTGCCAAAAAGGAAGTATTGATCAACACTGCAATGTTATTGTCAGGAGATGAAACGATAACGTTTGATTTTGATGAATTTAAAAACAATTTATTGGAAACAGAAGGCAGAGAAGCATTTAGAAAAGACTTGCAGGAAGTAAAATATTATGGCATTAATCGCTTTCCCACACTTGTAATAAAAAGCGGAGAGAACGCAAAAATCATTACAGGCTATTATAAATATGAAACATTGATAGCGATCATAAATGGCTTTGCAAACGATTGATTTTTTAAAGCCTTTTTTTGGCGGAATGTGATTTTCACATTCAAATGCATCATCTGCTGGTTCAATATTCATAAGATTATATAATAAACACTCCTGAAATACTTCTGTATAAAATTTTGAATACAGCGGTATATGATTTGTAATAATGCTATCAATCTAAGAACAAAATAATGGAATACAACAAGACCACAAACCCGGCCCCGCAGCCCAAAGGAATTTTGTTAATTATCGGCGGACACGAGGATAAAGGAGAAGAAGTAAAGCAAATAACAGAAGAAGAAAAAAAACAAAAAGAGAAAGAAAACAAGGACGCAGAACAGGGAGGGCACACAGAGATTCTAAAAACGTTTATAAAGCTCACCGGTGAAGAAGATCCCGCAATTGAAATAATAACTTCAGCAAGTAATGAAGGCGAAGAAATGTTTGCAACTTATAAAGAAGTGTTTGAGGAATTAAAGATTACAAATATTGGCCACATTCATCATAATGTTCGTGAAGAAGTGATTAAAGATGAAGGCCTGGTTGAAAGGGTAAATAAAGCTACTGCATTTTTCTTTACTGGAGGCGACCAGTTAGCACTTACATCTTTATATGGCGGCAGCGATTTTTTAACCCGTTTGAAAGAAAGGTACATAGGAGACCCCATAGTTGTTGCAGGTACCAGTGCAGGCGCAATGGCTATGTCAACGCCAATGATCTATGCCGGCGGTAAAAATGCTGAACAAATTACAGGTGAAATAAAAATTACAACCGGCCTTGAATTTTTAAAAGACGTTTGTATCGATACCCATTTTGTTGATCGCGGAAGATTTGTAAGAATGGCTCAGGTAGTGGCAACAAATCCTACTTCAATCGGTATAGGCATTGAAGAAAATACTGCTATTGTAGTGCGTAAAGGAACTGAAGCTGAGATAATCGGTAACGGCACGGTAATTATAATAGACGGCTTTTATATTTCAGACAGCAACATAACAGAGTTTGATACCGGTGAACGGGTAAGTATACAGAATATGCGGGTGCATATTTATTCAAAGGGAAATACTTATCATATTCCGCAGATCAATCCGCCACACAAATAATACTTATGTACTTTTAATGCTTACGCTTTTACACTTGAAAAATTGAATGCCTCTCTGATATGATTATCCAGGCAAATGTGTTAGCATTTGCCTCAAGCAACGCGGCAAAAATGTACATAAGAATTAAAAAATTAATCGTTTCTTTACCAACGAAAGTTATTTTTATACTTTCGGCATCAGCATATCACTCCGCTCGGGTTTTGTAAAATCACTTACATATTATCGTTGACTTTTAATGTATTGTTTATGCACAACATTCCATTGCAGTTATTACAGAATCGTTATACAACGCGGCTACAAAACAGCAGGAAAAGTACAAGTGACACCGGCATTTTGCTTACACACTAAACAACAGGGTATATGTATAACCCCTTTTCTTTAAAAACATCTATTCGAAAAAGGCTTACATATTATATCTGTATTATTGTTCTTTTTGTGGTGATTGCATTTGGCTATGCCGCGTATTTTACCATCGAAACCCAATCTGCCACAACAACCCAAAACCGGCTTTCTGCTTTAACTGCGCAAATAAGTTCGATGTTTGAGCAATTTGGAGCAATAGCCGTTCAGCGGGTAAAACAAACCGGAAGCAATACTGCCGTTCAGTCGTTCTTAAGATCCGGAGGAAAGGACTCCATGAACCAAGCCTTGCAGTTGCTGACTGCTGCAGAAACCGATACACTTGAACCGGTACTCGAATTGTATAACATTAATGGAAAGCGGATGTTAAGTACCGACAGTTCCGGGGCATTGAACCCGAATGCCGACTTGCTTACAACTGCAGAAATGCGAACTGATCATGTAGGTAAATTGTACCGGCTTAACGAACGCATATACTATCCCATAATAGCAGCGGTGGTAAACCACAATATCGCGCTTGGCTATATAGTTGCATGGCGGCAATTAATTTCATCGCCGCAGGAGATCGCTTCGTTTTCAAAACTCATTGGCCAAAACGGGGGTTTTAATATTGGAAGTGATGACGGCTCGTTGTGGACTGACGGTCTTAAACTAATTTCTGCACCACCAATCAATATAAAAAATTTACAAAAGATCGTTACATATACCGCTCCCTCAGGTAATGCGGTTGTGGCATCAGCAAAGACAGTACCGGGCACACGATGGCTTATTCTTATTACACTTTCAAAAGCCGTAGTGTCAAAAACAGCTAATGATTTTTTACTCTTCATTACTATTGCAGGAATAATTTTATTGATCACAGGTATTGTGAGTGCCTGGCTTATAAGCCGCTATTTCATAACACCTTTGCAGCAACTTACAGCGGCTGCGCAAGGAATGGCGAAGGGCAATTATGCGCCTATCACAGTTGCACATAAAGATGAAATAGGAATGCTTGCAAACGCGTTCAATAGCATGGCCTGCGAAGTGCAGCAGGCGCACATAGCACTCGAGGAAAAAGTAAAAGAACGTACACGGGAGCTGCAATTAACAAATGAGGACCTCGAATCGTTCTCCTATTCAGTTTCTCACGACTTACGTGCACCCTTGCGCAAAACGAACAACTATATACAACTCCTGTGCAATCGAATTATTAAGGACGATACAGAGATTACAAAATACCTCAATGCCATACAAAGAAATACAACAGGTATGGAGCAACTGATTGACGATATTTTTAATTTGGCAAGAATAGGCAACACACCGCTGGTATTACAGGAGACAGACATGAACGCTTTGGTGCGAACTGTAGTTGACGAATACAGTTCAGACAATGATATGGTGGAAGTACAAATTGAACCGTTACACAAGGTAACATGCGACACCAGGCTGATAAGGCAGGTATGGATCAACTTGTTTAGTAATGCTATAAAGTTTTCGCAACATGCAGCACGTCCCTGCATAGATATCAGTTCTTATAAGAATGGAAACTATATTACCTATTCAATTAAGGATAATGGTGTGGGGTTTAATGCGGAGTACAGTGAGAAACTTTTCAGCCCCTTTCAGCGCCTGCATTCAAAAAAAGAGTTTGAAGGAACAGGTGTTGGACTTACTATAGTAAAAAGGATTATTGAAAAGCACAACGGGAATGTATGGGCAGAATCAGAACCGGGTTTGGGCGCTGCATTCTATTTTAGTTTGCCGCAACTATAATCTGCAGTTTCACTCATTCTTCAAATTATATTCCTGCTGCAATGCACTTATTAAATTAATAGCCTGCTTTTCGTGCACTTCCATTAAATGAATTTGCGCCTGGTATGCACGTTTTATATGTGTTGCCCGCTTGTAAAGCATATCCTCTTTTTCATTATCCAGCGGCGGGTTAAAGCAAGCTCCGTTATATGGCTTGTTATTTTGAACCGCTTCTAAAAACCTCGGGTTACTGATCTTTTCACAGAACGGAAGCAGCAATGTGCGATAATAATTCAGATCGCCGTCTGTCATCTTTGCTATATAATTTTTATATCCTTCATAGAATGACATTTTATAAGCTAATGATTGGGGAAAATACCGAAGCGCTCCTGAACTTTTTATTTCCTCGTATGTTCCCGTTTGTGGGTCGAAAAAATCATAATGCAGCATTTCTACCGTTGCATATAATAAAAGCAATGTGTCGTTGCGATCAGGCGCACGTTTATCCAGCTCCATCATTACGCTATCAGCATAGTTACACACAGTTTGCAGGCGACTGCTTGCGTGGTGTATTTCCGTAGTATCCTGTTTTAGATCATCGATTAGTGACACCGCCATTTCTTTTGCATGCTTATGCTCCGAGATATTTTCCCTCATGTTCTCAGCAATGAACCCCAAAAACACAGCAAAGAACAGCATAAAAAACTCCATTAAATATTCACCAAATTTCTTTTTGTGTGTGGGGTGATGCGGATGATGCACTTCCATTTGTTGAGTTTGTAGTTTTAAGTTTGTAGTTGAACGAAGTTCAATTTAAGAGGTTATTTGCCCTCCCCAATCTTTATTTCTTCTTCCGGTACGCTCTACAGTTCATACACCAGCTTGTCAATTTTATCGTCTGTTTAAGTAAAAACTATCAGGTTCAAGAACCTGTATTATTGTTGTATCAGCTCTGATTTTAAAAACACTTTTTTGAAATAATAATGATAAACTGTTCCATTGCTTTCTGATATGGGAAAAGCATTTACAAGCTTCCACCCTTGTTTGCCCATGTAATTCAATGCATCTACTACACTATTAAAGTTTTGAACTTTCCCCAGTTCATCTTTCATCCGCATATCAGAGAATAAATGTTGAAACTCTCCATAGTCTACGGTAATTGAAACTTTGCGGCTAAATAATTTTCCATTGGCCATTATCTCGCAATATTGTTCAACCTTGGTGGTATCTTCCTGCGAGTAACAAAAAATTGAAAGCAATAAAAAGCCTGCAAGAAAGGTCTTTCTCATGTTGTTTATTTTGAATTTAAATTATTTCTGTTTGGCCTTAGCAATCTTTATTTTTTCTTCCGTTAAATTGTACAGCTCATACACCAATCTGTTTATGTTATAATATCCTTAGAGTATAATTACAAACTGACTGCCGGCATTTTCCTCAGTCTTTACTTTTATTTCTCCACCGTGTGCCTTAATAATATCGTAGCTTAATGATAAACCCAATCCTGTTCCTTCGCCTGTTGGCTTTGTGGTGAAGAATGGTTGGAATATTTTATCAACGAGGTTTTGAGGAATGCCGTTGCCGTTGTCGCTCACTATAATTTCAACCTTATCATTTATGCGACGCGTTTTCACTTCAGCTGTTGGCTGATAGCTATTAGCTGATAGCTTTCTTTTTTCATTTACTGCATAAAACGCATTGTTGAATAGGTTTAGTAACACTCTTCCAATATCCTGCGGAACTACATTTATCTTTCTAATGCTTTCATCAAAATCGGTTTTTATTTCGGCATTGAATGATTTGTCTTTTGCACGAAGACCATGATAAGCCAATCTTAAATATTCATCAGCTAATTTGTTAATGTCTGCTGGCTCTTTTATTCCCGTGTTTGATTTTGAGTGCTGCAGCATTCCTTTTACAATCGCATCCGCACGTTTGCCATGATGATTTATTTTTTCTGAATTTTCAATCAGGTCATTTGCTATCAATTTTGCTTCAGCATAATTGCCGTTATCGATTTCTTCTTTCAATTCAACAGCCATCTCCTGGTTCACTTCAGAAAAATTATTCACAAAGTTTAACGGGTTTTGTATTTCATGTGCAATGCCTGCTGTTAACTGGCCAAGTGATGCCATTTTTTCTGATTGGATCAGCTGAGTTTGGGTTGCCTTTAAATTATCTAATGCTGATTGAAGTATTTTCTTTTCTTCTGATATCAGCATTGCCTGGTCTTCAGATTTTTTCAAATCCAAAAAACGCGTATAGATCAATCCGAACACATTCGCCATTCGCAACATAATACCCTCTTCTTCCTTTGTTAGCTCTTTAACTGTTACAACATTTATGCTGCCTGCAGAAAAAAAGAATGAATAAAAATAGTTGCAAATGAGCTGTTCAGTTCTGTTGGGTATTCCTACATAGGTTGACATCTTTTTGTAATAATCCAGCAGTTCCTTTCCTTCAAGTTTTGTAACAGCAAAGTCTTTATCAGCATCCCTCGCTTTAATAATGTTTTCAAATACTTTATGAACATGTATGTTGACGTAATCCAACACAAAAAATAATGACCCATTATCTGCAACTGACGTTACCCACAATTCAATAGCGCTGTTTTCGTCATCGAATATTGCAACACCTGACCTTATAGCATCAATGTTTAACTCTTTAAGCTGCTGAAAAAGTATAATTGAAGTTTGAGATAATTCGGCACTTATTCGCATATCCAATGCCTTGAGGCGAACCTTTTCAAGTGCCCGCTCTACTTCAATCTGACGGTTTTTTAGTTGAAGTTCTTTTTCTAATTCAGCCAATTTATTTTCGAGAGTCGTTATCTTTTCGTTCATCGCATGTCCTTTCTATTGCTCATGCAGAGACTTAATAAAAATAAGATCGCTTTAAAATTGAATTATCGAAAAAGATTAAATTATTCAGTAAGTTTCTGCAAGTGATCATAAAGCCTATTCTCCCCATTCGGGATCTATAATATTTGATACTTCTGTAATAGTGTTTGCCGGAAATCCGCCGAGCCTTGCATGCTCATAAAGAATTTCTTTATTAGCCGCCATATAGATGCAGTAGATTTTATCGCCCGCAACATAACTGTGGATCCATTGAATGTCTGTACCTAATGTACAAAGAACTTCTCGTGATTTTTTTGAGATCGCTTTTAGTTGAGCAATATCAAAATCACCGGCATTTGGAATTTCTCTTTCAATTATAAACTTTGGCATAAGTAGATTTGCTTTTTTAATAAAATGAGAAAAGGTCCAAATACTAAATTATGCAAATTGAGTGACAATTTATTTCAAGAGATAACTTTGGATTAAAAAATCAGTAATGGAGGGAAATAACAAATTCACTTCCTTCTCCTTCCTTTGTTTCCACTTTTATCTCTCCGCTATGTGCTTTAATAATATCATAACTTAAACTCAATCCTAATCCTGTTCCTTCACCGGTTGGTTTTGTTGTAAAGAATGGTTGGAATATTTTTTCTTTGATTGATGCTGGAATGCCGTTGCCGTTATCACTTACTCTTATCTCAACATTGTCATTTAGCTTTTTAGTTCGAACAGAAACAAGTGGTTTGTAGTTAGCTTCATCCTGCAAGCTGCATGCTTTAAGCTTTTCGTTCACTGCATAAAATGCATTGTTGAATAAATTCAATAATACTCTTCCAATATCCTGCGGAACAACATTTATTTTTCCAATCGTCTCATCAAAATCGGTTTTTATTTCTGCGTTAAAATCTTTGTCTTTTGCACGAAAACCATGAAATGCTAATCGCAAATATTCATCACACAGATTATTGATGTCGGTTGGTTCTTTTTGCCCTTTGTTTGTGCGTGAATGTTGCAACATATTTTTTACAATCGCATCTGCACGCTTGCCATGATGGTTTATTTTTTCTTCATTGGCTTTGATATCATTTAAAATATTTTTTACTTCTTCGTAGTTGCCTTTATTAATTTCTTCCGTTGCTTCATCTACCATTTCCTTGTTAACCTCAGAAAAATTATTCACGAAGTTTAAAGGGTTTTGTATCTCATGCGCAATACCTGCAGTTAGCTCACCGAGTGAAGCCATTTTTTCTGACTGGATGAGTTGGGCTTGTGTTGATTTCAGTTCTGCATAAGCTTCTTCAATCTTTGCTTTGGCTTTTTGTTTTCGCTGATTGCTGCGCCACAACACCAATCCAATAAGGAGCAAAATGAAAACCCCTCCAAATGCGATGTACGCCTGTATTTTTCTTTTAAGCTTTTCCTGTGCTGTTTTTATTTCTTCCTGTTGGAATTTGTCATTGAAAAGAAAGGTCTGAATATTCAAAGACTGCTCTTTTCCAAACAAACTGTCTGTAAGCATTATATCCATCTCGGCGTATTTTAATGCGCTATCTTTATTGCCGATCAATTTGTAGCCGTTTTTTAAAGTTTTGATAGCTTCTAACCATGGAAGAGCTTCCCGATGTGGATCGCTAGATTGATTCACCTGATTTGCAAAATAAATTGCAGAATCTGGCATTCTCATTTTAAAAAAAAGATTTGCCATCCCACTCTGGATCTGTAATGTGTCCCCCCAAAAATTATTTCCTTTGGCAAGTAACAATGCTGTACGGAACGTGTGGAGAGATTCGTCATACCTGTTTAAACGGCTGTAAGCGGAACCAAGTACATAAACAGGGTAATTCCAAAGCGCATTTCCAATGTATCCGTTTTGGTTTACTGCTTTGAGAGCAAAGTAAAGAGCTGAGTCCGGTTGATCGGTTTTCAGGTAAAGTTCTCCGAGAGCTGAATATAGGATAGGTGCCCATTTAAATCCATACATGAATCCGGGATATGAAATCGCTATCGTCGGATTATTTTCGACCATCTTAATGGCTGCCAGGTTCAATTCTTTTGCTTTATTAAAATCACCAGTGCTGAAATACATAACTCCAATATTTCCCGTAGCCTGCAGGATACCTTCATCATTGTGAATAGTTTCGAAAACAGTCACCGCTTTGTTTGCATACCGGATCATTGGGGAATAATTCCGTTGTTTTGCAAAAGCGGTGCTCATAGCGAAATAACCATCTCCCACTCCTTTCTTATAGCTAAGTTTTTCTGCAAGCTTAAGGCCTCTTTGAGCAAACATAATAGCAGTGTCGAAATGATTTGAAATAAGTGAAAGGTTATTCAATGCATTTACCTCTGCTAAATCTCTTTTATTAAGAGAAACTATATTACGCAAGCTATCCTCTCTCAATTGCGCCTCGCAAAATGATGGCAGATCAACAAACAGTATGATCAGAAATAATAAAGTCTTGTGTTTAAATATCTTCATTTTTATTTTGGCAATTGAATTATAAAAACTGTTCCTTCATACTCTTTCGTCTCCACTTTTATTTCTCCACCGTGTGCCTTAATAATATCGTAGCTTAATGATAAACCCAATCCTGTTCCTTCGCCTGTTGGCTTTGTGGTAAAGAATGGTTGAAAGATTTTATCAACGATGTTTTGAGGAATGCCGTTACCATTATCACTTACCGTTATCTCAACTTTATCATCTAATTTTTTTGTTTGAACAGAAACAGTTGGTTTAAAAGCTTCGAGCTGTGAGCCTTGAGCTGTGAGCTTTTCATTCAGCGCATAAAAAGCATTGTTGAATAAGTTAAGCAAAACTCTTCCAATATCCTGCGGAACAACATTTATTTTTCCAATCGTCTCATCAAAATCGGTTTTTATTTCTGCGTTAAAATCTTTGTCTTTTGCACGAAAACCATGAAATGCTAATCGCAAATATTCATCACACAGATTATTGATGTCGGTTGGTTCTTTTTGCCCTTTGTTTGTGCGTGAATGTTGCAACATATTTTTTACAATCGCATCTGCACGCTTGCCATGATGGTTTATTTTTTCTTCGTTTTCTATCACATCATTTGCAATTGCTTTTATGTCCTCAATATTTCCTTTCTCAGCCTCTTCTTTTAATTCTTCAAGCAGTTCTTTATTTATTTCACTGAAGTTGTTTACAAAGTTTAACGGGTTTTGAATTTCGTGCGCAATGCCTGAAGTGAGCTGACCAAGCGAAGCCATTTTTTCACTGTGTATTAACTGTGTTTGGGTTGATTTTAATTCTGTCAGGGCCACTTCTGCCTTTTCTCGCTGTTCATCCGTTTCTTTTTTTTGGGTTTGCAACAAAGCATAAGCTTTTTGCCGGTGGCGGTTGCTTTGCCACAAAATCAGCGCTATTGCCAGGAAGAATCCCACCACGACTAAAAGCCCGTATATTTTAAGTCGGTTTTGATATTTTATCTGTGTCGCTTGTTGTTCCTGTTCTTTTAATTTTTCATCAAATTGTAAAATATTTATGCGGCTTATTTTTTCCTGGTTGTAAAGGCTGTCTTTTATGCTTGTGCTTATCTTAAAATACCGTATAGCTTCCACGGGAGCCGTTTCTTCGTAAACCCAGGCCAATGATTCACTGGCTCGCATAATGCCTTTCCGGTAATGTATGACTTGTGCGGTGTCAAAAGCCATTTTAGCATAGCGATAGCACGAGTCTGTTTGATTTTGTTTGCGATATACTGCACCAATGCCGTTGTTGATATCGATCAGGTCGTTTTGCCCTGACATATCAAAAGTTAGATGAAAACAATAAAGCGCAGAATCCAATTGCGCCCTTTTAAGATATACATTGCCCAAAACCAATGCCGCCAACGACCAACTACCCGGCCAGCCACCCTTCACTTTACTGAATTTCCGATCGGTTAAAAAACCTCTTCTGGCAAAAAACAACGCAGAATCCAATATTCCTCCAGCCAAATAAGCATCCGCTATATTAAGATCAGATAACATCAGCCTCGCCTCCATGGTAACATCGGGAATCTCTAAGCGAAGATTATCCGGACTGTCTTCGACTATTTTTCTTTCGTCAAAAAAGTACTGTAAGGCCTGTTTGTAGTCGCCTATCTCCTTGTAAATGTCCGCTATTAAGCCCTCTACACCTGCCACACTGATGGGCCTCTTCATATTACGGTATAAGTTTAGCGCCTGGAAATACCATTGCATAGCCTGTGCATAATCACCAAGTACCCAATTTGCTAAACCCAAAGTAGAAATGGCTGATGCTTCACCATCTTCATACCTTAATTTTCGGGAAAGCTGCAAGGCCCGATTGGCATAGGAAAACGCTGAATCAGGTTTGTTGTAAACATAAGCGTCGACAAGGGATGACAGCCGTTTAACACGTGTAGTATCTTCACTGCGTTCAGCAGTAATCAATCTTTTTAAACTGTCTATAGCAGTTTGTGCGAAGCCGGACATTGCATAACACAATAAAACAACTATGAAGACACTTCGCCTCATTAAAAAGCGGTTTTAGTTAAACGAACAATGGTTTCATTCATGCTGCAGGAACTAAATAATAAATATACTTTTTTCAATCCATTATTCTAAGCCTGCGATCGTTCCTCCTCCCGCAATGACGTTGGTTTTTTTGCAGTGAGCGTCATTGCGAGGTACGAAGCAATCTGTATTGGCTTACGTCATGCGAACGCAGTGAAGCAATCTGCATTTATGACCATTCACATCAGATTGCTTCGTCGTCGTTCCTCCTCCTCGCAATGACGTTGCAGTCTTCGTGATTCGAACGTGCCTCGTCATTGCGAACGCAGGGAAGCAATCTACCAGTTTTTAATTTCTTCCCACAAGTCTTCCCATTCAGGATTCATTGCATTTATTAATTCTTCTTTCTTTTTTCTGCTTCCTCCTTTAATTCTTTTTTCTTCTAATATCGCTTCATCTATTGTTGAAAACGAATTGTAATACACCAGCTTTATGCAGTTATACTTAGCAGTAAAACTAAAGTCGCGAATTTTATTTTTATGTTCCTGCACTCTTGCTTCCAAATCGGATGTTACACCTGTGTATAAAGCATTATTGTTTAGGCTTGCCATCATATAAACTGTTCCGCCTCTTGTCATAACATTATTTGATTGAAGATTACAAATGTAGATTGCTTCGTCGTCGTTCCTCCTCCTCGCAATGACGTGGTTGTCGTTCCTCCCCCTCGCAATGACGATCCTCACACCCAGCCCATCGCCCGGCAATAAGCTAAAAGTTGTGCAGTATTATGGCACCCGGCTTTTACCATAATATTATGGCGGTGATTAATAACTGTTTTTATACTGCGGTGGAGCGTTTCAGCAATTTCCCTGTTCTTTAACCCCTTTATAATATACTGCAGCACTTCTTTTTCGCAAGCCGTCATTGTTTTCGTGGTATCCTGTTGCAGGGTTATGCGCTGCTGTGCCGCCCTATAAGCTTTAATAATGTCTTCTGTTATACAGCAACCGTTCCTCAGCATCTCGCTTACTTTAAAAATAATCCTCAGCTGCGGCTCATCAGTGTAAAAAAATGCATTGGCGCCGGCGGCAAAAGCTTCAACTGCCAGTTCTTCGCTATGTGCCTTGGCATATAATATTATTCGACAGTCTGCATTTAATTGTATCACACTGCGTGCGGCTTCAAGGCCATTAAGAGGCGGCAAACCCGCATCTATCATTATAACATCATATTGTTGTTGCCGTACCGCGTTCAACAGGTTTTCTGTATCGGCAGCCTGTGCAACAATGCAGTTGGTAAAATGTTCTTTCAGCATATTTAATAAGCCGCAGCGATATATATCATGCGCATCGGCAATAACAAAGGCGGGTGAAACGGGATTCATAAGCGGCAGGCAGTTTACAGGTTTATTAAACCTAATGTAGAAAAGTTTTTGAATTGCAGCAAATTTTGTTTGCCACATTGTGGTGAGCAAACGCGCCAGGTTCCTGAAGCCACCAGGTTATTTTCACATCACAGAAATGACGTCCCCGCCGTTGATTGATGATCTGCTGTGTGCTGTTTTTGTTCCGTTGCGGTGCAACATTGTTGTATTGTTCGCTGAAAAAATTTCATTGTTCACTAACAAAACTTCATTGCAGTATAACAACGTTCCATTGTTCACTATCAAAACTTCATTGTTGTATAACAACGTTTCATTGTTTACTAACAAAACTTCATTGTTGTATAACAACGTTTCACCGTTCACTAACAAAAATTCATTGTTGTATAACAACGTTTCACCGTTCACTAACAAAGTTTTATTATCGGTGAACATCAAACATCATTACCCTGCAATTAAGCACCAATATCTAAACAAGCATGGATTTTTATACCCAATCATTTTTAAGCAGTTCAACTCATTTTTAAAACATGGATAAGAAAGTTTCAATATACTGCGTTCAATTGAACAAGGCGATCTTGCCCTTTTAAAAAATTCAATATCATGAAAAAAATCCAAATCATCACGAGTTTCATGCGCTTCACTCAAGCCAGGTTGTTACAAAAAGCGCAGATGATACTACAGTCCATGACCGGCAACGCGTATTTTCCAACACCAACGCCTGATCTTGCAACAGTTGGCAATGCAATATCTGCTTACGCAGAAGCATTGGCAAGCCAGAAAAGTGTAGCAAACACGGCGATAAAGAAGCAGGCACGTGTTACTTTGATTGCCATACTTAACCAACTTGCTTTGTATGTATCTATGAATGGCAACAACGATGAAACCATCTTGCTTTCATCAGGCTTTTCGTTGAGGAAGCAAAGAACGCCTGTAGGTGTATTGCCCAAGCCGGCCAACTTTAAAGCAGAGCCGGCATATAATGGTGCGGTGAGGCTCTCTAACGACAAGATTAGCGGTGCAGACGGTTATACATACAGCTACACACCGGCGCCTGTAACCGAAGCCAGTATATGGACGATCATTAACAGCACCAAAGCTAAATTGGTTATAAGTAATTTAACCAGCGGAACACAGTACGCTTTTCGCGTAGCAGGCATAGGCGCCAACCCAACTATTGTATATAGCGATGTTGTTACAAGCTATGTATTATAGAAATGCACACCACTTCATTTATAAGCCATCTTAATTAAGGTGGCTTTTATTTTGATTTAACCCGGCAGATTATGGGGCGTGGCAAAAACAAACCCGTGAGGTTCTTGAACCTGGCAGGTTTTATACGCACAGCTTCACCCACGGGAAAG
>JADMIO011609105.1_pt1 | contig 14946 bp, 18 predicted proteins | sample 8958161 | NCBI WGS metagenome assembly JADMIO01 (sample SAMN16585339, study PRJNA669376) | soil metagenome | isolation source: Crop rotation soil | place: USA: Cullars Rotation, Alabama | collected 2011 | reverse complement strand
CTGGTCGACCAGAATCACCTGACCTTGCGCGAGGTCGAGATCCTCGTCCTCGACGAGGCCGACCAGATGATGGACCTCGGCTTCATCCACGCGCTCAAGCAGATCGTGCGGATGCTGCCGGCGAAGCGCCAGACCCTGTTCTTCTCGGCCACCATGCCGAAGACGATCCAGCAGCTCGCCGCCCAGTTCATCAACGATCCGGTGCAGGTCTCGGTCGCGCCGCAGGCGACGACCGCCGAGCGGGTCTCGCAATATGTCACCTTCTGCCAGCAGGCGGAGAAGCAGGCTTTGCTGACGATGATGCTGCGCTGGGGCTTTTCCGAGCGCGGCAACATGGACCGTGTGCTGGTCTTCACCCGCACCAAGCATGGCGCCGACCGCGTCGTGAAGCTGCTCGCCGGCAACGGCATCGCGGCCAATGCGATCCACGGCAACAAGAGCCAGCCGCAGCGCGAGCGGGCGCTGGCCGAGTTCAAGGGCGGCAAGGCGAAGATCCTGGTCGCCACCGACATCGCGGCGCGCGGCATCGACGTGTCGGGCGTGTCGCACGTGATCAATTTCGAGCTGCCCAATGTCGCCGAGCAATATGTCCACCGGATCGGGCGCACCGCGCGCGCCGGCAATGACGGCGTCGCCATCGCCTTCTGCGCCGATGACGAGAAGGCCTATCTCAAGGACATCGAGAAGCTGACCCGACAGAAGATCAACGTCGAGCCGCTGCCGCAGGGCTTCGTCGCCGAGGCCGCGCGGATCAAGGCGACCCGCACCGCTCCGCCGGCGCCCTCCCGCGAGGAGCGGCGCGAGGAAGAGCAGGGCCGGCGCCGGTTCGCGCCGCAGCGCGTGACGCGTGGCCAGGGCCGCTATGCCAGCCGGGTGAAGCCGGCCGGCGCGAGCGGCGGCCGTCGGCGCGCCTCTGGCCGCTGACGCCTTGCCTTGGGGGGCGTCGCCTGCTAGGGGCACGCCCCTGCACGGCGGGGTCCGTCCCTGCCGTACCGATTCTCATGCAATTCGAAGCTTAGGAAGAGTGGCGAGCATTTATGCAAATCATCGTTCGCGATAACAATGTCGACCAGGCGCTGCGGGCGCTCAAGAAGAAGCTGCAGCGTGAGGGCGTCTATCGCGAGATGAAGCTTCGCCGTCACTACGAGAAGCCGTCGGAGAAGCGCGCCCGCGAGCGGGCCGCCGCGATCCGGCGTGCGCGCAAGCTGGAGCGCAAGCGCGCGGAGCGCGACGGCGTCCGGTAAGGACCCGCACGCTTCCAAGCTTGGCTTCGTGACCGGGCGGCGATAATCAATCGCCGCCCGTTCTCGTTTTGGGGCCAGGCTCTGCCAGGGGAAGCCCATGTCCGCCGTCACCGCCGTCCCGCTTCGCCCGCTCGCCAAAGGCAGCCTGCTCAAATTGTGGGTCGCGCTCGGCCTGCTGGTGCTGGTCGCCGCGGGTCTCGCCTGGTGGGGCACGACCGGGCTGCAGCGCTACACGATGCCCTCGGGCGTCCAGTATCAGGTGATCCGCGAGGGCAGCGGCGAGCTGATCTCCAGCGCCGACATCGTCGCCGTCCAGTTCGTCGGCCGCCACCAGAATGGCGAAGTGTTCGCCGACACCAGGCGGGAACAGCAGCCGCTGCAGGCGACCACGGACAATTTCCTGCCCGGCGTCGGCGAGGGCCTGAAGCTGATGCGCAAGGGCTCGGTCTACCGTTTCTGGGTGCCGCCCGCGGTCTGGCGCAGGCAGGCGGGCGCGAACGCACCATTCGATCCCGACGAGACCCTCACCTTCGACGTGCAGGTCGCCGACGTGCAGTTCGGCGCGGCGGCGCAGCAGCGTATCCAGCAGATGCAGGAGCTGCAGCGGCAGATGCAGCGCGGCGCCAGGCCGGGCGGCAATGCGGCTGCACCCGCGCCGGCGCCCCCGGGCAATGCCGTGGCGCCCGCGCCGGCCGGCGCGCGCTAGCCCTCAGGCCTTTGCGCGCTTCCGCCGGAAGGGGAAGAGGCGCTTCTTCTTCGGCGGCGCCTTTGCCGCGTCCGCCTCGGCCTTGAGCCGTGCAGCCTCCGCCTCCAGGTCCGCCTGGTCGTCGTCGGACTTCTGCTCGAGCGCGGTCTTGATCATCGCCACCATCGGGTCGGCGAGCATCAGGCCCATCAGCCCGAACAGGGCGCCGGCGAGGAGCTGCGCGCCGAGCACCAGGGCCGGCGCCATGTCGACCGTCTTCTTTGCGACATAAGGCACGATCAGATAGCCATCGACGGTCTGCACCACGAAATAGACGGCGATCGCCCAGAAGCCGTGATTGACGTCCACCGAGAAGCCGGCGAGCACGATCAGGATTCCCGAGACGATCGCGCCGATATTGGGGAGGAAGGCGAGCAGGCCGGTGAGGATGCCGAGCAGGGCGGCCATCGGCACGCCGCCGACCAGCAGCAGCAGCCAGACGCCGACGCCCTCCACCGCCATGCCGATCAGGCGGCCGGCCATCAGCCGGCGCATGACGAAGCCCATCCGCTCGGCGGTGCGGAAGAAGCGGTCGCGGCTGTCGAGCGGCAGCATCCAGGCGACGCCGCGCTGATAGAGGTGCGGCTCGACCGCGATGAAGATGCCGATGACGACGATCATGACCGCGCTGGTGACCGCGCCGATCGCTCCCGAGACGGCGGAGCCGAGGCGGCCGAGCGAGCCCATGACCTGGCTGCCGATCTGCTGGACGTCGACGGCGCCCCCGGTAAGGTGGTTGGCGTTGGCCCAAGCAAAGATACGGTCGATCTGGCCGCTGACCGTGTCCTTCAGCCGCTCGACCTGGCCGACCAGTTCGGTGCCGGCATAGATGAACGTCCAGACGATGAAGCCGATCGCGGCGATGGTCACGATGGCGAGCCGCCAGCCGCGCCCGATCGGCAGCACCCGGCCGAGCAGGCGGGTGCCGCCGTCCAGCATCGAGGCGAGGACGATGCCGGCGAAGATCAGCATCAGGGGCTCGGCGAGCACGATCACGCCCAGGATGAGGAGGACCACACCGGCCCAGACCATCGCTTTCTTCAGTTCGGCGCGGATGATCGGATCGCGAAACTCGATCGGGCCGGCCTGGTCGAGATTGGCGCTGTCGCCTTCCTCGACGCCGGGCGGGGTGATGCTCATGGTCTTGGTGCCCCCTGATTGGCCGTTACGCTCTGCGGATGGAGCGAGGTAAAGGCCCGGCCGCCGCGCAAGGCGCTGAACCAGCTGACCGGGTTCCAGTAGGACGAGCTGCCGTCCAGCGAGAAGGTGATGAACTCGGCGCGGCCGCCGATATTCTCCCACGGCACGGCGCCGCCGAGGCCGTTGGAGGGCGGGCCCGCGTCGAAGCGGCTGTCGGCGCTGTCGTCGCGATTGTCGCCCATCAGGAAGACGCTGTTCGGCGGCACGACATGGAGCGGGTAATCGTCCGCCTCGCTGCCGTCGATGCTGTCGATCGTGTCATAGGCCCGAAGCTGGTTGCCGTCCGGAATATACTCCCGGAAGACGCGCATGCGGCAGAACCACTGCCCATTCTGCTGGACGCGGTGGACGAAGGCGCTTTCCCGGCAGGCGATATTGTCGTCGATCGGGATCATCGCGTCCGGCCGCGCCTCGCGCCGCAGCCGCTGGCCGTTCAGCCAGACCTCGCCGTCGATCAGCTGGATGGTGTCGCCGGGCAGGCCGATCACGCGCTTGATATAATCGGAGCTGCTGTCGGGCGGGGTGGCGATGACGACGTCGCCGCGGCGGGGCAGCGCGCCCCAGATCCGGCCCTGCCAGCGCGGGAAGATGTGGAAGCTCGGGCTCACCCAGGACCAGCCATAGGGATATTTGCTGACCACCAGCCGGTCGCCCTTGAGCAGCCCGGGCATCATCGATTCCGAGGGGATGTAGAAGGGCTTGGCCACGCAGGAGTGGAAGACGAGCACCGCGAGCAGCAGCCAGAAGATCGCCTTGAGATCGGCAAACCAGTTGCTGCGCTTCTTCACGGCCACAGGCGCGACGGGGGCAAGCGGTTCGGCGTCCGCCGGAGCCGGGCCGGGCGAAGCATCGCCCGCAACCGCTTCGGCGGGGGTTTCGGCCGCGCGCTCGCGGTCGTCGTCGGTCAAAGTCCAGGCTCCTGCGGCACGGCCTCAATGATGACCACGGCCATCGCAAAGGGATGATCGTCGGTCATCGTCAAATGTATCCGGGCCGCGTGGCCCGCCGGGGTCAGCGCGTCAAGTCTCTCCTTGGCGCCGCCGGTGAGCACGAGGGTCGGCGCGCCCGACGGCAGGTTCGCGACGCCGATGTCCTTCATGTAGACGCCGCGCTTGAAGCCGGTGCCGACCGCCTTGGAATAGGCCTCCTTGGCGGCGAAGCGCTTGGCATAGGTGCCGGCGCGGGTGAACGGCCGCTTCTCGGCCTTCGCGCGCTCGGTGTCGGTGAAGACGCGGTTGAGGAAACGCTCGCCGAACCGGTCCAGACTGTTCTGGATCCGTTCGATATTGCAGAGGTCGGAGCCGATGCCGATGATCATCAGGTCACGACCCTGAAGATGGCGAACCGCGTCGTCATCCGAGGCGGAATACCAGCCAGAGGACCAGATCGAAAACCACGCTCACCAAGGACGCTATCAAAAGCGCCACGTAGCCGGCGGAGCGCCCTGGCTGCCGAAAGCGCAGCGCAATCCAGAACAGCAAGAGACCGACAAGGATCCGGACCGCGGCCGCGGCGATCCAATAGCCCAAATCGTGGGACACGACCGCCCATGCCCCGTCCCAAGACCCGATTTTTGACCGCAGGCGGTAGAAAGGGGCAACAGCCCGGGCGGCGATCCACAAGGCAACCGCGACAGCCGTCGCCTTGAAGAGCAAAGCTTCCCAATCTTGCCTAGCCACGGGCCTCGTCCATCAGCGCGCGCATCCGCCGCACGCTGGCGTCGAGCCCGGTGAAGATCGCCTCGCCGATCAGGAAATGGCCGATGTTGAGCTCGGCGATCTGGGGGATGGCGGCGACCGGCTGGACATTGTCGAAGGTGAGGCCGTGGCCGGCATGGGGCTCGATGCCGTTCTTGACCGCGAGTGCGGCCGCGTCCGCGATGCGGCGAAGCTCGGCGGCGCGCTGCTCACCATCGGCATGAGCATAACGTCCCGTATGAAACTCGACGACCGGCGCCCCGAGCAGCATCGCCGCCTCGATCTGGCGCGGGTCGGGCTCGATGAACAGGGAGACGCGGATGCCGGCGTCGGCCAGGCGCGAGATCAACGGCTGGAGGTGATTGTGCTGGCCGAAGGCGTCGAGCCCGCCCTCGGTGGTGACCTCTTCGCGCCGCTCCGGGACGATGCAGGCGGCGTGCGGCCGGTGCTTCAGGGCGAGCGCGACCATCTCCTCGGTCGCCGCCATCTCCATGTTGAGCGGCAAGGCGATGGCGCCGATCAGATGGGCGATATCCTCGTCGATGATATGCCGCCGGTCTTCGCGCAGGTGTGCGGTGATGCCGTCGGCGCCGGCCTCCTGCGCGACCAGGGCGGCGCGGATCGGATCCGGATAGGCACCGCCGCGCGCGTTCCGGATGGTGGCGACATGGTCGATATTGACGCCAAGGCGGAGATGGGAAGCGGTCACGCGAAGACCTTGCGGCTCCCGGGCTTCTCGGGCGGCAGGGCGGCCAGCTCCGGCGGCAGGGCGTCGGCAGGGTAGGCCGGGAAGTCCACCGTCGCCAGCGCGGCCAGGGGCACGCCCAGATCGGCGCGGCCGCCCGACCGGTCGATCAGGCAGGCGGCGCCAAGAATCTCGCCCGGATATTGGCTGACCACCGCGAGGCATTCCTTCAGCGACTTGCCGGTGGAGACGATGTCCTCGACGACCACCAGGCGGGCGCCGGCGGGAATCTCGAAGCCGCGGCGCAGGGCGAAGTCCGCCCCTTCGCGCTCGACGAAGATTGCCTTGCAGCCAAGCGCGCGCGCTGTCTCGTAGCCGGGAATGATGCCGCCGATGGCGGGGCTGACGACCAGATCGACCGGGCCGAAGCGTTCGGTCACCACCGCGCCGAGCGCCCGGCAGAGCCGTTCCGCCCGCGGCGGATCCTCGAAGACGCGCATCTTCTGCAGGAAGACCGGCGAGCGCAGCCCCGAGGAGAGGATGAAATGGCCCTCCAGCAGCGCGCCGGCAGCGCGGAATTCGCCCAGAACCTCGTCCTCGGTCATCGCGATCCTCTATGGAGAAACAGGTCGCCGACAGATAGGGGAGCCGGTGCGCGCCATCAAGCGTTCAGCCTTCCGTCACATTACCATGCCCGACGGGCTTGAGGGTCCTTGATCCCCTGCCTATAAGGCCGGCGCGGAGCGCCCCAAGAGGCGCCGAATCCGGCCGCTTCCGGGCGGTCCACAGGGGTTTAAATGAAGATTCTTTTCAAGCTTGCCGCCGTCGCCACCGCCTTCGGTCTCGCCGCCGGCGCGTCCGCCCAGGCTCCGGCCACGGCTCCCGCCACGACCAACGTCGCTGCGCCGGTCGCCGCCGCGCCGGCTCCGGCTCCGGTTGCTGCCGCCGGCAATGAAGCCGCCGCTGCGCCCGCTGCCGCCAACGCGGCGACGCCGGCCGCGCCCGAGCGCATGGCGCCGACGCCGGGCATCGGCCAGCCGGACGAGAACCATATCGGCCTGCAGGAGCAGGTGAGTCCGATCGGCCAGGAGGCGCGCTGGTTCCACGATTCGATCCTGATCCCGGTGATCCTGGTCATCTCCGCGTTCGTCCTGATTTTGCTCCTGATCGTGATCGTGAAGTTTCGGCGTGGCGCCAATCCGGTGCCGTCGCGCAACAGCCACAACACCACGCTGGAGATCGCCTGGACCCTGATTCCGGTGCTGATCCTGGTCGCGATCGCGGTGCCGTCCATCCGGCTGCTCGCCCATCAATATGATTTCCCGCGGGCCGATGTGACCGTGAAGGCAATCGGCAATCAATGGTATTGGGACTACGAATATCCCGATTATGGCGTGACCTTCACCTCGCGCATGCTGCCGGACGCCGTGGCGCACCAGCGCGGCGAGCCCCGTCAGCTCGGCGTCGACAATCGTGTCGTCGTCCCGGTCGGCGCCAATGTGAAGATGATCATCACCTCGAACGACGTGATCCACGCCTGGGGCGTTCCCGCATTCTGGGTGAAGATTGACGCGGTGCCGGGCCGGCTCAACGAGACCTGGTTCCGGGCCGAGCGCGAGGGCGTCTATTATGGCGTCTGCTACGAATTGTGCGGCGCCCAGCATGGCTTCATGCCAATCGCCGTCGAGGTGGTGAGCCGCGAGCGGTTCAACCAGTGGGTGACATCGCAGGGCGGCCATCAGCCAGCGCCCGGCGGCAATGAGGCCGCTCCCGCCGCCGCCGCTCCGCCGGCGAACACGGCGGTCGCTGCGCCCACGCCCACCGGCAACGTCACTGCCGGCGCCGAGACGCCGGCCACCACCAATCAAAGCGCAGCGACCACCCGCTAGGACGGCAGACAGACATGACCGACACCACCGCAAACGCCGTCCATTTCGAGGCCCATGGCCATGACGCGCATCACGACGCCGATCACAAGCCGGGCTTCTTCGTCCGCTGGTTCATGTCCACGAACCACAAGGACATCGGCACGCTCTACCTGATCTTCGCGGTCATCGCGGGCATCATCGGCGGCGCGATCTCCGGCCTGATGCGCCTCGAGCTCGCCGAGCCGGGCATCCAGTATCTGCCGGCCTGGGCCGCGGCCGTCCATGACATGGTCGGCATCGCCGCGCCCAATCATGACGAGGTGCTGCACCTCTGGAACGTGCTGGTCTCGGCGCACGGCCTGATCATGGTCTTCTTCATGGTCATGCCGGCGATGATCGGCGGCTTCGGCAACTGGTTCGTGCCGATCATGATCGGGGCGCCGGACATGGCCTTCCCGCGCATGAACAACATTTCCTTCTGGCTGCTGCCGCCCGCCTTCCTGCTGCTGCTCGGCAGCCAGTTCGTGCCCGGCGGCACCGGCCTTGGCGCCGGCGTCGGCTGGACGGTCTACGCGCCGCTCTCCACCTCCGGCTCGCCGGGGCCGGCGGTCGACATGGCGATCTTCGCGCTCCACCTTGCGGGCGCCAGCTCGATCCTCGGCGCGGTGAACTTCATCACCACGATCTTCAACATGCGCGCGCCGGGCATGACCCTGCACAAAATGCCGCTGTTCGTGTGGTCGATTCTGGTCACCGCCTTCCTGCTGCTGTTGGCGCTGCCGGTGCTCGCGGGCGCGATCACCATGCTGCTCACCGACCGCAATTTCGGGACGCACTTCTTCGACGCGGCCGGCGGCGGCGATCCGATCCTCTACCAGCACCTGTTCTGGTTCTTTGGCCACCCCGAGGTCTACATCATGATCCTGCCGGGCTTCGGCATGGTCAGCCAGGTGATCGCGACGTTCAGCCGCAAGCCGGTCTTCGGCTATCTCGGCATGGCCTATGCCATGGTCGCGATCGGCGTGATCGGCTTCGTCGTCTGGGCGCACCACATGTTCACCGTCGGCATGGACGTGAACACGAAGATGTACTTCACCGCAGCGACGATGGTGATCGCGGTGCCAACGGGGATCAAGATCTTCTCCTGGATCGCGACCATGTGGGGCGGCAGCCTGACCTTCCAGACGCCGATGCTCTGGGCGCTCGGCTTCATCTTCATGTTCACCGTCGGCGGCGTCACCGGCGTCGTGCTCGCCAATGCGGGCTTCGACACGGTCGTCCACGACACCTATTATGTGGTCGCCCACTTCCACTATGTGCTGTCGCTCGGCGCCGTCTTCTCGCTCTTCGCCGGCTGGTATTACTGGTACGGCAAGATGTGGGGGAGGCAGTATAGCGAGCTGTTCGGGCAGCTGCATTTCTGGCTGTTCTTCATCGGCGTGAACATCCTGTTCATGCCCATGCACTTCCTCGGCCTGCAGGCGATGCAGCGCCGCGTGCCGGATTATGCCGACCAGTTCCAGCACTGGAACCACGTCGCCAGCGCTTGGGGCTATTCGATCATGGCCGCCGGCATGGCGTTCTTCTTCATCGGCATCATCTGGTCGCGGATCGCCGGCAAGAAGGTGGCCGACAATCCCTGGGGCGAGGGCGCGACGACGCTCGAATGGACGTTGTCGAGCCCGCCGCCCTTCCACCAGTTCGAGACGCTGCCGAAGATCGACTGATCCGAAGGCAGGGTTTGAAACGAAGCGCCCCGGCCGAAACGCCGGGGTGTTTTGTTAGCCGACGTAGCGCATCGCGACGTTGCAGCGCGCGTAGCGCGCGCCGTAATCGGCCATGATCTGCGCGTCGTGCTGGAAGCCGTTCTTCTCGTAGAGATGGATGGCCGCGGCGCAGTCGGTGTTGGTGAGCAGGTACAGCGTCTCCGCGCCCATTTCGAACGCCCGGGCGATCGTGGCCTCGAGCAGATATTCGCCGGCCTTGAGGCCGCGCGCGGCCGGGCGCACCGCCATCTTGGTCAGCTCGAACACCCCCTCCGCCTGTTTGCGCAGCGCGCAGGTGCCGATCACGCCGAGGCCGGGCGCCTCGACGAAGAGGATGGCGCCACCCGGGTCGACAATGTGTGCGCGCGGATGCTCGATCGTCTCGCGGTCGGCCGGCTCCATCGTGAACATGGTGGTGATCCATTCGGCGTTGATCTCGAAAAAGGCGCCGGCGAGGCTGTCGTCGAAATCGCGGATGGCGAGGCCGGCCGGCGCCAGCGCGGCGACCCGCGCGTCCAGCGGCTGCGCGGCCAAAGCCGCCTCGATGGCGCCGACCTGGTCGAGGAACGGTCCGGACATGCCGTCCAGCATCGCCGTCACCGCCGGGCCGATGCGCGGCCAGATCAGCAGCCGGACCCGCGCCATCGCCGCCTCCCCGGCCGGGGTCAGCGACAGCGTCCGCCGGCGCTGGTCCTTGCCCCGCGCGGACCGGATCAGGCCGAGCGCAACGAGCTGGCCGGCGGCGCGGGTGACGCCGGGCTGGCTCGCGCCAACCGCCTCGACCAATTGCCCGACCGTCATCGGCCCGCGGTCGAGCGCGGCGAGGAGGGGCATCTGGGCGGGCTGCAGCGGCAGGCCGGCTTCGGTGAGAATCCGCCCTGCCCCGCCCTGCATGCGCTCGGCCAGGCGCTTCAGCCGGCTGCCGAGGAAGACGGGTCCGAGGTCGCGGAGAATATCGGTCGTCATCGGTAAACTCATATCATGTTATATAACTATCATGCCCCCGTGCATGTTGTCCGTCAAGCAGGCATGCACAGCGCATGGCCGCCTTGCTCTCGATCAAGAATTTATTACGTAGCAGCAATGACTTGGGTGGTCGGCCATTAACCGGAAACTTACCCGCGGCGTGTGATGCAGGGGCGATGGAGTTCCTGCACTCGCTTGGCGCCCTTGCCGTCGATTCCTATCTGGGCTGGGTGGTCGTGCTGGCGTTGCTCACCGCCTTCGAGCTCGCCAATCCGCAGGGCGAGCAGCGGGCGGCGACCCGCCTCAGGGGCCTTGTCTTCTGGCTGCTCTTCATTCCCTTTGCCTCGATCCTGAATCTGCTGCTGGCCGGGGCCTGGGCGGCGCTCGGCATCCGGCCCCTGCTCAGTCTGCCCCTGTTCGCGCCGATCGCCGCGCTGGGGCCGGTCGCGGCGCTGTCCGCGGTCCTCGCCGCGGGCGTGATCAACGACTTCTTCTTCTACTGGTGCCACCGGTTCCAGCACCGCTTCCTGTGGCGCTGGCACGCCGTCCATCACTCGATCCGCGACCTCAATGCGGTGAATTCCTATCATCATCCGAGCGAAGCTCTGATGTCGCTGGTCCTCTATTCGGTGCCGGCCAGCCTGATCGTCACCGACGCCTCGACGGCGGTGCCGCTGATCGGCCTCGTCATGTGGCTGCACATCGTCTGGATCCACTCGCCGACGCGCGCCAGTTTCGGGCCGCTGCGCGCGCTGCTCGTCGACAATCGCTACCACCGCATCCATCATTCGCTGGAGGAGCGGCATTTCGACCGGAATTTCGGTGCGTTCACGACGCTCTGGGACCGGCTGTTCGGGACGCATCATGCGCCGGAGCCGGGAGAATGGCCGGACGTCGGCCTTGCCGGAGTGGCAGAGCCCGAAGGCATAAGCGAATGGCTGGCCCAGCCCTTCCGTCATTCCGGCGAGGGGGCGGCGGTCGAAGCGGCGGCCTGAGCAAGCCGCTCTTTCCTCTTGCGCCCCTTCCTCCTATAGGCGCGCAGACTCATGACCAGTGTGACGCAAAGCCTTCCCGCGGCCATGCCCGCCGACTGGCGGGATTTCCTGGCGCTGACCAAGCCCCGGGTGATGACGCTCGTCGTCTTCACCGGGCTGTGCGGCCTGCTCGTCGCGCCGGTCCGGCTGCCGCCGGTGCTCGGCTTTGCCGCGATCCTGTGCATCGCGCTCGGCGCCGGCGCCGCGGCGGCGCTCAACATGTGGTACGAGGCGGATATCGACGCGAAGATGAAGCGCACCGCCGGACGGCCGCTTCCCGCGGGGCGGATGGACCGGACCAGCGCGCTCCATTTCGGCGTCGGCCTCAGCTTCTTCTCGGTGCTGCTGATGGGGGTGGCGACCAACTGGCTCGCGGCCGCGGTGCTGGCGGTTTCGATCCTGTTCTACGTGTTCGTCTACACGATCTGGCTGAAGCGCCGGACGCCGCAGAATATCGTGATCGGCGGCGCTGCGGGCGCCTTCCCGCCGGTGATCGGCTGGGCGGCGGCGACGGGCGACATCACCCTGCTGCCGATCCTGCTCTTCGGCCTGATCTTCCTGTGGACGCCGCCGCATTTCTGGGCGCTGTCGCTGTTCGTGCGCACCGATTACGCCAATGCCGGCGTGCCGATGCTGCCGGTGGTCGCCGGCGCGAAGGCGACGCGGCTGCAGATCCTGCTCTGCACCTTGCCGATGGCGGCCGCCGCGGTCGCCCCTTGGGCGCTGCACCTGACCGGCGCGGTCTACGGCATCGCCGCCGCGGCGCTGAGTGTGGTCTTCCTGCTGCTCGCGCTGCGCGTGTTCGCGAACAAGGCGACCGAGCCGCAGCATATGGGCCCGGAGAAGAAACTGTTCGCTTTCTCGATCCTCTATCTGTTCGCGATCTTCGGCGCTTTGGTCGCCGATCGCTGGCTCGTCGCATGACCCCGCAGGACCAGGACGAGGTCAGGCGCCGGCAGCAGAGCCGCTCCGTCGTGATGGCGGTGTTGCTGATCGCCTTCGTGATCCTGGTCTTCGCGATCAGCATCGCCAAGATGGGACTGTACGGCAAATGAGCTGGTACAGGCGGCTGAGCCGGAATGCGCGCACCGGCGTGATCATGTTCGCCGTCGTCTTCGGCATGGTCGGCGTCGCTTATGCGAGCGTGCCGCTCTACCGGATGTTCTGCCAGCTCACCGGCTTTGCCGGCACGCCGCAGATCGCCGCCGGGGCGCGGGCGCCGGGCGCGACGGCGCGGACCATCTCGATCCGCTTCGACGGCAATGTCGATCCGCGCCTGCCCTGGACCTTCCGGCCGGAGCAGTCGCACGTCACCATCCCGATCGGCGAACGCAGCATCGCCTTTTACGACGCGCGCAACGCCTCGGGCGTGCCGGTCACCGGCCAGGCCGCGTTCAACGTCACGCCGAGCCAGGCCGGGCGCTATTTCACCAAGATCCAGTGCTTCTGCTTCAACGAGCAGACGCTGCGGCCCTTCCAGGATGTGCGCATGCCGGTGACCTTCTATGTCGACCCGGCGATCCTCAACGATCCCGACGCGCGCGACATCAGCGAAATCACCCTGTCCTACACCTTTTACAAGGTGGACCGGCAGGCATCGGCGAGATAGAGACCCATGACCGCCGGCGGCTCTCAGGCCCGCATGGCGATGGAAGATAACGGGGAACGGACGAATGGCCGGAGCGCATAACCACCAATATCATATCGTGAACCCGAGCGTCTGGCCGCTGGTCGGGTCGTTCTCGGCGCTCACCTTCTTCGCCGGCATGGTCTGCTGGATGCACTCCTATGCGCCGGGCCCCTATCTGATCGGCGCGGGCGCGATCGGCATTGCCTTCACCATGTTCTCCTGGTGGGCGGACGTGATCAAGGAAGCGCATCAGGGCGATCATACGCCGATCGTGCAGCTTCACCTGCGCTACGGCATGATCCTGTTCATCGCCTCCGAGGTGATGTTCTTCGTCGCCTGGTTCTGGGCCTTCTTCGCCTCGGCCTTGTTCCCGTCCGAGATCGCGGCCGTGGGCGGCACCTGGCCGCCGCACGGCACGGTGGTGCTGGATCCGTTCCACTTCCCGCTGCTCAACACGATGATCCTGCTCTGCTCGGGCTGCACCGTGACCTGGGCGCATCACGCCCTGATCCACGGCGATCGCCAGGGGCTGATCAAGGGTCTGTGGTGCACGATCGGGCTCGGCCTGCTGTTCACCTGCATCCAGGCCTATGAATATGTGAACGCGCCCTTCCTGTTCGTCGGCGAGCCCTCGGACGGTGCGACCGTCTATGGCTCGACCTTCATGATGGCGACCGGCTTCCACGGCTTCCACGTGATCATCGGCACGATCTTCCTGATCGTCTGCCTGGTCCGCGCCTATAAGGGCCATTTCAAGCCGCAGCAGCATTTCGGGTTCGAGGCGGCGGCCTGGTACTGGCACTTCGTCGACGTGGTCTGGCTGTTCCTCTTCCTCTGCATCTATGTGTGGGGCGGCGCGGGCGCCGAAGTCCACTAGGCCACTGGGGGGACGGTTGGTCCCGTGACGCTGCCGTCCCCGCCCCCACCTTTGCTCGCAGCCGTGCGCGGCATCTGTCCGCGCTGCGGCAACGCGCCCCTGTTCAGGGGGCTTGCCGCCTTCCAGCCGAAGTGCCGCGCCTGCGGACTTGATTTTGCGGGCTTCAATGTCGGCGACGGCCCGGCCGCGTTCCTGATCTTCATCGTCGGCGGCATCGTCGTCGCTCTGGCGATCATGGTGGAGCTCAAATTCTCGCCGCCCTTCTGGGTCCATATCCTGCTCTGGGCGCCGCTCGCGGCGGGGCTGACGATCGGCCTGCTGCGCATCGGCAAGGCCCTGTTGCTCGCCCTCGAATATCAGCGCAGCGCCCGCGAGGGCCGGCGGCAGGACGGCGAATGAAGCGGCTTCCGGTCATGCCGACTTTGATCGTCGCCCTCGCGGTCGCGACAATGATCGGGCTCGGTACCTGGCAGTTGCAGCGGGCGCGCTGGAAGGAGGCTTTGCTGGCTGATTACAGCCGGGCGATGGCGCTGCCGGCGGTCGATCTCGATCCGCTGCTGGCCAGCGGGCGGCCCCTGCCGGACCTCTCCTTCCGCCGCGCCCTCGTCACCTGCGACGCCCGCGATGCCGCCGTCGAGGCACAGGCCGGACGGAATGGCGCCGACGTCACCGGCCAGGCCTATTACGTTCCCTGCCGTCCGGGCGCTTCGGGCGACGCGGCGCGGCTCAGGATCAATGCCGGCTGGGCGGACCGGCCGGACGCGGTGCGGCGGCTGACCCTCGCCGGCATCATCGCCGGTCATCTGAGCGCCGTCGGCCCGGACGGGCCGATCACCCTCGTCGCCGCCACGCCGACGGCCCCGCTCGCCACGGCCAGCGCGCCGCCCGACCTGGCGGTGATCCCGAACAATCATGTCTTCTACGCGATGCAATGGTTCGCGTTCGCCTTCGCGGCGGCGGTGATCTATCTGCTCGCCCTCAGGAAGCGGAACCGGCCCAAGTTGCCGCCGGAGCCCTGAGCGCCTAAATCGGCGCCTTCATGATGAAGCTCACCACATTGGACAACGGCCTCAAGGTCGCCAGCCGGACGATGCCGGGCGTCGAGACGGTCGCCGTCGGCCTCTATGCGGAGGCCGGGTCGCGGCACGAGCCGGCGCGGGTCAACGGCATCGCCCATCTCTTCGAGCATATGGTGTTCAAGGGCGCCGGCGGGCGCTCGGCGCGCGAGCTCAGC
>JADMIO011602933.1_pt1 | contig 14947 bp, 10 predicted proteins | sample 8958161 | NCBI WGS metagenome assembly JADMIO01 (sample SAMN16585339, study PRJNA669376) | soil metagenome | isolation source: Crop rotation soil | place: USA: Cullars Rotation, Alabama | collected 2011 | reverse complement strand
AGTTCGTCTCGAAGATGATCGGACTCAACCTCATTGAGATTTCTTAACGACCCTGGCGCGGTACTCGGCCCAACTCGGCCCGTCGCAGCCAATGGTCCAGACCGTGGCAGAGACGCTACAGTTTGTACTCGCGCGAGCCGCGCGAGAGGCGGGAAGCTCGGTCTGTCCACCGGGCCAAGTCCGCGGATTTCAACATCTTCGCGTAAAGCCCTACCCGCATTGTCGATCGCCGAATTTCGGTGAAGCGATCGGCACCGTTGCTGCCCGTTCGCGCCGCATTACTGCCGGCCGGCTCGCCGCAACTCGACAACGTGCGTTTGAATGACTCGTCGCAGCATAGCTCCACCGGTCCACGACCAAATCATTCGGCTTCCGACTGGTTCAAACAGACACGAGGGTGGGGAAGCCGTGATGAGCGATGAGTCATGGGGAAGGCACCGGCATCCAGCAGCTCCGGATGGAGCTAGCGGATCAGCAGAGGTGAGCCTGGTCTTCCGTCTCGCGCACGCAGCTCCCTCTGGGGCTACTCCATCCGACGTCAACGCCGTGCGCGACTGGAACCGCGTACTGCGAGTTGCGTCAGAGGAGAATGCCGTCATTGCCTTGCGCGCAGCACTCAACGCGGGGAAGGACATCAAGCTTCCCTCCGGCCTCGAGCGCTACATCGCCGTGCTCGCCCTCGAGCGGGAATTCCGCATGCGTCAATTGCAGGCGCGCATGGAGTCCACGCTGGCCGCCTTGAACAGCGCCGGCATCGATGTCCTGCTGCTCAAGGGAGGCGCCCTCGCATCTACCGTGTATCGGTCGTTTGCGGCGCGTCCAATGCGCGACATCGATATTCTCGTTAGGCCCGAGCGGGCGGATGAAGCGCGGGCGCTGATGTTGGAACACGACTGGGTTGCCGATCCCGACGTGCCGGGAGACCGAAGCTACGGAACTCATCACCATTTACCCCCGCTGCGGGACGCTGGCGCGAGTGGGCAGCGCCTCGAGATTCACCGGGCGGTGCTCCCCGCGGGCCATCCCTTCGGGTTCACGGACGACGAGATCTGGGGTGCGGCGCGCCGCCACACCATCGGCGACGCCTACGCCTTCGTGATGCAGCCGGCTCATCATGCCGTGCACGTCGCGATTCACTTCGCGTGGTCACACATGTTCAAGATGGGAGCGTGGCACGCGTTTCGGGATCTGGCGACGCTCACGGCGGCGAACATGATGAGCTGGCAGGAGTTCATCGATACTGCGGCGCGCTGGCGTGCGTCGACCTGCTGCTACTGGACACTCAGACTCGCGAATATGCTGGGGGGGCTCGAGTTTCCCGCGACAGTGCTCGACCGCCTGCAACCCACAACTCCAGAGGTCATACGACGCCTGCTCGCTCGCCACTTCGTCAACGGACTCATGTCGCAAGGTGCGGCGTGCCCGTCCGACAAGCTGGAGCGCGCGCTCTGGACGATGGCCGTGCAGCCGAATCGTGAAGGGCATGGTGCCGTGAGACCTTGGCTCGTCTCTCTCGATCTCTTCTTTGCGCTGAAGGAGACCGAGGGGGAGGAGGAGGAAGGTCTCGCGTCGTCACTCTTTCAACGCGTGCACCGGTCTGGTCGATATCTCACGAACCTGCTCGGTTGATCGCCGTGACCCTTTCCGCTGCGGTCGTCGCGCCTAACGGGTACGTCTCCGCCGGGACCGTCGCGTCACGTCCAGTCGCTGTCGAGATCGACGCCCTGACGAAACGGTTTCCCATTCGGCGCGGGCTGCGTGAATTGCTCCGGGGCGGTCGACATGGCCAGACGACCGTTGTAGATCACGTTTCGTTCGACGTTGCCTTCGGTGAAATCTTTGGCGTCCTCGGACCGAACGGCGCGGGAAAGACGACGCTCTTCAAGATGCTCTCGACCATGGTGCTGCCGGATGACGGAGTCGCTACGGTCTGCGGCAATGATATCTGCCTGGAGCCTGCGCGCGTCCGTGCGACTCTGGCCGCGGTCTCCTCCGACGAGCGAAGCCTCAACTGGCGGCTCTCGGCACGCGAGAACCTCCTGCTCTTTGCTGCGCTTCACCAGGTGCCACGAGGCGAATCCACGGCTCTGGTGAACTCGGTGCTGCACACCGTCGGACTCGATCAGACCGACGCGAAGATGGTTGCCACCTTTTCCTCCGGAATGCGTCAGCGTTTGCTCATTGCGCGCGCGCTCCTGGCGCGTCCGAGAGTCCTTCTTCTCGACGAGCCCACGCGCGCGCTCGATCCGATTTCCGCACAGGAGTTCCGTGCGTTTCTCCGCACCGAGCTCGTCGAGCGCAAGCGTTGCACGATCATTCTCGCCACGCACAACGCTGATGAGGCTCTTGGTTTTTGCGATCGCCTGGTCGTACTCAACCGCGGCCGCGTCCTCGCCACGGGCACCGCCGCTGAGCTCAAAGCGCGCTATGGCGATGAGCGCTACCGGATCCTCACCACCGATCCGGAGCACCCCTGCTTCACCCGTCTCCAAACGGCCGGAATGCTTCATCGCCGCACGAGCGCGCACTCGTCCGCGGACGGTTGGTCGGTTGTCGAGTGCGCAATTCCCGGTGATCCGTCGCAAACGGCGGCCGTACTGCAGCAGCTCCTGACGGCCGGTGTGCGTGTCGCTCGCCTCGAACGAGTCGAACCTTCCCTCGCCGATCTCATCGCCCACATCATCGGCGCAACCCCGCCGGGCGTCCCTCATGCGTGAGATCGCCGCGCTCATCCGAGCCTCGTGGCTGACCGAGGCGAGCTACCGCGTGGGGATGCTTCTGTCACTGGTGTCGCTTGTGGTCATGGTGCTCCCGCTTTACTTCGTCGCGAGAGCGCTCCAACCGCTCATGGCGCAACCCATCGCGTCCGAGAGCGGCCAGTACTTCGCGTTCGCCCTTGTTGGTGCCACGGTCTACAGCTTCATCGCTGCCTGCACCATGGCGCTGCCGAGCGCGCTCGCGTCGGCAATTGGAAAAGGGACCTTCGAGGCATTCCTCGGCACGCCGACGAATCTCGGGGTGCTCTTTGTTGGGATGAGCGGCTACGCCATCACGTGGGCTCTCGTTCGCGCTATCATCACGGTTGCCGTTGGTACTGCTCTCGGCTTGCACGTCACGTGGAGCGGACTGCCTGTTGTCGCTTTGATCCTGTTCCTGCTGGTTCTCGCCTACGGTGGCGTCGGACTCGTCGCCGCCGCCCTAGTTATTCGCTTTCGGACGGCAGGTCCGCTGGTCAACGGGACGCTCGCTGGTTCGGCGCTCCTCGGTGGCGTGTATTATCCCGTCCACGTCATCCCGTCCTGGTTGCAAAATCTCTCAACTATCTTTCCGCTCAGTTACGGCCTGCGGGCGGCGCGTCAGGCCGCTCTGCTCGGGGAGCCGCTGCGCGCTGTCGGACACGACGTGGCCATGCTCGCCCTCTACGTGACGGCCTTGCTCCCGATTGGCATTCTGGGAGTCCTACTCTCGCTTCGGTACGCCCGTCGGTCAGGGACGCTCAGCCACTACTGAATTCGATTGTCCCGAGCCTGGAACCTGTCCACTCTGCTCGGGGGCGCCGACGAGATTCACGACGGATCGCAGTTTCCCCGAGGCCGTCCGAGGGAGATCGCTCACCCGTGCGATGTCGATGCGCATCGTCGGTCCGAGGCGGTGTCGTAGTTCCGCGTAGAGGACCGCCTCCTGTTCCGCGGTGAACTCGCCGTCGACCACGGCTTCGACCCGCACGTGATCCACCGCGTCTTGCACGATGCGTGTTTCATAAATCGACGACACGGCCTTGAAGATGGGATCGAGCCGGCCGACCCAGCGTCCTTCCGGCGTGACGATCACATCATCGCGCCTGCCCTCGATACGCTCCAGCATCGGGAAAGCGCGTCCGCATGGGCATCCGCCTTCGCAGCGAATCGCGAGATCGCCTGTCGCGTAGCGGATCAACGGCATGACCGGATTGATGAACCCAGTCGCCACGATCTGGCCGAGCTCTCCAGCAGCTGCCGGCGTCAGGTCGTCGCGCAGCACCTCGACGATCCCGAATTCCGGTGACGCGTGATAGCGACCGTGTTCGCATTGCGCCACGAATGCTGTCATCTCGGCGGAGCCGTATTGATCATAGACGGGACAGCGGAACGCCCGCTCGAACATCGCACGCACCTCCCGATCGAGCGTTTCGGATGAGGTGATTACCGCGCGTGGGCGAATGTCAGTGCGTCCGGTCTGCAGGACGTATCGCGCGATGGGGACGAGACTCGAAGGATATCCTTCGAGCATATCCGCTCGAAATGACGCGAGCCGCTCGACGTACGACTCGACCGTCGTTGGGCTCAGATGATAGGAAGACAGAAGCAACGCTCGGTTGGCGAGATTGCGCCGCCAATACGGGGGCCGATTCTGAGCGTGCGGCACGATGATCCGACCGCCGAAGGTGGCGATCCGCATTCCCGGGCGAATTCCTGCCCACTCCTTGAAGCGCTCGAAGAATGCAAAGTTGCGCTGCAGCACCGCACGATCGCAGTAGATCGTCAGCGGCTTCCCGGTTGTTCCGCCGGTGTGAATCTCCAACAGCTGCTCCTTGGAAACGTCGCTCGCCACAGCACTGCGTCCCGCGAGCCGCAGGTGGTCCTTGTGCAAGATTGGAATTGCTCCGAGCTCCTCCACTGACCGCAGCGGGCCCAGAATCCCACGGCGCTCCTGGTAGTAGGGAACGAAGGAACGGGCCCGCTCGAGCTGCCCGTTCAACCGCTCGAGCTGCAAGCTCGTCAGCTCCTCCGCACGGAGCCATTGCGAGCGGCGGAGAGCTTCGAGCTGGGCGCGCTGCGCGCGGCCGTAACGCAAGTATCGCAGACGCGCCCCGTACGCGGAGACGATGAGATTCTGAGCCCAGATCGGGGCTCGCTCATAGATGCGCGCCGCGCCGCTCACGACTGCTCCTCCTCAGCGGTTAGGTATGTTGGCGTCGTCGTGAGTGGATCGTGAACTTCCCCTCGTGCGAGCAGCGCCGCGAGAATGGCGCCCGCGATGATACCACTGAATGCCGCGATGAACTGTGCTGCCGTCGCCGGCGCCAGCTCGAATACCCGCGGCAAAACCGCCACCGTCGTGGGCACTACGATGACAGCGAGAGCCAAAGCCTTCGACCGCGTTCGTGGTTCTTTAATCGTGCGTGCCCCCCAATATCCCGCGGGTACGAGGAGTACGGCTAACCAGAACAATGACAGGCCGGCGGCGTTGCCACCGTACCAGTATTCCCAGGGAAGGAGAAAGCTCCACGCCGACGCCGCAGTGAGCTCGAACGTTTGTTGACGGATGCCATGTCGCCCGCGTGCGGTGAGCGTCAGACGTCCCGCATCGAGAGTGGCGTACAACGACTCCGCCGGCTCGGCTTCGCCTTGATTGAGCGCAGCCCCCGAGTCGAACACGCCGGCGAGCGCGAAGGCGGGTGTCTCCAGATGAGCGCTCGTGGCGCGGAGCCGGTATCGGAGAACGAGCTCCTGTCCGCCACGGCCAAGCAGAAGGATTTCGCGTTGCTTCTCGTCTACCACGCGAACGATGGGTGCGATCTCGGCTTTGGGTGACGGCAATCCAGGCCGAACGATCGCCTCCACGCGCAACTGACCCGTACCAAGCGATCTGCGAATACCGTCGTCCTCCGCCAAACGAGCCGACGGCATCTCAATTTCGTCGACGCGGGCCGAAATGAGCTCACCGCGAAATGGCGGGTACTGTCGCAGTCGTGGCACGCGCTGGCCCCAGTACGAAAATTCCGGGGCCGCGGGCTGTATCCCCCACGCGCCCAGAGAGAGCGCTGCCACCCAGAGAAAGAGGGCGAGGATTGTGAGGCGGAAAGCTTGTCGCGGCAAGGGGAGAAGGAGGAGCCGGAGTCGTGCTGCGAGGACGACGCCCGACATGGTGCCGAGTGTATTGGAGATCCAATCGAGCACAGATGCGTCGCGGCCCGCGATGACCCGGATTTGGAGTGTCTCGACCGTCGCTGAAAGAAGCGTCCCGGCCAGAATGGCCCGGAGCGCTCGCACGCCTGCGAGACGGAGTCCAAAGCCCATCGGCGCGAACAATATGATGTTGCGAATGAAGTCCGCCACGAGCGGGCTGTCGCACCACCGTTCGCAACTTGGTGTCGGTCCGCCAGGCGGCGCCCCGGCTTCAGGAGTCAGCGTCGCAACGCAGATCAACGCAATGCTGATTCCCGCGATGATGCTACCCCACTTCGGTTGTTGTTCGAACGCCACAATACTGCTCATTCGATTGACGCGTCCAGTGATTACCGGAGATACGACGGCTGCCGCTAACTGTTGGCGCGAAGCAAGATAGCTCAGCCCGCGACGGCTAATCGAGCCACTCCCGATGATGGCAGTCATTGTGCAAATGCACCGAGCGATTCTCACGCACCAAGGCGCATGCCGGAATGCAGCTCGAACGCAGAGTGACCACATCTACGGCGCACATCTTCACCGTAGACGTGGAGGAATATTTTCAGGTACACGCCTTCGAGGGCGTGATTCGGCGCAGTCAGTGGCCTGCACTGCCAAGTCGAATTGCGCACAACGTCGACGTGCTGCTCGACCTTCTCGCCGAGCACAGCGTCGTCGCCACGTTCTTCGTGCTCGGGTGGGTCGCAGATCGGCACCCGAATGTCGTTCGACGAATCGCCGAAGCGGGGCACGAGATCGCGTCTCACGGGTGGTGGCATTACCGGGTTACCGCGCTTCAGCCGGAGGAGTTTCGCGAGGACATCCGCTCGTCTAAGGCGATTCTCGAGGACATCAGCGGTCATCCGGTACTTGGCTATCGAGCGCCAAGCTTCTCGATTACCCCCGGCTCCTCTTTCGCCTTCGACATTCTTGTCGAGGAAGGCTACCTCTACGACTCGAGCGTATTTCCCATCCGGCGTCCGAATTACGGATGGCCAGGTGCGCCCCCCATCCCATATGTGAAGCATTGTGGAAATGGATCTTTGCTCGAGTTTCCGCTCGCCACGAGCTTGTGGGGCCCGTTTCGCCTTCCCGCCGCTGGCGGCGGCTATCTCCGACAGTTCCCGTTTGCGCTCCTCGAGCGAGCCTTCCGCGAGCACAGCACTCAGGGAGTTCCGGCGGTCTTCTACATTCACCCCTGGGAGCTCGATCCCGAACAGCCTCGCATTCGCGTGGGTCCACTGACTCACATCCGCCACTATCGTGGACTGCGCAGCAGTCGGTTCTATCTCGAGCGGATGTTTCGTGAATTCAGCTTCACGTCGGTCAAGGATTGCCTCGCGCAGGGACGACGAGCCGAGCTGGCGATCGAATTGCCCACGCCGTCAGCGGCCTCGTCGTGATCTCGGTTGCCCCGTTCGCTGGAGACGCCGCCGAGTGGGACGCATTCGTGCGAGCGCAGCCAACGTGGTCGCACTTTCACCTGCACGGCTGGAAGAAGGCAATCGAGCGTGCGTTCGACCACGAGTGTATTTACCTCGCGGCTCGCGCCGGCGGGCAACTCGTCGGTGTTCTGCCGCTGGTCCGGGTCAAGAGCCTGCTCTTTGGTCACTATCTGATTTCGATGCCCTTCGTCAATTACGGAGGGCCGTTAGGCAGCAACGCCGCGATCGAGAGGCTGGCGGCTGCCGCGAGTGAACTGGCGCAGCGCGATCGGGTCCGTCTCCTCGAGCTCCGGAGCCGACATCCGCTTCCCGTCAGCATGGAAGTCTCCCACCGCAAGATCACGGTTGTGCGGGAGCTTCCGTCTGGCGGTTCCACCGCGCTCTGGAAGCAGCTTCCCGCGAAGGTGCGGAGCCAGATTCGACGGCCGCAAAAAGAGGGAGTCACGGTACGCTTCGGCCTCGATCAGCTCGAGCCGTTCTTCTCGGTGTTCGCGCGTCACATGCGCGACCTCGGCACACCGGCGCAGCCACGTGCGCTCTTCCGCATTCTTGCCGACATCTTCGGGAACGACGTCTCGTTCGGCTGCGCCTACCTGAATGGAAAACCAATCGCTGCCGGGTGCGGGCTGCGCTGGCACTCCGAGTTCGAGATCACCTGGGCGTCGGCGCTGAGGGAGCATAGTCAGATCGCGCCGAACATGTTTCTGTACTGGAGCTTTCTCGAGCGTGCAGCGGACGAGGGTCTCACGCTCTTCAATTTCGGCCGCTGCACGCCGGGCGGCGGCACCCATCGGTTCAAGCTTCAGTGGGGAACGCGCGAGGAACAACTCTGGTGGTATCAGCGACGGTCCTCGCCGGCGGTCGCTGGCACGCCCTCACCTAACGATCGGCGGCTGGCGTGGGGTCCTAGGCTCTGGAGGCACCTCCCGGAGCGAGTCGCGACGGCGATCGGTCCGCACATCGTTCGCTTCATTCCGTGATCGGTGCCTAACGGTGCGGCGACAGTTGCCGGTCTCCTCTCCGGTGTCGCTGTTCGGGTTGGCGCAGGGCTTCGCGGCGGCGCTCGGCGCCGATCCCGCGGCCGGCGACATCGAGTTTCGAGGGTCGTGCTCTGTGACAGCGGCACGTCAGCCCTTGTGCTCGCGCTCCGCACTGCCGTCGCCCCGGGTGGCACCGTCGCGTTCCCGAGTTATAGCTGCGTGGATCTGGCGGCGGCAGCACGTTATGCCGGAGTTCACGTCCGGCTCTATGACCTCGATCCGGCGACGCTGAGCGCCGACCTCGACTCGCTGACAGCGACGCTCCATCGCGGCGTCGATGCGGTAGTGGCGGTACATCTCTACGGCTTTCCCGTGGACGTCGCAGCGATCAGAGAACTCTCACAGCTCCATGGCGTCGCGCTCATCGAGGATGCGGCTCAAGGGGCTGGCGGTACACTTGACGGCGTGCCCACTGGCGGCCTCGGAGACCTGTCGGTGCTCAGCTTTGGACGCGGCAAGGGCACGACGAGCGGACGCGGTGGGGCGGTGACGACGGCCAACGCTGCATGGGCGGCACGCCTGGACGTCGCAGCACGCACTGTCGCGCGCCCGCGCGATCGCGGCTGGGGTGACCTGGCGAGAGCCGCCGCGCAGTGGCTGTTCGGCCATCCGATGCTGTACGGTCTGCCGTCCGCAATACCGGCGCTCCAACTCGGCGAGATGGTCTACTACCCCGCGCACGAGCCGCGTCCCATTTCTCGCGCCGCCCTCGCGTTGCTGCGTGACGCCTTGTCGCGGGATTCGCGCGAGGTCGCTCGCCGGCGCGAACATGCGGCGATTCTCGAGTCCGCGCTACTCGACTCTCGTGACGCGCGCGCGATTCGTCCCGTTCGCTCCGCCCTGCCCGGCTATCTGCGATTCCCCGTACTCGACTGCGGGGCTCGAAGGCCAGTGCCCACCCTCGCAATCACACGCGGCTATCCGCGCGCCCTCTTCGAGCAGCCAGAGCTCCGGCCCTGCCTTCGTGTGGACGAACCGGAGCCCCTCGGCGGCCGGCATCTTCGGGAATCACTGTTTACCCTTCCAGTCCACAGCCAGCTCGAGAGCCGCGACATCACCGGTTTGCGCGCGTGGCTCGCCGGCAAGCAGTTGTAGCGGAACAAGCGTAATAACGCGCGCTTTGGAGTCGTAGCGGAGCCGTAACGGCGCATATTGCGGATAACGTCGCACAAGGAATTCGTTCTGTGCTCCGAGATCGCGCGCCACGATGACTTTGCCGTGCGGGAATTCGGTGTTGTACCAGTAGAGCTGCTCGAGCAGCGCACTGTTCTCACCGGGGTACGACGGCACAGGGCGGGCTGAATCAGCACCGACGAACACGAGCACGCGGCCATATCGCGCCGTCGCTTCTTCTACCCGATCGTACGCCCGGAAGGCATCCCAGAACGAGCGCTTGTACTGAACGCTCTGAATGAGCGTGATGGTGAGACCGGCCGCCGTGAGCGTCAAGGCCAACGCACGAGCGCTCATCACTCTGCTCCTGATGCTGGTGACGGCGCCGGCAAGACCCACCAGAGCAAACGGTAGCAGCTCGCTGTTGAATCGTTGCTCGCTGTAGAAGTAGAAGAAGTGCGCCAAGGGCAGCAGCGCAAAGATCGCGATTACGCCCCAGCGCGTGCGAAAGCCGCTGCGTGCGGCGACCCAGATCAGCGGTACCGCCAGAAAAGGAATGAGAACCTCATCGCAGAGCTCCCATGCTCTTTCTGACGCATGCTGCAGTGCGATCGTTAGGCCGAATGGTTTGCCGATAGCATGCGCTTGGCCAAGTACGTCGTAGTCGATCATGCCGCGAACGCCGAAGCCGAGTGCGTGGAGCTGCCCGTTGATCGCCGTGTAGCCAAACGAAAGAGGGCTGCCGGTGGTCAGTGCGTTGAAACCGGCCAACATGGTCAGAACCGGCACCGCTCCTACGAACATGGCACCGGCGGCCATCACGAGTGGCTTGAGCCCCACTTCGCCTCGTATCGCGAGCCACAGGAAGACGGAGCTCGCCAGCGCGGCACCCGTGAGCGGCCGAATGGCAATGGCGAAGCCGAGCAGCGTTCCCGCCGCGATCCATCCGAGCATCCGCTCCACGCGTTGGGCACGCTCGCCTCTCAGCGTAAGCCAGGCGGCGGTGACAACACAGGCTGCGGTGACGCTGTGCGCGAAATAAGTCCCACTGAGCTGAACGGCCCAGGGCGATGTTGCGAGGAGCGCCGCGGCGATCAATCCTGCGCGAGCTGAGTAGACGTAGCGGCCCACTAGGAACGTGGACAGAACGGCGAGCTGCTGCCCTATCACGGAGGACCATTCACGCAAACCGATTGCGTGAAAGCCCGCGAGAACAAGCGGCCATCCGGGCGGATATTGCGTGCGTAACCTGCCACCGGTGATCGCGGCCTGGCGGAGATTGAAGAATTTCTCCTCCCCTGGCGCTATGGGGAGTCCAAAGCCTGGCTGTCCGAAAAGGCGACTCTGAAGAACGTAGAGATTTTCATCGATGATGCGCGCGAAATGCCCTTCGAACTGAAGGTGCCACCAGACACCCAGCGCGGTCCCCACGATCAAAATGCAGCCGAGTAGTGGCCAGACTCCGATTGGGAGCAGCTCTGGGCGTTGCGAGGTGGAAGAACGCTCATCATGAATGAGCAGTGCCGCCGCAGACCATCCGAGAATGGCGCAAGTGACATTCCGCGCAGCGGCCCAACCACGAAGTTGGTCAGGCATCGCGACGCCGATTGCAAACACAATTGAACCGATGAAAACCGCGGCAACAGGCACGGTAAATCGACCGTGCCGCAGTCGCGCTCGTTGTCGATAGCCGACGGCGCAGCCGATGACGACAGCAACAAGCGCTGCGTGTCGCGCGTGAAGGAAGCCGGTGGCGTGCTGCACGGCTGCACTGAGAACCAGCGCGAATACTAGCGCGGCTCCGGGAATGCTGGGTAACGAACGGGTGATGGCGGGCCACCACGCGACCTGGCCTTCGCTCGCCACATTGATGCCGCTAATCGTCGGCTGAGAGATCGTCGCCGAAGGCCGCGACGATGAGTGTTTCCACACGCTGGGCATCGCCCTCAAAACAGATTGAACTTCGTGATGTGCCAAAAAGCGGCGATCCCGTCCTTCCAGTTGATCTTCTTGCCCTCCGCATACGTGCGGCCCGAGTAGCTGATTTGCACCTCGAAGATCCTCGCCTTTGCCTGTGCCAACCGCGCCGTGACTTCGGGCTCGAAGCCGAAGCGGTCCGTCGTGAGGCGTGGCAGGATGACCTCGCGCGCGACGTCTCCGCGCATGGCCTTGTAGCACGTCTCCATGTCGGTGAGGTTGAGATTGGTCAGCATGTTCGAGTACATCGTCAGGAGCTTGTTCCCGACCGAGTGCCAGAAGTACAGCACGCGGTGTGGCCCGCCGAGGAAGCGCGAGCCGAACGATGCGTCAGCGCGCCCATCGACAATGGGCTCCAGGAGCTGGGGCCAGTCCGCGGGATCGTACTCGAGATCGGCGTCCTGCACGATGACGATGTCGCCCGTACTCATGGAGAGCGCCTGGCGAATGGCGGCACCCTTGCCGCGATTCACCGGCTGAAGATGGAGGCGGTCGATGCGGCCGCACTCCAGCAGCTGCTGGAGGAGCTCACGCGTGCCGTCTTTCGAGCAGTCATCGACGACGATGATTTCCTTGGCCACCGGCTGCGCATGGATCTCGTCGAGAATGATCTCGATCGTGTCGCGCTCATTGAAAACGGGCACGAGCACGGATAGACGCAGCGTCGCGGCGTCGAGACCCGTGCGATGACGCCGCCGGGGCTTGGCGACGGGAAGCACTCGCTTCCAAGGATCGCCATTGGTCAAATCGGCGGTTCCGAGGCTCCGCCGCTGAGGCATCGGACGAATCATGTACGCTTATGCCTGTGATCCTGGTCGCGGGGCGAGGTGCGATGCAGCGACGCCGCGTATGGCACACCCCGGACCCATCTCCGCCATTCGGCTACTCGCGAAGGGCGCAGCTAACTTGCCGCTGCGCAGCAGGTTACGAGGAGCCTTCGTTTCGCCGCGGCTGAATGATCTGCTGCGACCCGCCAACAGCTGTAGCGTGGCGGCGACGATGCGAGAAACGGAGGTAGTTCGCCGCGTCGCCGCCAACAACTGCTCCGGAGCTGAGCTCGGTCCGGTGCGCGAGTCGCGACGAGCGCGCCCTCGGACGACATCGCCATACTCCGTCCACGCCGCCTCGTTAGGTGCCCGAGCCAGACAGTATGGCGACACCTAACGAGGAAGCGCGGAACCGCAAATGATCTGTCGCATCGTGTCCGCCGTGCGATCGGTCATGGGCGCAAATGCATGTTCACACGCGCGAACGAAGCTCGACGATTCCCCACTCACAATCGTCGCGTGATGCGCGATACCAGTCGCTGTCGCCGCACCGGATGTTCACTGGCATTCGCGCGTGGTGGCCCGCACTGGTATGCGACTTGTACACGCGCCGCCCCAAGGTTGGCGAATGACGAAGGCAACGAGTGCACCGCTGTCGCCGTTGGACGCACAACGCCGAAATCGAGATCACAATTCTTTAAACTACCGGCGTCGTTACATCGGCAGGTGGGCTCGCGTTGCACCACGGCGCAAATCGAGCTTCGCTGAATCGTTAGGCGCGATACTTCCTCCGTCCACACGAGGAGGAGCTGCCGAGTGGACGCAGGGTCGATGGAGGACCTATGCGATTTGCTCGCGCAGCTCTCGTTGTCGCAGGCGCAGTCGTGCTGGCGTGCACCGATCACCTGACCACTGCTCCGAAGCGGGACGAGGATGTCGGCCGCCTAGCTGCGCCTCCCACTCTCGATTCGCGGAGCCAGCTTCGCCATGAACCCGTCGGGTACATGCTCGCGACCCAGCGTGCCTTCACGTCCCTCGCCCGCGGCGGCGAAACCAGCGGCGCCGAGGGCTGGGACGCATCCGAGTCCCGTTATGCGACGCTGAGCATCGTCCCCGACGGCGCCGCCCCGCAGTCTCCACCGTCAGTCGTTCAAGTGACGTATGCGCGAGGCAGACAGGGCGGCGCTCCCGTCGCGCGCCTCGCCACCAAAATCCCCGGCACGGCTCGCCAGCTCTACGGCAGCTTCTGGATCAAGCTGTCATCGTCCTGGCGAGGCACGGGCGATCTCGTGCGCTTCTCCATCGCCGGCGTCCCACGCCTAACGATGGGCCTCTCGGCGGGCAGCGGCGGCGCGCCCATGCTGAACGCACGCGTCAGCGGTCCCCGCAGCCGGCGAATCGTGTTCAACGATGGACAACGGGGCGCAACCCTGACCCGCAATCAGTGGCATCGCATCGAGGTTGTGCTCAAGAGCAACAAGCCGGGAAGCGCGAACGGACTGCTCGACGGGTGGATCGACGGAGTCCCCGTGATCGCTTCGGACAGCGTGCAGTACATCGCGTCTGGTGAGCCCGACATATGGCAGCAGGTGGAGCTGGCTCCATCCTGGGGTACGAACTCGGAACGCGTCTCACAAACGATGTACATGTGGGTCGATCACGTCTATGTCTCCGGCTCGTCGAGCACCTCGGATCCCGTCTTTGCGACGGCTGCACCGCTCGTCCAGACGGCCCCGATGGACAACTCCATTTTCCACGAAGACTTCGAGAGCGGCACGCTGGGAGCGTGGCAGGATGGGGTCGACCCGTCGACACAACAAGTGCTCAACGATTCCTCCCGCGCGCATTCCGGCACCCACGTGCTCCAAATGACCTACCCTGCAGGACAGGACGCGGGATGGCTCACGCGGTTCTTCATGCCAGGATACGACTCCGCGTATGTGAGCTATTGGGTTCGACTCGACTCGAGTTGGTCCGGTCGAACGCAGCTTCTCGACATCCGCGGGTCGCGCACTGATAACGAATGGTCGGCGTTTGGCAAGTCGAGCTCGTGCGCCACCGGAAGCGACTTCTTCATCGCCGGCGTGGCCGCTGGAGCGGCAACGAATCCACTCGACCTGTCCTTCTCCAATTACTACCCTGGCATGAGTAGTTGCACGGCACAGGTCCAGGGCATGGGAACGACGACGTATGCCGCCTCGCGCCGCCTCACGCCAGGTGCATGGCATCACATCGAGCTCTGGCTCCGACTCAACACCGTCGGCGAGAACAACGGTCTGCAACGAATGTGGCTCGACGGCCAGCTCGCCGGCGAGTGGACCGGTATCCGTTTCCGTTCGGACACTGTGCTCCGCATTAACTCCGTGATGCTCGACGGCTACGCCGTGCCGCCGCAGACGCAACATCTTTATATCGATGATGTCAGTGTGCTCCCGGCCATGCCCGGAGCGACGGCTCCGCCGCCGGCGCCAGTCGCGGCGATTACAGTAGCGGTGAACGCGCCGAGCCTAACGATTGGACAGAGCACTCAGGCGGTCGCCGTGCTCAAGGATGCGAGTGGCGCCGTCCTCACCGGACGCGCCGTCAACTGGGTGAGCTCCAACGCGGCCGTGGCGACCGTCGATTCCACGGGCATGGTGCGGGCACTCGCAGCCGGAACCGCCACGATCACCGCCACC
>JADMIO011426271.1_pt1 | contig 14948 bp, 6 predicted proteins | sample 8958161 | NCBI WGS metagenome assembly JADMIO01 (sample SAMN16585339, study PRJNA669376) | soil metagenome | isolation source: Crop rotation soil | place: USA: Cullars Rotation, Alabama | collected 2011 | reverse complement strand
CGCGACAACTTGTCCACGTGGAATTCTAAGCTTAGGATCCCAATGTGCTGGAAAGGAATCTTTTTAGCGACATCCGCTACGCACTAAGAAATCTCTGGAGGCGGCCCGGTTTTACTCTCATCGCGGTCATCACTCTCGCCCTCGGCATCGGCGCGAACACCGCCATCTTCAGCGCCATCCACGCACTGCTGCTGAAACCGCTCCCATTCCCCGAGCTCGATCGCGTCGTCGCAATCTGGGACAAGCTTCCCAGCCGCGGCGTCATGCACAACGAGGTCGCGGTCGCGAACTACCTCGACTGGCAATCGCAGACTCAATCGTTCGACCACCTCGCCCTCTATCGCTGGTGGAATGCAAACCTCACGGGCATTGATACGCCGGAACGCCTCCAGGGCTTTCAGGTAACCGCAAACTTTTTCGACGCGCTTGGTATGAAGCCGATCATGGGCCGCAATTTCCTTGCTGAAGAAAACCAGCCCGGCAAGGACGCCGTCGCGATCATCACGCACAGCCTTTGGCAAAGACGTTTCGGCGGCGATCCGAACATCCTCAACAAAACGATCACCATCAACAGCGTCGTGCGCACGGTCGTCGGCGTCATGCCGGAACATTTCAACTTTCCCAAAGCCGGGGAGATCTACGCGCCTTTAGCGATGACACCCGAGTTGATGAAGAGCCGCGGCAGTCATGGCTACTACGTCGTCGGTAAACTCAAGCCCGGTACTTCGATCGAAAGCTCGCAAGCAGAGATCGACAACATCATGGCGCGTCTCGAGCAGCAGTATCCCGAGACCAACAAAGGCTGGGGCGCGACGGTTTTCCCGATCGTCGCGGATACAGTCCGACTCTACGACACCGCGCTCTGGGTGATGATGGCTGCAGTTGGTTTTGTACTTCTCATCGCGTGCGCCAACGTTGCGAACCTGATGCTCGCGCGCGCGACTGGACGTCAAAGAGAGATCGCCCTGCGAGCTGCTCTCGGCGCAAGTCGTTGGCGCATCGTTCGCCAGTTGCTCACGGAGAGCTTAATCGTGGCGCTGATCGGCGGCGCACTTGGGACGCTGGTTGGTTTCTGGGGTATCGATGCTTTGCGGGCAGCGAGCCCGGGCGAGGCGGCGAAGTATGCGCCGGGCTGGTACCAACTCGGCATCAACTTTCCGGTGTTGCTGTTCACGCTTGGGCTTTCACTCTTCAGCGGGATCGTGTTTGGTCTCGCTCCTGCGCTTCAGGCTTCAAAACCCAATCTCAACGACTCATTAAAAGACGGAAGCAGGCAGACGACCGGCAGCTCACATCGACTGCGCAGCTCGCTGATCGTTTTTGAAGTTGCGCTTTCGCTCGTGTTGCTCGTCGGCGCGGGATTGCTGGTGCGCAGTTTTCTATCGCTGCTCAAAACCGATCCCGGTTTCAATCCTGACAACGTGCTGACGATGAAACTTGTCTTGCCAATCGCGAAGTACAAGGACGAACCGCAGCGCGCAGCCTTTTACAATGATCTGGTCCAACGCGTGAAGACACATCCTGGCGTTGAGTCGGCAGCGTTTGTCAACTATCTCCCGCTCGGCGGTGCAAACTCGTCGGATGCCTATTTAGTCGAGGGCGTGCCTGAGCCCGCTCCAGGACAGGAGAACGACGGGCGTTATCGCGTCGCCACTCCTGATTATTTCCGCACCATGGGCATTTCACTTATTCACGGCCGCGGCTTCACGGACCAGGACAAAGCGGGCGCGCCACCTGTCGTCATCGTCAACGAGACGCTGGCGCGCAAGCACTGGCCGGGTGAGGACGCTGTGGGCAAACGCATTCGTTTTTATGGACCACTCGAGCGCGCGCCATGGATGCAAGTTGTTGGCGTGGTTCGCGACGTGAAGCACGAGCTGAACATTCCCATCGAGCCGGAATACTACCTGCCGCACGCACAGGACCCGTGGAACGCGATGACATTGGTGGCCAGGACCACGGTCGATCCGGCATCCCTCGCGCCGGCGCTCAGGCAGGAAGTGTGGGCCATGGATAAAGACCAGCCGGTATTCGAAGTACAGACGATGCAGGAAGTGCGGTCTATCTCAGTGGCGATATATGCGACTTCGTCAGTGATGTTGGGGATTTTCGCGGGCGTGGCTTTGTTTCTTGCGTCGGTCGGGATTTACGGCGTGATGGCTTTCGCCGTCACGCAACGAACGCAGGAGATCGGGATTCGCATGGCGCTCGGCGCGCGTTCCGCGCACGTGTTGAAGCTCGTCGTGCGGCATGGAATGAAGCTGGCGCTGCTCGGCATCGTGATTGGCCTCGCAGGCTCGTGGGCCATCACTCGTTTCATGGAGAAGCTGCTCGTTGGTGTTCAGCCGACGGATCTGCTGACGTTCAGCCTCGTCTCGGCGTTTTTGCTGTTCGCGGCTTTCATAGCCTGCTATCTACCGGCGCGACGCGCAACGAAGGTGGATCCATTAGTAGCGCTCAGGCACGAATGAGCGCCTCCTTGGAGTGCGGCGGCCTGGCGCCGCTTTAGTCTCGATCAGGCGCCATCGATAACAAAGCGGCGCCAGGCCGCCGCACTCCAAGGAGGCGCTCTAATCGATAGTTTATGGACTCGATTATCAAGGACATCCGCTACGGTATACGAGGATTGCTGAAGCGTCCGGGTTTCACGGCGGTCGCCGTGCTCACTCTCGCGCTTGGCATCGCAGCAACGACCGCTACCTTCACCGTCGTCAACGCGGTGCTGCTGCGCAAACTGCCTGTCGTCAATCCGGAGCGCGTGGTTGTGGTCCACAACCAGATGCCGAAGCTAAACCTGCCGCGCACTTCAGTCTCGGCGCTGCAATACATTGATTACAGCCGCCAGACCGACGCCTTCGAATCAACCGCCGCCTTCGGTACGCGAAACTTCAACCTCACCGGCGTCGCCATGCCGGAACGTTTGCAAGCGGGCAGAGTTACCGCCAGCTTCTTTCCAACATTGGGCATCAATCCGGTTGAGGGCCGATTCTTCACGGCTGACGAGGACAGGATCGGCAACGAGCGCGTCGCGGTGTTGAGCTCGGCATTGTGGAAACGACTCTCCACTTCTATCAACACTTCAATTCAACTGAACGCCGACTACTACCAGGTGATCGGCGTCGCTCCTGCAGGAATCGAAGAGCTCTACCCCAACGTCGATCTATGGATCCCGATGGCGTTCACGCCGCGCGAACTCTCAGAAGAACGACGGAACAGTCTTAGCTTCACGATGCTCGCGCGACTGAAGTCGGGAACCACTCTTCAGCACGCACAGGACATCATGACCGGCGTCGCGCGCCCTATTGCCGGCTCAGATCCTGGCAGCTTCAACATCGAAGTGCGCTCGCTGACGGATGAATACGTCAGCGACGTGCGCCGGCCCTTGCTCGTGCTGCTGTTTGCGGTGTTCGCGGTGCTGTTGATCTCGTGCGCGAACGTCGCAAACCTGCTGTTGGCGCGTGCGACTGTACGCAGTCACGAGATTGCCGTGCGAGCAGCTTTGGGCGCGGGCCGAAGTCGCATCATTCGCCAACTGCTTACCGAGAGCCTGCTCATTGCACTGCTCGGCGGTGTAATCGGCATGGTGCTCGCTCTGTGGGGCACAAAGGCTTTGCTGGCGCTGGCGCCGAGTAACTTGCCGCGTCTCAACGGAGTTCAACTCGATCTGCGAATACTGTTGCTCAGCATCGGTGTGTCGCTCGTGTGCGGTGTGCTCTTCGGATTAGTCCCGGCTTTAACAGCGTCGAAAACGAACCTCGTGAATTCGTTGAAAGAGTCTGAGCGGACTGATTCAGCCAGCGGCACGCGCCAGTGGTTCCGAAGAACATTCGTAGTGGCTGAAGTCGCGATGGCTCTCGTGTTGTTGATTTCCGCCGGACTGCTCATTCGAAGTTTTGGGAAGCTGCTCGACGTGAAGCCCGGCTTCGATCCTCACAACGTAATCACGCTGCGCTTGTCGCTGCCGAATACGCAGTACGACAAAGCAACGAAAGTTGCTGCGTTCTACGACAACGTGCTGGCGCGAATTTCTGGTTTGCCGGGTGTGCAACATGCCGGCGCCGCGTTTCAAACTCCATTCACGCCCGGCGCTGACAATTCGATATTTTTCATCCGTGATCGTCATGCGCAACCAGGCGATCCGGAGCCGCATGCCGATTATGCCTTCGTCTCTTCCGATTACTTCAAGTCGATAGGACTGCCGATTCTGAAGGGCCGCGGCTTCGAACCAGCGGATATGCGCGCCGGCAATTTCTTCGCGCCCAACTCGGTTGCGATCATCGATGAGGAGTTAGCAAAACGTTTCTGGCCCAACGGCGATGCGCTTGGCGGCGGCATAAGCTGGAGCCGTGAAGGTCCGTGGGCCACTGTAGTTGGGATTTGCGCCACCGCGCAGTTGAAGGATCTCACCGAGCAATCCAAAGGCACGTTTTATCTGCCGGCATATTTTTCGAGTTCGACAATCGTGGTCCGCACTGCGGGAGATCCGCATGCGCTGACTGCCGCCATCCGCGAACAGGTGCTCGCCGTCGATCCGAATCAACCTGTCTACGACGTGAAGACGATGGAAGAGCGAGTGGCGCTGACGCTCGAGACGCGCCGCTTCGCTGTCGTCCTGCTCAGCATCTTCGGAGCACTAGCGCTGCTGCTCGCCGCGATCGGTTTGTACGGCGTACTCGCTTTTGCCGTGTCGCAACGCACACGTGAGATCGGCATTCACATGGCTCTCGGAGCGCGCGCCCGCGACGTTTTGTTCATGGTGATCAAACAGGGAATGTCGCTGGTGCTCGTCGGTGTTGTGTTGGGAGTCGCGGGTGCGTACGCGTTGACACGCACGATTCGGAGTTTGTTGTTCGAAGTTGGTCCGACTGATTCGCTGACGTTTTTGATCGTGCCGCTGCTGCTCGCAGTGGTTGGATTTATCGCCTGCTACGTGCCGGCGCGCCGCGCGACGAAAGTCGATCCGCTGGTAGCGCTTCGTTATGAATAGGACCTATTAGACCTATAGGACTTATAGATCATGGAAACACTTTTTAAAGACATTCGCTACGGGCTCAGAGGCCTCGTGAAGCGAAAAGCTTTCGCTGCGATCGCGGTGCTTACGCTCGCGCTCGGCATCGGCGCCAACACCGCCATCTTCACGCTGGTGAACGCAGTGATGCTGAGCTCACTTCCCGTTTATAAGCCCAATGAATTGGTGCTGTTCAGCGATGCCACCAACGAGGGGACGTCACTCGAAGATAGTCCGCGGACCGGCGAATGGCGACGCTTTTCTTACGCGTCCTACGAATACTTTCGCGATCACAACCACTCGTTCACGGAGCTTGCCGCGCTTCGCAGCGGTGAGAGCCGGCTCAGCGTGCGTCGCGCCGATGAGCAGGGCAGTGCGGCAGAGCGCGCATCGGGTCATCTTGTAAGTGGTAACTATTTTTCAATGCTCGGCGTGCGCGCGATGCGCGGGCGCGTGCTGACGCCGGAAGACGACAAGTCCGGCGCTGCGCCCGCCGCGGTGATATCTAACCGATACTGGGAAAAGCAATTCAATAGCGATCCAAATATCGTTGGCAAAAATTTAATCATCAACGGCACGGGCTTCACCGTCGTTGGCGTCACGCCGCCGGAGTTCTTTGGCGTACGCGTGCGCCGTCCACCGGATTTCTGGTTGCCACTCTCTTTCCACCCCCAGATCGAATTGCGCGATTCGTTTCTTACCAATAAGGAAGCTTATTGGCTCACGCTCGTAGGCCGCCTCAGACCGGACGTGAGCATGGACCAGGCGCAGGCGAGTATGAACCTGGCGCTCCGGCAACATCTGACCGAACAAGCCGGCAGCCAACTCACGGAAGAGCGACAAAAAGGCATTCAAAACACTTACGTGACGCTCGTCAACGGTGAAGGCGGTCTCTCCGGTTTGCGAAGGGCCTATTCGAAGCCGCTCCAGATGTTGATGGCAATCGTCGGCATGGTTTTGCTGATCGCGTGTGCGAATGTCGGCAGTCTTTTGTTATCGCGTGCGGCCTCTCGCAAAGCCGAGATCTCTTTGCGTATGGCCCTGGGCGCGACGCGCTGGCGAATCATTCGCCAACTGCTCACGGAAAGCATGCTGCTCGCAGGGATCGGTGGTCTGTGTGGCGTGCTCCTGGCCCAGTGGGGGGTGACTGTGCTCGTTGGCCTGGTTGCGAGAGAATCGCCCCTCAACACGCGGCCCGACATAGGTGTGCTGGCATTTACCGCGGGCGTCTCGATCATCGCTGGTCTTCTGTTTGGACTCGTTCCCGCACTGCAAGCGAGCAGGACAAACCTCTCATCCGCGATGAAAGAAAAGAACCGGATGCGGAGTGGTTTTCTGCGCGTTAGTTTGTCGTCGCTGATGGTCGTGATGCAGGTTGGTCTTTCGATGGTCCTGCTCACCGGCGCCGGCTTGTTCGCGCGCAGTCTCGTCAAACTTCAGAATGAAGACGTCGGCTTCGATCGCAACAACGTGTTGCTGCTTGATATCGATTCGCGTCTTGCCGGATACAAGCCGACCGAGCTCGCCGCGCTTTACCAGCAACTGATCGAGCGCTTGAGCACGTTGCCGCAAGTCCGCAACGTGTCGATGGCGACGTATGCGCCGATGAGCGGCACCAGCCGGAGCAGCAGTGTCAACATTGCTGGATATACGCCGCAGCCCGGTGAAGACAATATTGTTCAGGACATTCTCGTTGGACCGAAGTACGCGGAAACGCTCGGCGTTCCGCTGTTGCGCGGGCGCGAGATCGAGATACGCGATACCGCCGGCGCGCCGCGAGTTGCCGTCGTCAATTCAACTTTCGCCGAGCACTACTTTCCGGGTCAGAATCCGATTGGACGTACGTTTACCTTCGACGACGAGACTGATCATGGCGCTCCACTCGAAGTAGTCGGAGTCGTCGGCGACATCAAGTCAGAGGATGCGCGCGATAAACCCGAACCGACGGTCTATCGCCCGATCATTCAGATTGCGGAACAGGGTGCGTACTCCTGCACGATTCACATCCGCACGCTGTCAGATCCCACGCCGCTCACGCCGCAAGTGCGGCAGATGATCAACCAGATCGACGACAAGCTGCCCATCTTTGGCGTGACCACGCTCGACGACCAACTGCACAGCAACCTGAATCAGGAACGTCTTATTGCGCAACTGGTCAGCTTCTTTGGCGCACTGGCGTTGATACTCGCTTGCATTGGTCTGTATGGCGTGATGGCCCATGGCGTCGCACGCCGCACGAATGAGATCGGCATACGCATGGCGCTGGGTGCTCGTGGCGGCAACATCGCGTGGATGATCCTGCGCGAGACGCTCTATCTCGTTTTGGCTGGGTTGTTGATTGGTGTGCCGGCGGCGTTGCTGGGAGCGTATGCGATCTCGTCGCAATTGTTTGGACTAAGCCCGACCGATCCGTTGACGCTGATCGCCGCAGCCGTAGTCCTGACGCTGGTTGCATTGCTCGCAGGCTATTTGCCGGCGCGGCGCGCAGCCCGCGTGAACCCTCTGAACGCGCTCAGATATGAATAGGTCGAATAAGACCTATAGGACTTATTGATCATGGACTCGATCATCAAAGACCTCCGCTACGGTTTTCGCAGCTTGCTGAAGCGGCCTGGATTCACCGCTATCGCACTGATCGCGCTGGCGCTCGGAATCGGGGCCAATACGGCGATCTTCAGCCTCGTAAATGCGGTCGTGCTCCAGCCGCTCCCGTATCCCGATCCGGATCGAATGGTCTGGGCGTGGGGTAACATCCGCAATGCCGGCAATCGCGCGAGTGTCTCGCCGCTCGACTTTCTCGACTTCCGCTCCCAGAACAAGACGTTCGAACAGTTTGCGGCTTCGTATGTGATACCCATTCCCGTGATCCTCACCGGCGGCAGTGAGCCGGAGCGCCTCATGGCATCCGGTGTGACTGGAAATTACTTCGATGCTTTCGGAGTGGCTCCCACCCTCGGTCGCGGATTCTCACTCGACAACGAAAAGCCCGGCCAGGATCAGGTAACTGTGATCAGCCACGCACTCTGGCAGAAACGTTTTGCGGGCGATCCCGAAATCATCAATAAGACGATCGTTATCGACGGAAAAGCGCGCCAGGTTCTTGGCGTGATGGGCGAGGGTGTGACCCTGCCGCAGGCGGCTGAATTATGGATACCGCTCAGTTTCGACGCCTCACCGGAATTGCAACAACGTAAGGCGCACTTCCTGCGGCCCATCGGCAGATTGAAACAAGGCGTCACCCTCGCCCAGGCGCAAGCCGATACCGATGTGATCGCTCGTCAACTGGAGCAACAGTTTCCCGATAGCAACACGGGATGGAACCTGCGTCTTGTTTCGTTGCGAGAACAACTCGTAGGCGGAAGCAGGACCACTCTCCTCATTCTTTTCGGCGCGGTTGGTTTCGTGCTGCTGATCGCCTGCGCGAACGTCGCCAACCTGCTGCTGGTGCGTGCCGCTGCGCGACAGAAAGAGATTGCTTTGCGAACGGCACTCGGCGCGAGCCGGTGGCGAATCCTCCGCCAGATGATCACCGAGAGTCTTCTGCTTTCGGTTTTAGGCGGCGCGTTGGGCGCATTGCTCGCGACCTGGGGAGTTAAAGTCCTGGTGACTTTGAGTGAGGACAGTCTTCCCCGCACTGCAAACGTAAAAATCGATGCCACGGTATTGGCGTTCACGCTGCTCATCTCGCTCGTCACCGGACTCTTGTTTGGCCTCGCCCCCGCCCTTCGCACGATGAAGCTCAATCTCATCGATTCGCTGAAAGATGGAGCACGAGGTGGCGCGGAAAGCACTTTGCGGAATCGCACGCGCAGCTTGCTCGTTGTCTTCGAGAGTGCCGTCGCGGTGATGTTATTAATCGGAGCGGGTTTGCTCGTTCGCAGTCTCATCGCGCTGCAGCACGTCGATCCCGGCTTCGACTCAAACAACGTATTGACGTTTCGCGTCGACCTCTCCAGAAAGAAATACGACAAGACCGACCAGGCCGCGAACTTCTTCCAGCAACTCGAGACACGCGTCGGCGGTCTACCGGGCGTCGAAACTGTCGGCCTGATAACCGAGCTGCCACTCAGCGGCCAACCTAACGACGTTCCTTTCACCGTCGAAGGCCGGCCACCGGTCAAGCCTGGCGAGGAGTTCGATGCTGACTTTCGTCGCGTCAATCAAAACTACTTCAGCGCGCTGAAAATCCCTTTGCTGCGCGGGCGCAACTTCACCGAACAAGAGGTGCGACAAAGTGACAACGTAACCATCGTCAGCCAGCAACTCGTCGACGAAGTTTTTCCAAACGAAGAGGCGTTGGGCAAACGTCTGGTTACGACGATAGGCGATGAAACTTTCGAAATCATCGGCGTCGTGGGCGACATTCGGCATAGATCTCTGCAAGAGCAACCATTCCCCGCAATGTACTTTCCCACTCGAAATATCGGCTGGACGAATTTCGTGATTCGCACGCAGGGCGATCCTTTGAGCCTCGTCAGTGGCGTGCGCAAAGAGGTGCAGGCGCTGGATCCGGACCAACCGATTGCGGCCATCCGGACGATGCAGGATTGGGTTGACTCATCAGTCGCTGCGCCGCGTTATCGCACGACGTTGCTGGCGTTGTTTGCGGCGCTCGCGGTGATTCTGGCAGCCACCGGAATTTACGGTGTCATGTCTTACTCAGTTGCGCAGCGGACACACGAGATCGGCGTGCGCATGGCGTTGGGCGCGCGACGTGTCGATGTGCTGAAGCTGGTGGTGCGGCAGGGAATGATGCTCGCGCTGGTGGGCGTGGTGTTGGGACTGGGCGGCGCGTACGCGTTGACGCGTGTGATGTCGTCGCTGTTGTTCGAAGTCACGGAGAAGGATCCGCTTACGTTTGGCGCGGTGGCGGGATTGTTGATAGCGGTTTCTTTCATTGCCTGCTTCGTCCCCGCGCGCCGTGCGACGAAAGTCGATCCGCTGCAAGCATTGCGTTACGAATAGGACCTATCATGGATTCAATAATTAAAGACATCCGTTATGGCGTGCGGGGGTTGTTGAAGCATCCGGGGTTCACGGCCATCGTGGTGATCACGCTGGCGCTCGGAATCGGCGCGAGCACCGCGATCTTCAGTGTCGTCGATAGCGTGCTGTTGCGCCGCTTGCCGTATCGCACCGCGGAACGCATCGTCGCGATTCAGGAATACGGCAAGGACGGCAAGCGAGGCCAGTTAACTTCCGCAAACTTCCTCGATTTGCGTGCGCAGAACACCGTCTTCGAACAGCTCGCCGCATTTAAGATCACCACCACCAATCTCGCGCTTTCGGATCAAGCGGAGCGGCTCGATCTCGCGCAAACCAATACCAACTTCTTCGACGTCTTCGGAATCACGCCGCAGTACGGCCGCCTGTTCAGTCCGCAGGATGAACAGGCCGGACATGCGCCGGTGGTAATTCTAAGCGACGCACTCTGGCGCCGGCGCTTCGCTGCGGATACGTCGCTCGTCGGAAAACCCATCACGCTCGACGGCACAAACTACACGGTCATCGGCATTGCTCCGCCGGGTTTTCAATACCCGAACAAAACCGAATTGTGGCTGCCTCCGCTAAGACTCGTTCCGGAAATGTTCCCCGGCCAGGACGTGACCCAAACGCGCCGCATGGGATATCTCTTCGCTGTTGCATTGTTGAAGCCGGGCGTCTCGCTTCAGCAGGCAGCGAGTGAAATGGAAACGATTACCGGACGGTTGCGACAGCAGTATCCCGATACAAACAACAATCGTTTCGATCGAGTAGTTTCACTTCACGAAGACGTCGTCGGCGATACAAACAAACTTCTCTGGTTGCTCCTCGGCGCAGTGACGTTTGTGTTGTTAATCGGCTGCGCCAACGTCGCAAACCTCCTGCTTGCGAGCGGTGCTTCGAGACAAAAAGAGATCGTAATTCGTAGTGCGCTTGGCGCGTCTCGCTGGCGCGTGATCCGGCAATTGTTTACCGAGAGCACGATCCTTGCGCTGGCCGGCGGCGCCGTTGGTCTATTAGTCGCATTTTGGGGACTGGCTGCGATCACAAAATTCCTGCCCGCGGATTTTCCTCGCTTGAATGAGATTCATATCGATCTGCGGATTCTTGGCTTCACGTTCGCTGCGTCCGTGCTCACTGGAATAGTTTTCGGCCTCGTTCCCGCCCTTCAAATCTCGCGTCCGGATGTTCAGGACGCGATGAGAGAAACCGGACGAGGCGTGTCGGGAAGTCGTCGTCAAAATCGCTTGCGCCAGGCGCTCATCGTGGCGGAGGTAGCGTTGTCGGTTGTGTTGCTGGTCGGTGCGGGTTTGCTGTTCAGAAGTTTCATGCGCCTTCAATCAGTGAACGCTGGATTCAGTCCGGAACCGGTGTTGACGGCGCGGCTGACGCCTGCTGGACCAGGCTACGTCAACCGGGCTGACTTCGCGAAGTTTTATAACCAGGTGATCGAGAAGATCAGCGCCGTTCCCGGCGTGCAGGACGCGGGCATTATCGACACGTTGCCGTTGTATAAAGGACCAACGACAGCGTTTCGTGTCGAAGGACGTCCGGCTACGACTCCCGACAAGTGGCCGATGGTGAATTATCGAGTTGTCAGTCCGAATTACTTTCGGGCGATGGGGATACCGGTGTTGCAGGGCCGCGCCTATACCAATCGCGACGCCCAGGACGGACCACCCGTGATGATGGTCAACCAGAAACTGGTGCGCGACATATTCCCGGACGAGAACCCGGTCGGCAAGAGGATTAACTTCGGAAACGTCGACAGCAACCAGCAGCCGGTCTGGTTTGAAATCGTCGGCGTTGTCGCGAATGTGCGTAGTCTCGAGCTGCGCGAGGAGCCGGCGGCCGAGCTGTACTTTTCGCTAGGACAGGATTACTGGCCGGCCATGTCGCTCGTGGTGCGCTCGAGTGTCGAGCCGGCGAGTTTGAGCGCTTCGGTGCGGCAGGTCGTGAACGAAGTCGATCGAACTGTGCCGGTGTCGAATCTTAAGACGATGGACCACATCGTCAATGAGTCGATCACTCAGCCGCGCTTCAATCTCTTCTTATTGGGGCTCTTCAGCACGGTGGCGATGCTGCTGTCGGCAGCGGGTATTTACGGCGTGACTGCTTACTCGGTGACGCAGCGGACGCACGAGCTCGGGATTCGTCTCGCGCTCGGAGCGCAGGTCAGCGACGTGCTGAAGATAATCCTGGGCCAGGGGATGGCGGTGATCGGAATCGGACTCGTGATTGGACTGGCGTCGGCGTTTGCGTTGATGCGCTTGTTGAGAAGTCTCTTGTTCGGTGTTGGTGAGAACGATCCGTTGACGTTTGCGGCAATCACGCTCGTGCTGCTGCTGGTAGCGCTGATTGCGTGCTACATCCCCGCGCGCCGCGCGACGAAGGTCGATCCGCTGGAAGCGCTTCGGTATGAATAGGTCCGATAGGACCTATCGGACCTATTAAGATCATGGATTCAATATTCAAAGACATCCGCTTCGCATTGCGATCGTTGTTGAAGCGACCGGCCTTCACTGCGATTGCCGTGCTCACACTGGCGCTGGGCATTGGAGCGAATTCGGCGATCTTCAGTGTCGTCAACGCGGTGCTGTTGCGGCCGCTGCCTTTTAAAGATCCCGATCGACTGATGGCGGTGTGGGAGCGGCGCGTGAACTCGGGCCGCGCTAACCTGCCTCTCTCCGGACACGAATACCAGGCCTTCAAAGAACGCACCACTTCCTTCGAAGCGCTCACGTTGATTCAACCAAACGGATTCAATCTCACCGGCAGAGGCGATCCGATGATGGTCGACGTCGGCGAGGTTTCGACTGAGTACTTCTCCATAGTCGGCGTGCCGCCACTGCTGGGCCGCACGTTTGCGCCGGGAGAAGACGCGAACGGCGGCGCCAAAGTCGTCGTGTTGGGCCATAAGCTCTGGTCGCAGCGATTCGGATCGGATCCGAACGTTATCAATCAATCAGTGCTACTGAACGATCATCGTTACACGGTGATCGGCGTCATGCCGGCCCTTGAGCTCGTGCCGGATGTTTTGGTGCCGATCGATTTGCGCGGCGAGCTGCGCAAGGTCGGGAAACACAGCTACCAGGTCATCGGAAGGCTCAAACCCGGCGTCACGCTCGAACAGGCGCAGGCGGACTTGGCCCACGTCGCGCAACAAGTCGAACAGGAGTTTGCTGACGCTAATCGCGGCCATGGCGTGCAGCTTGTAGCGCTGCATGAAGTCGTAACGGGCAGGGCAGAGCTTCCTTTGCTCACGTTGTTTGGAGCAGTTGGATTCGTGCTGCTGATTGCCTGCGCGAACGTCGCCAACTTGCTATTGAGCCGCGCGGCAGCGCGTCAGAAAGAGATGGCGATCCGCGCCGCACTCGGCGCTGGTCGCTGGCGCTTGATTCGACAGACGCTCACCGAAAGTTTGTTGCTCGGCTTGTTCGGTGGCGGACTCGGACTGCTCTCCGCGTTTTGGATCGTCACGCTTTTAAGCAAGGTCACGGCAATCAACATTCCGCGACTGGAAGGAATCAGTATTGACGGTCGCGTTCTGCTCGCGACGTTTGGCTTTTCCATTCTGACCGGACTGCTCACCGGCATCGCGCCCGCCTGGCGAAACTCAGAGCCACGTCTCTACGAGTGGATCAAAGACGGCATGCGCGGTTCTCTAAATCCGGGCCGGCGACGCGTCAGCAGCATGCTCGTGATTGCCGAAGTGGCGCTCGCCGTTGTGCTGCTGGTTGGCGGTGGGTTGATGCTGAAGAGTTTTGTGCAACTGCTGCGCGTCGATCCGGGCTTTGAGCCGAGTCAGGTGTTACGGCTCGATCTCGCATTGCCCGAGGCCAGGTATGGTGAACCGCGGCAACAGACGGCTTTTTATAACGAGCTGATCGGGCGTATCGGAGGTTTGCCGGGCGTCGAATCGGTTGGTGCGACGACGCAAACGCCGCTCAGCCCCGGTGACAACTGGACCGCGTTTGCAATCGAAGGGCGACCCGATCCGCCGCAGGGCCAGCAACAGCAAGCAGCGGTGCGCGCCGTTAGTGACAATTACTTCAGCACGATGCGGATTCCGTTGCGCAAGGGACGCTTCTTCAACAACAGCGACGCGCGCGTGGCGCTGCCGCTGATTCGCTGGTTCTCACAGCAGCCGCTCCCCGAGCACTTCAACGATCCGCAAGCGGCGCCCGCGATCATCATCAACGAGACGATGGCGCGCCTCTATTGGCCCAACGAGGATCCAGTTGGCCGTCGCATGAAGATTCTCTTCAGTCCGTGGTTGACGGTAGTTGGCGTTGTCGGTGACGTACACCACACCGGTCTTAACACGCCGCCGAATCCCGAGATCTACATGTCGCAGCTTCAGGAGCCATCCGATTCGATGGCCGTGATGGCGCGCACGAATGGCGATCCGCTTCAGTTGGCGGCGGCGGTGCGCGAGCAGGTGAAGTCGATCGACAAAGATCTGCCGGTGACAGTCACGACGATGGACCAGATCTTCTCAGACTCAGTTGCGGGACAGCGCTTCAACACGTTGCTGCTCGGTATCTTCGCGTCCGTGGCGCTCGTGCTAGCGATGATCGGCGTGTTTGGCGTGATCAACTATTCGGTCGCGCAGCGCACACACGAGATCGGCATTCGCCTCGCGCTGGGCGCGCAGCGCCGGGATGTTTTCAGGCTGGTTGTTGGTCAGGGATTGCTATTGGCGGTGATTGGCGTCGGGTTGGGCGCGGTCGGCGCGGTCGCGTTGACGCGCTTAATCGCAGGACTGCTTTACGGCGTCAGCCCGACCGATGGTCCAACGTTCGTGCTCGTTGCCTTGATTGTGACAGTGGTCGCCGCGCTCGCGTGTTATCTGCCGGCGCGCCGCGCAACACGCGTCGATCCACTAGTAGCGCTTCGGTATGAATGAGCGCCTCCTTGGAGTGCGGCGGCCTGGCGCCGCTTTGGCCTCGATCAG